>SXGR01210165.1_pt1 | contig 74298 bp, 62 predicted proteins | sample 3174711 | NCBI WGS metagenome assembly SXGR01 (sample SAMN11356860, study PRJNA531348) | freshwater metagenome | isolation source: freshwater sample F1-60 | place: China: Fuxian Lake, Yuxi | collected 2017-12-25 | reverse complement strand
CGAATTTCCGGTTGACCGGTTGCGTCTGCCACCTACCATGCCCCACACTCCTATGAAGCGACGCCTTCCCCTGGTGTTTTGTCTGGCCGCAATGCTCGCCCCCGCTGCCGAGGGCGGCGTGAAGATTGCCGAGAAGGACGGCAAGCTGCGCGTGGAGGTCGACGGCAAGCTCTTCACCGAGTATCACCACCGGGATGTGCCCCGCCCGTTCCTCTACCCCATCCTCTGGCCCGACGGCACGGCATTGACGCGCCATCACCCGATGAACCAGACCGCCAAGGATGAGGACACCGATCACGTCCATCATCGGAGCGTGTGGTTTGGGCACCGGCACGTGAAGGGCGGCAAGGACGGCGGCAACCATGATTTTTGGGGCGAGTCGGCAATGAGCGGGCGCATGGTGCATGAGAAGTTCATCGAGGTGGCCTCGGGCGACGACGCGGGCGTCATTCGCGCGCGCAACCTGTGGACCTCCAAGGCCGGCGAGGTGATCTGCAGCGATGAACGCACGGTGCGCGTCCACCGCGCTCCGACAGGTCGCATGCTCGACTACGAGATCACCATCCACGCCTCGCACGGGCCCATCGTGCTTCAGGACGACAAGGATGCGGGCATGGCCATCCGCGTGGCCGAGAGCATGCGCACGGCCCCCAACAAGTTTTACAAGGACAAGCCCCCGGGGCACATGCTCAACAGTGAAGGCGTGAAGGACGAACCCTGCTGGGGCAAGCGTGCCAAGTGGATTGACTACTACGGGCCGGTGGGTGGCCGCACCTTTGGCGTCGCCATCCTGGATCACCCGCAAAACCCCAAGCACCCCACCTGGTGGCATGCGCGCACCTACGGGCTTTGCTCGGCCAATCCCTTTGCGCGCGCGCAGTTTGAGAAGCTGGCCGACAAGCACGCGGGCGACATCGCGCTCGACGCGGGCAAATCCATCACCTTCAGATACCGCTTCATCTGGCATGATGGCGCGGCGCAACCGGAGAAAATCGAGCAACAATGGAAGGCGTTTAGCGCCAGGAAACCCAACTCATGAGCAAATCCAAGATTCAATCCCCAAGGTTCAACCGCCGCTCGTTCCTGAGCAGCACCCTGGCGGCGACGGCCGTCACGACGTGGACAGCCAAGAGCTGGGCGCGCGTGGCCGGCGCCAATGAAACCCTCAACGCCGGCGTGGTGGGATTCCGCGGACGCGGCGGCAGCCACATCAGCTCCATCCTCGGTATGGAGAAGAACGAGAAGGGCGTGAGGCTCGCCGCGCTGTGCGACGTGGATCGCAAGGTGCTCGATGCCGCCACGGCCAAGCACTCGGTGCCGGGCTACACGGATGTGCGGCGCATGGTCGAGGACAAGAAGCTCGACGTCGTGGCCATCGCCACGCCCAACCACTGGCACTCGCTGGCGGCCATCTGGGCCATCCAGGCCGGCAAGGATGTGTATGTGGAGAAGCCTGTGAGCCACAATGTGTGGGAGGGACGCCAGCTGGTGAACGCCGCGCGAAAGTACGGGAAGATCGTGCAGACCGGGACGCAGAGCCGCTCCAGCTCGGGCATCCGTGAGGCGACCCAGTGGGTGCAGGCGGGCAATCTCGGCAAGGTGCTGATCGCACGCGGTCTTTGCTACAAGCCGCGTGGCAGCATCGGCAAGGTGGCCGACGGACAGAAAGTGCCTTCGGAGGTGGACTATGACCTCTGGTGCGGGCCGGCGCCGAAGGACGAGATGCGCCGCAAGAACCTGCACTATGACTGGCACTGGATCTGGAATTACGGCAATGGCGACCTGGGGAACCAGGGCATCCACCAGATGGACATTGCCCGGTGGTTTCTGGGAGTGAACGAACTCTCGCCTTTGGTGTTCAGCGTGGGCGGCAGGCTCGGCTATCAAGACGACGGGGAGACCCCCAACACGCAATATGTCTGGCACGGATACGAGAAGGCGCCGCTCATCTTCGAGGTGCGCGGCCTGCCTTCGGGCAAGGGCGCCAAGGGCATGGACAATTACCGGGGTGCCGGCGTCGGTGTGGTGATCGAATGTGAGGGCGGCGAAGTGGTGGTGCCCAATTACAGCGGCGCGATTGCCAAGGACAAAACGGGCAAGGAAATCAAGAAATGGTCGGGCAGCGAGGATCACTTCGCAAACTTCATCAAGGCCGTGCGCAGCCGCAAAGTGGAGGATCTCAATGCCGACATACTAGAGGGGCACTTCAGCAGCGCGCTCTGCCACACGGGCAACATCTCCTATCAACTGGGCCGGCCGACGCCCTTGGCGGACATTCGCAAGGCCGTGGACGCACATCGCGGCGGCGTGGAAACACTCGACCGCATGGTGGCGCACCTGGAGAAGAACGAGGTCGATCTTGCCAAGACGCCCCTCACTCTGGGGCCGGTGCTCAAGATGGATCCCAAAAAGGAGAAGTTCATCGGCGACGCGGCGGCAGACAAGCTGCTGACGCGCGACTACCGCAAGCCCTACGTGGTGCCGGATCTGTCGGTGTAGCCAGACGAGCTTCTTAAATTTACCGCGCCCGTGGAAACTCTGGCGCGGTTTTTTTCATTTCAGAGCCGGCCCTCGTCGGCGTCGATGAAATCCACGAAACACTGGATGTCATCGCGGTGGCCCATGCCCGCATCGGTCTTGCGTTTCTGCAGCAGGGCACGCAATTCAGTTTGAGCTGCGTCGCGGCCGTGCTGGAGCATCTTCTCGCGAAACGCCGTGCGGTCGGCGGCGGACCCTTTCACATTCACCCGCACCCAGTCGCACACCTGGCCGTCGGTGAGGGACTGGCGGACGACATCAATCATCTGCCCGGCGGCGACACCGGCTGCCTCCAGCCACGCGGCGTCGAAGCCCTTGACACAAAAGTTGGGTTGATAATCCGCCGGCAGTCTGCCGGCCAGATGAAGGCGGATCTTGTCGATGAACCGCGGCAGATAACACCAGCCGGCCATTTCCTCACGAGGGCTGCGCGGAAAGAGGGGCAATTCCATGCCTCATAGGCACACGGGCCGGAGCGCGCGTCAACCCGTGTCATCACAAAAATTGGCATTGACAGTCACAGGCACCCTGCGAGAGTCCGAACCGTCACAGCCCAGCCAATCTGCAGAGGATCATTCTGTCGAAGCATTGCCATGACCACACCCCAAACCCCGGAATCCCACGCGGCCGGCGCCCATGCCACCGTCGCCGACATCGAGCGAATCCACCATATGGAAAGCCAGATCCGAATCTGGCGGACGGGCATGGTGCTCGCCATCCTTGCCATCTTCGCCATCAGCACGTTTTCCATCGTCAAGACCGTGAAGACGATCGTGTCGGGAAAGGGTCCTGACCAATTCGCCAAGTCGCTGATAAAACAAGCTGACGCCACGCTGCTTCCCGGCGTCAAGCGCATGGGCGAAGCCGCCTGGCGCAAGTCGCGCGAGACCGTCACCCGCGAGGTGCGCAATCTCATCGACACCCAAGGCCCGCAGCTCATGGAGCAGGTGGCGAAGGAAATGGAGTCGCTGGTGGATTCCGTGCCCCAGTCGGCCTCCGCCGCCTTCGACGCGCAATTGGGCATTGCGCTCAAGAAACACTTGGGCGACATCAGCGCGTTGGACGGAAGCAGCCCCGGCGCCGAGCCGGGCCGGCTGGCCTTCGCGTTGACCGACGAACTCTTTCTCGCCGCCACCAATCGCACGAGCTCCATTCTCAGCACCATGTTCCAGCCGCACCTGGAGGAGATGGCCACGATGACCGAGCATCTCAACGTCATCTACGCCAAGGAGAAGCCCACCTTGAGCTCGCGCGAACACGAGTTTGGCCTGTCGCTGGCGTTGAAACTCATGGAACGGGTGAGTGAACAGCTCAAGGAAGCCGAGGACTCACTGCGTGTTCGGAAGGAATTGGAATCCCCCAAGCCCCCCCAACCCGGCAGCAACCCCAAGAAAACGACCCCTTCCGGCAATGCGACGAGCAGCAAGGCCAGCGGCAAACCGTAGCAATCCCGATTCCTAAAAACCCTTTTTCCCCTACCCCACCATGAGTGACCCCAAAGAAGCCCCCATCAGTGGAGAACAGGCAGCCATCAACTTCACGCGGGACCACATGCACCGCATGGAAAAGTCCCTCAACACCACCCGCATCGTTGCCTGTGTGCTCGTCGGGTTTGTGTTCCTGTACATGAGCTACATCGCGGGCCGGCTGCGCGAAAATCTGACGCATGAAAATCTGAGCAGCCTTCTGGTCAGCCGCGGCGAGGAGCTGATCAACCAGCATGTGCCGCCCATGATCGCCGATGCGCAGGCGCGCCTTCCGGAGATGATCCGCAACGAGGCGCCCAAGTACGTCGCCTCATTGCTGCCGGAACTGCGTGTCGGACTCCAGGATCAGGCCACCAACTTCTTCAACAAGGCCGTTCTGGATCTCGCGCCGCAGATCGACCAGGCCATTGGCGACCTCATCGGGACGCGAAAGGCCGACGTCAAGGCCTACTTGGAGACCATGAAGGAACTCAAGGCCGCGCCGCCCGAGCGCAGGCAGGCGCTGGAGCAACGGGCGCGCGCGCTGGTGCGCCTCATGGTCACCGAATTGCTCGACAGCCTGGAGGCCGTCGCCGAGGTGCGGCAATTTGACAACCCGGACTTGGATCTGCTCTACCGGCGCTCGCTGTCCACACTGCGCGCGGGCAATCAGGAGGTGAAACGCCTGGCCACCGGGCCCAAGCTCACCAAGGACGACGAGGACTTGCGCTACGCCGTGGCGGTGCTGCTGGAAAAGGTGGATTGGAGCAGCCCCGTGCTGACTCCGCCACCGCGCAAAGTGCGGCCTCCCAAGACCCCGAAGTCGGGAGGCAACAACGCAACGAAGCCCGCGGCGAACCCCTAGGGGCGCCAGAAATTAAGAGCGAAGGTTTTCCCCCTAGCGGATGGGGGAATAGTCCGTCGCGCGCAGGAACTCGCTTTTCACCCCATCAGTGGCAGCGGTCAGCGAGCCGCCGGCCTTGGTCTCCGACGCCTTGCGCGCAGCCACCCAGTCTGGATCGACTCGGAACGCGTCAAACGACGCCTTGGCCGCATCGCGGCTGTCGTGCGCTAGAATGTACACGAGCTGCGTGTCGGCATTTTTCTGGTCGGGCATGAGGTTCCAGTACGCCAGATTCACCATGCCGTGCTTGGCAAAAAGCTTGCAGGTGTGATCGCGAAACCGGGAGTTGAGCGCCGGCAGATTCCCCTTTGACGCCGTGTAGGTGCGCATCTCAAACACACGCTCCTTGCTGCCGGTTCCGGGCTTGATGGCGGCCGAGTAGTCCGTGGCGGTCATGTACATCGATTCCACCTTGGCCACCAGCTTGCCTGCCTTCTCGCTCGCAGCGTAGGCGGCCTTCCAGTCGGGATCCGCCACAAAACTCTTCCACGACGCCTCCCGCGCCGCGCGGCTGGGATAGGCCAGCACGTACACCAGCTTGCGCTCCGGGTTTTCCCCCTCGGGCACCCAGTAGCCCAAGTTGGTGATGCCGTGCTTCTCGAAGAGCTTGAGCGTGTGATCGCGAAAGCGCGCATGGAGCGCGTCGAGCTTGCCAGCAGGCGCGTAATAAATGCGCATCTCAAAAACGCGGGCATCGCGCTCGGCCGAAAGCAAGGGGGCTGCGGCAGCGAGCAACCCAAGAACGAGGGAGGACATTTTCATGGTGCGAGGCCAATGATGAGGTTCGTGCCGTTGGATTGGCAACGCATTTTTGGCCCCCCGGCGACAAAGGGATTTGCGTCAACGGGGTGTCCGGCTATCGTCTGCCGCGATGGCGACCGCGCCGCAGACGCTTGGCCTCATTGCCGGCAACCGCTCCCTGCCGCTGCTGCTGGCCCGCCAGGCGCGGCAGGCTGGAGTGCGACGGCTGGTCGCGGTGGCCTTTGAGAACGAGACCGACCCGGCTCTGGCCGGCTGCGTGGATGACATCGTCTGGCTGCGCGTCGGGCAGCTCTCCAGGATGATCGAGGCGTTCACGAGCCGCGGCGTGCGCCAGTGCGTGATGGCCGGCCAGATCGCGCCCAAAAACCTCTTCGACCTTCGCCCCGATCTGCGCGCCATGCGCCTCTTGCTTCGCGTCAAAGAGCGCAACGCCCACTCGCTCTTTGGCGCCATCGCCGAGGAACTTTTGGAAGCGGGTGTCGAACTCATCGACGCCAGGCCGTGGCTGGCGCCACTCATGCCCGGCGCGGGGTTTTCCATTGGGCCGGCCCCCACACCAAAGCAACGCGAGGACATCGCGTTTGGCCTGCATATCGCCAAGGAGATTACGCGCATGGAAATCGGCCAGACGGTCGTGGTGAAACACGGCGCCGTGCTGGCGGTGGAGGGCTGGGAGGGCACCGACGCCTGCCTGACGCGCGGCGGCGCGCTGGCGGGATCGGAAGGCGGCGCGGTGGCGGTGAAGGTGGCCAGGCAAAGGCACGACGCGCGCTTCGATATTCCTTGTCTTGGCGCGGCGACTTTGGAAACCTGCGGCGCGGCGCGGATCGCGGTGCTGGCGTTCGAGGCGGGCACGACTCTTCTGCTGGATCGCGAAATTGTCGAGGCCTCCGCAGCCAAGCTGGGAGTGAGTCTCTGTGCCGCGAGCGCGCCCGAATCATGCTCAAATCCCATCTGATGTTTGGCTTCATGTCGCCGGCGCTTGCGGGCCGCATCGTGGACGACATGGCCGCGGCCGAGAACAAGGAAGTGTATGAGTCGGCACTCTTCAATGTTGCGCAGGCCCAGCGTATGCGCCCGATGTTTCTTCTGCGACAACCCAAGGCGGCGCGCACGCGGATGCTGCTGGACTCGGTGAAGAAACCGATGTTTGAGGAAGCCGCCGGCGTGCTCATCCGCGGCTGGCTGCTGGAAAAGCAGAAGGATCTTCTAAAAACCTTCCTCGACGCCCTGGGCGTGGTGCACAAGGAAGGCGTGGTGGAAGGCGACCTGCCCGAGACGATCGCCGATGACCGGTTGCACGCGGGCGTGGAAGCCCTGCTGGCCGCGCACGACCGCGAGGTGGTGGTGGTCTACCTCCACGCGTTCCACGCCATGAACGGCGCGAAATGGGACACCTTGGAGCAACTGCTCGACAAGGACGCGCGGTTGCAGTTTTCTTGAAACGCGCGCGGCGCACCCTTCGTCAAAGGCAGCATGAATCCGCTTTCCATCCCGGTCATGCCAAGGTACATACGCGCCGCCGGGAGGCATTAACACTATGAATCCACAGGGAGACATCGCATTGATTGGACTGGCCGTGATGGGCCAGAACCTGATTTTGAACATGAATGACCACGGCTACACCGTGGTGGCCTACAACCGCACGGTGGAGAAGGTGGACGAGTTTCTCGCCCATCAGGCCAAGGGCACGCGCGTGCGCGGCGCGCGCTCCATTCCTGACATGGTCTCGCAGCTCAAGCGGCCCTGCCGCGTGATGATGCTGGTCAAGGCGGGCAAGCCGGTGGACGAACTGATCACCCAGCTTCTGCCGCACCTCAAGCCCGGCGACATCATCATCGACGGCGGCAACTCGAACTTCGAGGACACCCGGCGCCGCGCCAAGCAATTGGAAGCGGCCGGTTTGCGCTTTGTGGGCACGGGCGTGTCGGGGGGCGAAGAGGGCGCGCGACGGGGCCCTTCCATCATGCCCGGCGGTTCGGAGGACGCGTGGCCGCACGTCAAGGCCATCTTCCAATCCATCAGCGCGAAGGTGGAGGATGGCTCGCCCTGCTGCGACTGGGTGGGCGCCGATGGTGCCGGCCACTACGTCAAGATGGGCCACCACGGCATCGCGTCCGGCGACCTGCAGCTCAGCTGCGAAGCCTCGCACCTGAGGCGCGAGGGCCTGGGCATGACCGCGGCGCAGATGCACGACGTGTTTGCGCAGTGGAACCAGGGCGATCTGGATTCCTACCTCATCGAGATCACCCGCGACATCCTTGCCTTTCAAGATGCCGACCATCGGCCGTTGGTGGACAAGATCCTCGACACCGCCGGCCAGAAGGGCACCGGCAAATGGACCATGATCAACAGCGCGGACCTGGGGATTCCCGTGACGCTCATCGCCCAGTCTGTCTACTCGCGCTGTGTCTCGGCTTTGAAGGACGAGCGAGTCAAAGCCTGCAAGAAACTCAAAGGCCCCAAGCCGCGCATCACGCGTGACGGCACGAAGTTCGTCGAGGACATCCGCTGCGCCCTCTACGCCTCCAAAATTGTCAGCTACGCCCAGGGCTTCATGCTCATGCGCGCCGCGGCCAAGGAATACGACTGGCGCCTCAACTACGGCAACATCGCGCTGATGTGGCGGGGGGGATGCATCATCCGCAGCCGGTTCCTGGGCAAGATCAAGGAGGCCTTTGATTCACACCCGCGCCTGCCCAACCTGATGCTCGATGGTCATTTCCGCCGGGCGCTGCGCCGCAGCCAGAAAGGCTGGCGCAATGTCGTGGCCGTGGCCGCCAAGCGCGGCATTCCCGTCCCGGCGATGAGCGCCGCGCTGGGCTTCTACGACAGCTACCGCGCCGAACATCTCCCGGCCAACCTGCTCCAGGCCCAGCGCGACTATTTCGGCGCGCACACCTACGAGCGCGTGGACAAGCCTCGAGGCGAGTTCTACCACACCAACTGGACCGGCCGCGGCGGCACCACCAGCTCGAGCACCTACAACGTCTAAAGATGAGCGACCCCGCGAACGTCCTGCGCGACTTTCGTCCGGCGCAGGAGTTTTTCGTCGGCATCGACTCGGACGGCTGCATCTTCGACAGCATGGAGATCAAGCACCAGGAGTGCTTTGCCCCGTGCTTCATCAAGCACTTCCACCTTCAGGCCGCCAGCAAGTACGCGCGGGAGACGTGGGCCTTCGTCAACCTCTACTCCAAGGACCGCGGCGCCAACCGCTTTCCCGCGCTGGCACGCGCGGTGAGTCTGCTGGGTGCCCGTGCCCCGGTGCGGGCGCGCGCGGTGGCGATGCCCGACCTCGCGCCGCTCGAGCAGTGGATGGCGCGCGAGTCCAAGCTGGGCAATGCCACGCTGGCGGCCGAGGTGCAGCGGGGCAACACGGGCCTGGCCCCCATCCAAGTGTGGAGCAACGCCGTCAATGCCGCCATCGAGGACATGGTGCACGGAGTGCCCCCCTTCCCGCTCGTGCGCGAGTGCCTTGAGAGGATTCACCGGAACGCCGACGCCATCTGCATCAGCCAGACACCCTCGGCCGCGCTTCGTCGCGAATGGGCGGAGCATCAGGTGGATGCGTTTGTGAGGCTCATTGCCGGCCAGGAAATGGGAACCAAGACCGAGCACCTGCGCCTGGCGGCCTCCGGAAAGTATGCCCCCGGAAAAATCCTGATGATCGGCGACGCCCCCGGTGACTTCAAGGCAGCCAAAGCCAACGGCACGCTGTTCTTTCCAATCAACCCCGGACGCGAAGAGGCCAGCTGGGAGCGGCTTCACAGCGAGGCGCTGGACCGTTTCTTTGGCGGCTCCTATGAAGGGGCCTACGAGGCGGAGCTGGTGCGAGAATTCGACGCCTGCCTTCCCTCGTCCCCACCCTGGCTGTAGCGTTTTAGGACTTTGGGTCCTCGTCCATCCGCACCAGCCGCGCCTGCTCCACGCGCAACCGCAGGACTTTCTCGACGCGCAATTCGTACGGCCCCAGCCGCAGGTGATCGCCTTCCTTGGGGAACTTCCCCAGTCGGCGCGTCATGAGTCCGCTGACGGTCGCCACGTCGTTTCCGCCCAGCGTCTGTCCCGTCAGATGCTCCAGGTCATGCAGGGGCAGCTCGCCGGCAACCGACCAAGTGCGCGCGTCGAGCTGCTTGAGAAGCGGCGTCTCGTGGTCAAACTCATCCTGGATCTGGCCCACCAGTTCCTCGAGGATGTTCTCCAGCGTCAACAACCCCACCGTGTCGCCGTACTCGTTGACCACGATGGCGCAGTGCAGTTTGCGGTCGAGGAAGAGGTGCAGCACCTTCTCCAGCCGCGCCGACTCCGGCACGTAGACCAGCTTGCGCGCGAAGGGCAACAGGTCGGCTCCCGTGCGCGCCGCGCCGCGATGGGCGTACAGGTCCTTGATGTGCACGACACCCAGCGTGGCGTCGAGATTGCCCTTCTCGCAAAGGGGCAGACGCGAGTAGCGGGTGCGCTCGGCCGTGGCCAGGCACTCGTCCATCCCCGCTTCGGTGTCGAGCCCGACGATTTCGCGCCGTGGACGCATCACCTCGCGGGCCACCCGATGCTTGAGGTCAAATGCGTTGAAGACGAGGTCGCGGCCAAACTTCGCGCTGCGGCCGCTCTGGTGGATCAGCAAGGCGCGCAGTTCCTCCTCCGAAACGCCGTGCTCGTGCCCGCCGGTCGTCTCCAAACCCGCCATCGAGAGCATTGAAAGCGCCATGCGGTTGAGCAGCCAGATGAAGGGGTAGGCCGCGCGGTAAAACCAATGCAGCGGGTGCGCCACTCCCAGGCTCGTGGCCAGAGGCCGCTGGATGGCCAGCCACTTGGGCGCTTGTTCGCCCGCCGTGATGTGAAGGGTGGTGATGAGCGTGAAGCCAAAGCCGAAGGAAATCCACCCGCGCCAAGGGCTGCCATCGGCAAGCAGCGGCTGGCCATCCCCCAGCCTCATGTCAAAGAGCGGACGCAGCAGATCCCTGAATACCGGCTCGCCAATCCATCCCAGCCCGAGGCTCACCAGCGTGATCCCCAGCTGGCAGGCGCTCAGGTAGGCGTCGAGATTGGCCAGGATTTTGCGCACCCGGCGGGCGCGCCGGCTGCCGCTGGCCACCAGCCCGTCCAGCTGCGTGCTGCGCAGCTTCACCAGCGCAAACTCCGCCGCGACGAAGAAGCCGTTCAAGAAAACCAGCACGAGAACGGCCAGCACCTTGAGCGAGATTGCGATCCAGAATTCCGCACCCATGCATCACCTGCCCAGCTTGCCAAACACCGTGCCCAGAATGTCCGCCAGCCGCACCATGCCGATCTCCCTCCGGCTGCGATCCAGGACAATCACCACCCGCTGGCCGCTGCGCTGCATGGCCCGCAGGAGCGATTCCAGCCGCGCATCCTCGTCCATGAAGAGCGCCGATTCGAGCAGTCCGGCGACGGGCTGGTGCTGCCCGGCTTCGGGCAGAAAGGCCAACTGGCGCACGTTGACCACGCCGGCCACGCGCAGCCGGTCCCCCGCGCGCGTCCAGACCGGAAAGTGAATCTGCAGTTCGTCGGCAGTGAGATGGACCACTTGGGCCACCGGGGTGTCCACCATCGCCGGCTCGCCTGGGCGCAGGGGGCTCACGATGGCACGCACGGGGATGTTTTGCAGATCCAACACGCGGTCAATCATCACGCGCTCATCAGCCGTCAGTCCGGCGCTGGATTCCTGCATCACCTGGCGCAGCTCCTCGCGGTCGCCAAAGAGCCGGCTCGACGCCGCGCGCCCGCCCGTGGAGGCGAGGATGAGGCGCGAGATGAGGCGCAGGATCCACACCAGCGGCCGCAGCAGCGCGTGCACCACCGCAAACGGGCGGGAGAGCAGCAGGCAGAGGCGGTTGGGATACTGGCGAAAGAGCATCTTGGGCAGCAGCTCAAAGAGCGTGTAATAGCCCAAGCCGCCCAGGATGAACACCGCCCAAAACCGCCCGGGCCGCGCGCCCCAGCCCAGCACCTCGTGCAGCAGCAAGAGCACCAGCAGCACGGCCAGAAAATTGGCCAGCACATTGCCGACCAGGATGGTCCACAGGCAATCCTCTGGATCGTCGAGAAACGCCTGCAGGCGCGCCGCGCGCGGGTTGCCCTCGCGCATCATCCGGCGCAGCCGCAGGCGGCTCATTTCAAAAAGCCCCGTCTCCATGCCCGACAGGAAAAAGGAGACCAGCAGGCACACCCCCAGCACCGCCAGAATGGGCACGGCCAGTTCGCGCCAATCAGAGGCAGTGACGGCCGCCAGCAGCCCGTTCATGGCGCCGCCTCCGCCAGCACTTCCTTGACGCGCCGCTCGTCGGCCTCCACCACGGTGAATCGCAGGCCGCTGTGCTGAATCTTGCTGCCCGCGGGCGGCACCTCGTCCATGCACACGGCCAGCAGTCCTCCCACCGTGTCCACGCCCGGCGGGATGATGAGCCGCGGGTATTCGCGCCGAAAATCCTCCAGCCCCAGGGCCCCGCTCAGCCTCCACTTGCCATGGCCCAGTGTTTCCATCAGGAACCCGCCCGCGCGTGCGCTCCGGCGCGAGGCGCCGATGACATCGGCCAGGATGTCTTCCATGGTCACCATGCCGGCGGTGTCACCGAATTCGTCCAGCACGATGGCGATGTCCTGACGGGTGCGCTGAAAGTTGCGGAGCAGGTCGAGCAGGTTCATGTCCTCGGGCACGAAGGAGGGGAAGTCCATCACCTCGTGGAGTTCCAGACGGGGATTGGCCAGCAGCCGGACCGTGTTCAGAATCCCGACGATGTTGTCCGGGGATTCGTCGTACACCGGCAGGTGATGGTGCTGGAATTTGCGCGCGGCCGCCGTCATCTCCTGGGGCGTCAGCTCGTCGGAAACGCAGGCCATCTGCGAGCGCGGCCGCATCAGCTCGCCCACCTTGCGCTGGTCCAGATGGAGGATCTGCAGAATGATCTCCTTCTCCGAGATGCCCAACGTGCCCTGTTGGCAGGCCAGTTCCAGGAGCTCCTTGTATTCCTCCTCGGTGAGCGGGGTGTACGGAGTCACCAGTTGCGGCAGCAGTCGCAGCCAGTAGCCGTTGAGAAACTGCGCCACCGACCGCACGGGCGAGGTGACGCGCACGAGCTGGAGAGTCCACGGCGCGACCACGGGGGCCCAGAACTGCGGGCGCCGGACCGCCAGAGTCTTGGGCACCACCTCGCAGAAGATGAGCAGCGCCAGCGCCGCGAGGGCCAGCGCCAGCCAGCCCGACCAGTGGTTCCACCGGGAACGCTCCATCCAGACCAGCGCGATCAGAAGGCCGTGCGCCAGCGTGTTGCCCAGCGAGATGGCGGCCAGGAGATCGTGCGGCGCGGCCAGAAGCCGCCGGATGCACGCGCCCCGCTCGGGAAGCCGCGCCTGAACTTTCTGCAGGCGCGCGTTGCCCAGGGTCACCAGCGCCGTCTCTGCCAGTGCGAAAAAAAAAGCCGCACCCGCCGAGAGGATCAACAAGCACAGCGTCAGCGCGGACATGGCAGAGAGCCCACTGCCGTGTGGCTAGTCCAGAACCACGTTGTGGCGGATGTAGGCAGGCACATCCAGATCCTCGCCGTGGTACAGCGTTCGTTCAGCCTTTTCAAATCGTCCCTTGGAGACGGGTTCCAACGCCAGTTGCTGTTGGTGACGCTGCGCGGCTCGATGCCGCGGCGCCGCGGCGGAAGAGCTGGTTGCAGAAGCCGGCGACGCCGTCGTGCGTGGTGCCTCCCACGGGCGCGAGGCAATGACGGTGAGGCCTAGACGCCCTCTCGAAGCGTCCTCCACCGAGGCTCCAAACATCACTTTCGCTCCGGGACACTGAGCCGAGATTTGCCGTGAGAGGCGGTCAATCTCAGTCGCCGAAAGCTCGGGCCCGCCCACCAGGCTCACCACCACCGCACTGGCGGTATGCAATGCATGTCCCGACTCCATCGCGGCGTGCGCCAGTAGTTTGTTCAAAATCTCCTGGTGGCGAGCTTCGCCTTCGGCCTCCACATGCGCCAGCACGCTGCTGGCACGCTGCCCTCGGAGCGAGGCGCGCAGATCGGCCAATCCTACATTGAGAATTCCGTCGGCGCGCAGAAGGCGTGCCGTCGCCCGCACACCCTGATGGATGATCTCGTTTGCCGCCGCGAACGTCTCCCGAGCCGTGCGTTCCTCGTTCTGAAGGTCAATCACCCTCTGGTTGGGAAAGCAGATCACGCTGTCGGCGGCCCCCAGAAGCTTTTCCAGTCCCGCCCGTGCCAGATCGACACGCAGCCCCTCAAAATCGAAAGGCAACGCCACCATGGCCAGCGTGAGCGCACCGGATTCACCCGCCATCTCTGCGATGGCACTCGAGCCGCCCGTTCCCATCCCTCCACCCAATCCCGCCAGCAGCACGACAACGTCCGCGCCTTCCAAATGTTTGGCCAGCGATTTGCGGCTGGACTCGGCACAGCGCCGAGCCAGCACGGCGTCACCACCGCAACCCAACCCGCGCGTGAGGCGGCCACCCACCGCCAGCCGCGCCGAGCGACCATGCCGTTGCAACGCCTGAGTGTCCGAATCCACCGCGAGGAATTCTGCCGGGAGGTGACCGGCTTGCGCCAGCTCTTCGGCCATCACGCCGCCGCCCCCCCCCACGCCGACCACGAGCACGCGAACCGGCAAGGGCGGCGCCAAGGTGGCTTCGGAGAGGCTGTGAAGGTCGATCATGATTTCAGGTGGTGGAAAAGATTCTCCGCTTCCAGCCCCGGAAGAGTTCCGCCAGCCGGTTGCCCCGGCCACCGGTGGCCATGTGACGCATCCCGTATTCCACCAGACCGACCGCGGTGCTGTACTCGGGCCGATCGAGGATGTCTTTCACGCCTCCGGCGGCCTGGCTGGAAGCGACCGTGGCGGGGAGTTGGAACACGTGCTCCGCCAATGCGCTCAGTCCCGCCGTCTGCGCCACGCCCCCGGTCAGGTACACGCTGCCCTGAAACGCACCCAGCACACCGGCGCGCGCCAGATCCTGACGGATGAGCTGCAGCATTTCCATGAGCCGCGCATGAAGAATCCGGTTGAGCGCACCCACGCTGACAGTGCGGGCGACGAATCCGATTTCACTGGGAAGGGTGATGGGGCCACCGTCGGGGATGGGAGCCGGCCCCACCCGACCGTGATCACGCCGAAGCTGCTCGGCGCGATGGGGGGTGACTTTCAACCCCAAGGCGATGTCGTTGGTGAGATGGTCGCCGCCCACGGGCAACACGCCCGAGTGGCGCGGCACGCCCCCAAGATAGAGCGCATACTCCGTGACGCCCGCCCCCAGATCCACCAGCAGCGCGCCCTGCTGGCATTGATCGGAAGTAAGCACGGCCAGCGCGGAGGCGCGTCCACTGAACACCACCGCCTCCACCTCCATCTGCAGACCACGCACCAGCCTGATCCGGTTTTGAAGCCGGTGGCTGCGCCCGTGAATGACGTGCATATCAAGCTCCAGCCGCGACCCCGCCATTCCCACCGGCGACACCACTCCGTCATGGTTATCCACGTGGAAATGCTGGCGCACGGTGTGGATGACCGTGTGGTCCGCCGGGACGTTGACGGCGTTGGCGCTGGTGATCACCTGTTCGACGTCCTCCTCGCCGATGACGTGGGCCGGCGCCGCAATCTGGAGCATCCCGTGATGGTTGAAGCTGTGAACGTGCGCCCCGGTGACGGCGAGGAAAACGCTACCAATCTCGGCATCCGCCACCGATTCAGCCTCCGCCACGGCGCGGCGAATATCCTCGCCCGCCGCGCCCGGGTTCACAATTTCACCTTTAAGCACGCCGCGCGAAGGCACGGTGCCGGCACCGAGGACGTTGAGCGGGCTGCCCGGCGCCGCCTCGCCCACCACCACGCAGACTTTGGAGGTGCCGATCTCGAGCCCGGCTACGATGAGTTTGTCGTCAAACATTGGGTCGTGGACGCGCCGCGGCGCGCGCCGGCCCCTTGGCGGGGACGGGGGCGGGCGGACTTCCCGGTTCCTGCCAGCGCACCGGCAGGTTGTTCTTGATGGAGAGATCCAAGGTCGCCGGAACGCGACGATGCTCCCGTCCGTAATCGTGGATGAACCGCCAGCGCCGCAGTTGCCGGTCCAGTTGTGTCAGCCCCAGCGTGACCTCGGCACCCTGCCAGGTGCGCACCATGAGGGTGAGCGGCGCGGACACCTCCACCTGTTGGAGCTGCACCAAGCCGGCCATCGGCGAGCGGTCAAACTGCTGGAGCAGTTCGAGCGCGGCGTGAACTTGCGGCTGGTGCACGGCGCGTCCGGGCAGCAGCAGGCCCGGTTCGATTCCCGTGAAGAGCGGCAGCCACGACACGCCCTGCGAGAGCTGCTCGGGCGCCGGGGAGGGTTCCATCACGTAACCATCACCGTCCATCTGATAGAGCAGCCGCACGTAGTCCCCCTCGGCGCGGCGCCGGTACACCAGCACCTGCGCCACCGGCCGGCGCTCCACCACACGCACTCTCAACGTGTCGGGCAACACGCGATCCACGGCAGCCGAGCTGATGGCGGGCACGGCCTCCAGGTTGCGTTTGACGCGCAGCAAATCCAGCCCGAAGAGATTTTCGCCGGGTTTCACATCCGCCCAGGCGTGCAGCTGGGCCTCGGAGAGCCGGCCATCGGTGCGAAGGTCCACTGTGCGGATGGCGAACGCGCCATTGTTGTAAAAGAGCCGTTGCAGGAGCCATTCGCCACCGCGCCAAACACCGAAGAAGAGGAGCGCCGCCCCGAGGAGAACACCGCCCAATCGAGATGCAACCACCCAACGCGCGCGCCGGATCTCGCCTAAACTCAGCTTCACATCCAGCAGCGACTGGCGGTGGCGTCGACGGTTGCGCGGGGCGTTCCACATGGTCATTGCACGCGGTTTGCGGCTCGCGCCAGCGCCAGGTTCACCATCCGATCGCAGAGCGATTCAAATCCCATTCCCGCAGCCGCAGCCGCCTTGGGGAACAGGCTGGTCTCAGTCATCCCTGGCAGCGTATTGACCTCCAGCACCCTCGGCACCCCATCTTCCGGAACAATCAGATCAACCCTGCCGAAGTCTCTCGCGCCCACGCAATGGAACGCGGCCAGACCAATCGACTGGAGGCGCAGCGACGTCGGTCCGTCAAAATCCGCCGGGCAGAAATACTCGGTGGCACCTTTGGAGTACTTGTTGTGGTAATCATAGGCTCCATTCCTGGGGCGGATCTCGACCAGCGGCAGCGGCAACTCACCTAAGACGCCCACGGTGATTTCGCGGCCGCAGACCTGCTCCTCGCAGAGCACGCGCTCGCCATGCCGGAGGCACTCGCGCAGGGCCGCCGGCCACTGCTCCTGCCGCGCGACAAATTGAAGACCGATGCTCGAGCCCTGGCAGACGGGCTTGAGCACCAAGGGCAGCCGCAGCGCTTCGGGCATGGGCGCATGGGCGTCATTTAACACCTCCCAACGTGGCGTCGGCACGGCAGCGGCCTCGAAACGTGACTTGGCCAGCGCCTTGTCGAAGGCCACCCGGCTGGCCTCGGCATCCGAACCGGTATAAGTCACATTCGCCGCATCGAGTTCCGCCTGCACCTGACCGTCCTCGCCGTAGGCGCCATGCAATGCGAGGAACACCGCGTCGGTTCCTGGCGGCAAACGCCAGCCTGGCCCGCGTGGATTCACCTCAGAAACCTCATGCCCCACAGCCCGCAATGCGCGCGCCACCGCCGCTCCGCTTCTGAGCGAAACATCGTGCTCCGCACTGGGACCGCCAGCAAATACGGTGATGTGAAAACTTCCCGCCAATCCCTCCCCTCCCTTGGGACGAACCGTAACTTAAAGGCCGGAAGAAGGAAATCCTTTTATGACCGCCAAACGCACCCGCGTGCGGCCGATGGACTACTCACCGATGATCTGCACTTCGGTGCAAAGCTCGATGTGGCGCTCGGCACGGGCACTTGCCTGAATGAGCGCAATGAGGTCGAGCACATTCTGCGCCGTGGCATTCCCCTCGTTGACGATGAAATTGCCATGCACCTCGGACACGGCGGCCCCCCCCACACGCGTGCCTTTGAGCCCCAGTTCGTCCACAAGCCGGCCGGCGGGACATTCAAGAGGGTTTTTGAAAATGCAACCGGCGCTCTTGGCTCCCGGCTGGGAATCGTGGCGCTTCTGGCTGAATGATCGCATGCGTTCGGCCACAGCGCCGGGGGAGTCCACCCTGCCCCGGAGCACGGCGCCCAGCGCCACCTTTTCTTTCAGCGCGGGGCAGTGTCGGTATTGCGCTCCCAACTGATCGCGAGTCAGATCCTCGATCTCTCCGGACAAGCTCATCACGCGGACGGATTCCACCAAGCCAAATATCTCAGAGCCCATGGCGCCCGCATTCATCCTCAGTGCGCCGCCTAGGTTGCCGGGGATGCCTTCCAGAAATTCAAACCCAGCCAGACCGCATTTGCGCGCTTCGTGGGCCAGATGCTTGAGTCGCACACCGGCACCGCAGTAAATCCTCTCGCCGCACACATCCATTCCGGAAAACACCGGCGCCCCAAGGTGGATCACCACGCCGCGAATGCCGCCGTCTTTCACCAGCAGATTGGAACCGCGCCCCAGCAGGAACACCGGCACGGCGCGGGCATTGCAACAGGCCAGCGCGGCCGCCAGGTCTGCCTCGGATGCCGGTTCCACAAACACGTCGGCCGCTCCCCCCACGTGCAGCGTGGTGCGCCGGGACATGGGCTCGTGCTCGCGCAGGGCGGAGGCAGGCGAGAGTAGTCCGCGCAGCGCCGCCGCCACGCTGCTTTCATTCAAGGCCGCTTGCATCGCCAGTTGGTGCGCCGCTTGGGTGATGTCTCCCGCCCCGAGAAACAGTACCATGTCGCCCGGCCGCATGGCGATGGACACTTGCTCGCGCAACTGGGCCAGCGTCGCCACAAAGACAGACGGAACCCCCTGCGCGGACACGGCCTCGGCCAAGCGCCGGCCGTTGACCTCGGGAATCACGGGCTCGCTGGCGGCATAGACCTCGGTGATCCACACGGCGTCAGCGCCGGAAAAGCAGCGCGCAAAGTCCTTGAAAAGATGCTGGGTGCGCGTGTAGCGATGGGGCTGGAAGGCCACCAGCAGGCGGCCGTGATGCCGGCTGCGCATGGCTTTAAGCGTGGCCTCGATCTCGCGAGGATGATGAGCGTAGTCATCCATCACGGTGAGTTGGGCGCTTCGATAGAGGGTTTGCTGGCGGCGCATCGCGCCTCCAAAGGAGCCCAAGGCCGCTGAAATCTGCTGCGCGTCAAATCCGTTCTGATGCAGGAAGGCGGCCACGCCGGCCGCATTAGACATGTTCTGCTCTCCTGCGAGCTTAAGGGTGATCGTCGCCAGCAATACGCCCTGGTGCCACAAGTCGAAGGGCGCCGCACCGTCAGTGGCAGGCGGGCGCGGCTCTACGCGATAGTGGGCGGCCAAGTTGAAGCCAAATGAGATCGCACCCTGCCGGTTCGCGAACATCGCCACCAAACGCGCATCATCGGCGCAATAGAAGAGCGGCCCGCGCACCTGCGAAGCGAAGGTTTCAAATTCCCGGCACACGGCCGCAAGGTCGGCGAAGTAATCCAGATGTTCCTCGTCCACATTGAGGATGAGTGCCTGTTCCGGGCGAAATTCGAGAAGGGTGCCGTCGCTTTCGTCCGCTTCCACCACCATGAAACGATCCCCGCCGCGCAGGCGCGCCGGGCGATCCCACTCGGCCACCAACCCACCGACGGCGTATCCAGGATCCGCACCCAGTTCGCGTAAGGCGTGCGCCAGCAGTCCAGTCGTCGTGGTTTTCCCGTGCATGCCGGCCACACACACACCACGGCGTCCTTCCATTAGTGCGGCGAGCACGGTCGCGCGGCGGGCTAGCCGCAAGCCGGCGCGTTGCGCTTGGATCATCACGGGATTGTCGAGCCGGATGGCCGAAGAATACACCACCAACCCAGGGCGATGTGCCAGCAGATGCGCAGCCTCGTGTCCTTCTCGCAAATCCGCGCCGCGCCCGGAGAGCTGTCGTAGGGCAGCCGTCGAACGCGCGTCGGAACCACACACGCATAGACCATGGTCAAGCAGCAGATGTCCCAAGGCGCTCATGCCGCAGCCTCCCGCGCCCAGCAGGTACACGGGCGCGTCGGTCGTTTCGATCCAACGCGCGAGCTCTCCGCGGTCGGTGGTCGTCAGGCCGTAATGGGGGACCAAAGTGTCGGGTCGTTCCATGTTTGTGGCGCGTTGGCCGAACGCTGCGGCCGAACGCAGGACAGAATGTGTGCGGCGACCTGTGCCGCGGCTCGAGGTGCCGCCATGCCCGCGAGGGCTGCACGGACGGGCGCCCGGTTCGCAAGCAACTGGCACAGCGCTTGGGCCAGCTCCTCTGGACCTGCCGATTGTTCAACCATCCGCGCGGCACCGCGTCTTTCAAATTCTCGCGCGTTGTACCGCTGGTGGTCGTCCGCGGCCGTGGGTAAAGCAATGAGCACCGAGGGCAATCGCGCGGCCGCCAGTTCCGCCAGCGATGAGGCCCCTGCCCTGCCAACCGCCACGTCCGCCGCAGCCAACACCAAGGGCATGTCGGCGTGAAACTCATGCACACGTGCCGTGGCTCCCTGCGCCTCATAGGCCGCGCGCACCCGCGCCTCCTCGCCATCGCCTCCGCCGCACAGGTGCAGGAACTGCAACGAGGGCCATGCTTTCAAAAGCGCCGGCAGAACCGCCAGTGCCCGGTGGTTGATGGCTCGCGCGCCTTGGCTGCCTCCCATGATGAGGAGCACGGGACGCCCGGCGTCCAGCCCTAGCCCCACGCGGCTGGCTTCGCACGTCGCGGTAAAAAAAGCGTCGCGGACGGGCGTGCCGGTGACCTCAACGTGCGTGTGCAGAAATCGATGGCGTGCGCTTTCAAATCCCACGAACACTTGATGCGCCAACGGCGCCAGCCAGCGGTTGGCGCGGCCGGGAATGGCGTTGGATTCGTGGAGGAAAACGGGAACCCCGGCCGCCCGCGCCATTAGCACCGGCGCGACGCTAGTAAATCCGCCCATCGCAAGCACGGCATCGGGCCGTTGGTGGAGTTGAAGAGTTCGCACCTTCCTCAGAGAACGAATCAACCCATTGAGAAACCTCCATGGCGCGCGTGTCTGCCACGACACCGCAGGCAGTTCGCATATTTCGAGGTCGCCCTGTGACTGGGCGGCTTGCTGGTCGACTCGCTTTTCTGAAATCAACAGGGTCACGATGACGCCCGCCCGTTGCAACTCGCGCGCCACCGCCACGCCCGGGAAAAAGTGTCCCCCGGTGCCACCACAGACAATGTGAACGCGCGGCGCGGCGTGTGAGGTGGGCATCATGGCGCCTCGGCGAATGGATTTTCCGAAACGGCCACTGTCGAGGGGGCTTGCGCCGGCGCGGATTCGGATGCCCGACTGGCAATGCTGAGCAGCAGTCCCACGACGCCGAGCATCACAAAGAGACTCGAACCGCCGTAGCTCATGAAGGGCAGCGGCAGCCCCTTGTTGGGCAGGGCACTCGTGACCACGCCGATGTTAATGAACGCCTGCAGACCGATGAGGAACGTGAGGCCGCAGCCCAGCAGTTGCCCAAAGCGGTTCCCGCTGCGCCACGAGATGAAGAGTCCGCAGGCGACAATGGCCATGAAGGCCACCACGACTGCGAGGGTCGCCGCCACGCCCAATTCCTCGCCAACGATGGAGAAGATGAAATCGGTGTGGTGCTCCGGCACGAAGCCCAGCTTCTGCCGGCCATTTCCCAACCCCAAGCCGGTGGTGCCGCCGGATCCAAGCGCGAGCATCGCGTGATAGGCCTGAAAACCGGCGTCGGCCTTGTGCTCGTCTGGATGCAGGAACGCCATGATCCGCTTCATGCGCACGGGATCGTTAAACACCGCGAGCGCAAAAAGGGCCGCGCCAGCCAATGCAGGTGGCACCAGATAGCGCCAGTCTGCGCCGGCCACCAGCAGCACCATCACGCTGACGGCCGCCAGCAGCAGGGTCGTTCCGAAGTCAGGCTCCCTGAAAATCAACCCCAGCGCCACGGCCAAGACGATGCCCGGGATGAGCAGGCCGCGCTTTAATTCGTGCATGCGCGCCTGGAACCGAGCACCGTACGCCGCCAGCGCCACGATCAAGCCCACCTTCGCCAGTTCTGAAGGTTGAAAGTGCATGGGTCCGAGATTGAACCAGCGGCGCGCGCCATTGCGTTCGACGCCGATTCCGGGAATCAGCACGAGGATGAGCAACAGCAGCGTCACCGCAAGCAGTGGCCATGCGAAGGTCTGCAGGCGGCGGTAATCCACCACGGTGGCCGCCATGCAGGCGAGAAGCCCCAGCCCGCCCCAAGCCATTTGCATCAGCAGGTAGCGCGGGCCGGTCTGGGCCATGCTGGCGCTGTAGAGGATCACCATGCCCAGTGCCATCAGTCCGGCGACCGCGGCAACCAGAATGGTGGTGGCCCATTTCATTTTAGGCCGGTGTCAAAAGCAACCACTCCGGAACGTGCCGCTGGATGCCGGCCGCGTCCGGAGTGGGCAAGGTCGGTTGACTTCGTTCACCTATTCGGCACCTGGAGTGGCCGGGCCGGAGGCACTGGGCGTGGCAGGTGTCCCCGAGGGCGTTGAAAACTTTGCGCCCGCCGGAAGTTTCAACTTTTGCTCTGGCATGAGCCGCTCGGACTGCAGGTTGTTGGCCTGACGCAACGCCTTCACGGTGGTTCCAAAGCGCTTTGCGATGAGGCTTAGGTTGTCGCCTTTCTTCACGACATAACCATCCGAGGCGGCCGATGCGCCGGAACTCGCGGCAGACCCTGTGCCTCCTGTGCCCGTTGAGGCCGGTTTGGGGAGGGCTGCTGGGATTTGAACCTTCTGGCCAATCTGCAATTTGGTGGGCGCCACGTTGGGATTGGCGTCCTGGATCTGCTTAAAGCCGACTCCATATTTCTTGGCGAGAACGTAGAAGTTGTCACCTGACTGAATGGTGTGCTCGGCGGCCGTGGCCACAGGCGGCGTGGAGGTGGAGCCAGAAGCTGCAGGTGTGCCTGAGGGTGTGTTCGCGCCAGGCGTGGGAAGCGAAGTCAATCCTCCCGTGGCACCTCCCGTGGCTGCACCAGCGGGAGGCAGAGTTGTGGCGGCCGATCCGGCGCCAGGCAGCGGCAAGGGCAGACTGCCACCAGTCGCGATTCCACCGCCGGCACCGCCGGCCAGCGGCACTACTGCACCGCCTCCCGCATCAGGGGGCGGCAAAGCAGGCGGCTGGTTGTTTTCGGCAACGTTGATTTTCTGCGGGAGCGCGTTCTTGGCTTCATCGCTCTTCTGGCTGCATGCGTTGAAGAGGATTCCGCTGAAGAGCGCCACGTGCAGCAGCACGATGAGCACGACGGCGACACGCATCTTGGAACGACTGCGGCTGGCTTTCTCCAGAGCCATCCCGGGCGGAATGTTGGGGTTGGGGTGTTGCATATGGTCTCCTTGCGATTAGTCTGGTTTCTCCTTCTCCTTGGTTGACTCCACACTTCCCACTCCTTGAACCGAGCTCTTCATAGCGGCTCAGGGCGGCAAGGGAAATTCCTTTGTGTCACGACTTATTGGCGTCCTGTGGACAGCCCCACGCCGTGTCACCCGATTGTCTGCCCCAGAGCTCGACGAGTTCGCGGAACGCCTGCCCTCGTGCCTTGTAGTTTTCGAACATGTCGAAACTCGCACAGGCGGGCGACAGCAGCACCACGTCTCCCGGGGTTGCCTTCCTCCCTGCTACTGACACGGAATCTGCCAGCGAATCCGCCAGAGTGCAAGCGGCAAATAAACCCCAGGCAGCGCGCATTTTTTCGCGCGCCTGACCGATGAGGAACACGCCCTTGGCTCGCTCTGCCAGGAGCGGCCCGACATCGTGAAACTCCAGCCCCTTGTCCATGCCGCCGGCAATGAGCCACACATTGGCGCGCCCTCCCGGCCCTTCGGGCATCGCTTCGAGTGCATTTCGAAGCGCGTCCACGTTGGTGCCCTTGGAATCATTGTAATAATGCACGCCGGCCACTTCGCCGACGCATTCGCACCGATGCTGCGCAGGCTCAAATCGTTCCAACACCGGCAGCATCTCCGCCAGCGGCAAACCCAAGTGCCGCCCCACCGCCAGCGTCGCCATCAGATTTTCCGCGTTGTGGCGCCCCCGCAATCGGCACCGGTTCATGTCCAGCAAAGGACCGCTCCAATCGGGTAGCCGACTCACCAGCAGCGACCGGTCCAGATGGAGATCGGCCTCCGATTTGCGCGCACTAAAAGTGATGGTGCGCGCGGCAGGCGCGATCCCCAGCGCCTTGAGTTGCTCCAAGGCTTCGTACTGCACCACGGCCCTGTCAAACACCTGCTGGTTGCCAAAGAGCCGCGCCTTGGCATGCGTGTACTGGGCCATCGTCGCGTGCCGGTCCAAATGATCCTGCGTCAGATTCATCAGCACCGCCACCGCCGGCCGGAAGTACTCGATGGTTTCCAACTGAAACGAGCTCACCTCGATGGTGAGATAGTCCAGATCACCGCTTTGCAGCGCGACCTCACACAGCGGCAGGCCGATGTTGCCGCAGGCAATGGTGCGGCGCTGCGAACCGTTTAACACCGCCGCGACGAGTTCAGTGGTGGTGGTCTTCCCGTTGGTACCGGTGATGGCGACATTGCGGCAGCGCGAGTGGCGATAGCCCAACTCCAGCTCTCCCATCACGGGCACATCGCGGGCGCGCAATCCTGTGATGATGGGATGCGTCAGTGCAATGCCAGGGCTGACCACCACTTGGTCGAACTTGGGCCAGTCAGGCCCCACTGCACCTGTGGCTCCCAGACGGATGGTCGCACCGGCTTCGGCAAAGGGTCGGGTGGCCCGGCGCAACGACTCATTGTCGGCTGAGTCGGCGCCCGTTACGGAGGCACCTTCGGCCTGCAGCAACCTTATCGCGGCCTGACCGCTGGCACCCAGGCCGGCCACCAACACGTGTTTACCCGTCCACACGCTCATCGTTTTAGCGCAGTTTCAATGTTGCCAGCGCCAGAACGGCGAAGAGGACACCGATGATGTAGAACCGGATCACCACCTGATTTTCGTGCCAGTTCAGTTTCTGAAAGTGGTGGTGCAGCGGCGACATCAGAAGCAGTCGCCGACCTTCGCCGGTCTTCAGACGCGTGTATTTGAACCAGCCACGCTGAAGCAGCACCGACAGGGCCTCCATCACAAAAACGCCGCCGCCAATGAGCAGCACGAAGGGCTGGTGAATCAGCACCGCGATGAGGCCCAGCGCGCCGCCCAACGCTAGGGAGCCGGTGTCCCCCATGAACACCTGCGCGGGGTGGCAGTTGAACCAGAGAAATCCGAAGCTCGCGCCGATCATCGCTGCGCAGACGACCGCAAGATCGCCCGCGCCGGGGACGTGGGGAATGTTGAGGTACGCGGCCTGATCGTGGTGGCCGGCGATGTAGGTAAAGACCAGGAACACCATCGACACGATGGCCGTGCTGCCGATGGCCAGTCAGTCCACGCCGTCGGTCAGATTGACGGCGTTGGAGCTGCCGACAATCGTCAGCACCGTCAGCAGCAGGCCCAGCGCGCCCGCGCCCGTCAGCACCGGGTGTTTGGCGAAGGGCACCATGATGGTGGAAACTAGGTTGTGCATCTCGATCCCGCGGCCGCCGGCGCCGGGGAGTTCGCTATTCATGGGCAGATGCCAGAGATAGAGCCCCACAAGAAGCGCCAGTGCCAGTTGCACCGCCAGCTTCACCGCGGCCCGGACGCCGCCGGATTGTTGCCGGGTGATTTTCGAATAGTCATCGTAGAAACCCAGCAGGCAGAGCACCAGCATGGCGCCCAGCGTCAGCGAAACTAGCGGGTTCCACTGGGCCCACAACAGCGCCGTGAGATCAATCGCGCCCACGATCAGCAACCCGCCCATCGTCGGCACGCCGCGCTTGCTGATGCCATCCGCGGTGATGCCGCCCATCTCGCGCGCGCGGTCCTCATAGTCCTGCCGCACCCGCAGGCCCCGCAGCCATTCAATCACGCGCGGCCCCAGCCAGAGGCTCAGCAAGAGCGCCGTCACGGCCGCGCCGGCCACGCGGAAGGAGACGTACTGGAACACGCGCAATCCGGAGAGCGCGTCGGCCCAGTCAGGATGACCCCGCTGGGCAATCCATGCCGGAAGCTGGCTGAGATAATAAAACATCCTTTCCGGGGTTGCCCTACAAGGCGATCAATCCTCGCGGGCGAACGCGGCCAGCACCTCCTCAAGCCGCGCAGCGCGCGAGGCTTTAAGAAGGATGACGTCGCCGGGCTGCGCGCAGTCACGAAGCCGCCGGGCGGCCTCCCCATTGTCCATCAATTCGTGGACGTGGCGGACACCTGCCGCCCGTGCCGCCGCGGCCGTGCCCGACGCCTGCGCACCCACCGCCAGCAACACATCCACCCGTGCCTCGGCCGCGGCGCGGCCCGCTTCAGCCTGGGCCTCTGAGGTGTGCGATCCCAGTTCGGCAAAATCACCCACGACGGCGATGCGCTTTCCATGGCACTCCATTTCCCCCAGCGTCGCCAGTGCGGCACGGATCGAGTCGGCATTGGCGTTGTAGGTGTCGTCCAGAATACGGATCCGGCGAACCTCGCGCCGTTGCAGGCGCCCCGGGGCGGGAGGGCATTGTGAGAGTCCCTGCGCAATGGCGCCGTGGGTCAGTCCGAGCTCGGCGGCCAGAGCGATGACGAGAAGCGCGTTGGTCACGTGATGGCGTCCAACCAGCTGAAGCCGGTACGCGCCGCAGGCCTGCCGCGCCGGCCCCTCGGCGGTAAATGTAATCCCGTGATGGTCCACTACAATGTCGCGAGCGCGCCAGTCGTTGACGCCGGTCCATCCGGCTCTCACCACAGGGGCGCTGCTCCTCTCCGCGATGGTGTTGCTCCAAGGGCTGTCACCGTACAGGAAAAGTTTTCCACGCTCTGGCAACAATTCAGCCAGCACGCCCTCCTCGCGGGCCACGCCTTCAAGGTCTCCGAAATGCTCGAGATGCTCGCGCCCGATGGAGGTGAGGATGCCCCACTGCGGCTGCGCCATGAGAATGAGCGGGCGCAGTTCGCCGGGGTGGTTGGTGCCCAGCTCCAGCACGGCGGCACGGTGCGCCGATTCAAGGCGCAGCAACGTCAGCGGAACACCGATGTCATTGTTAAAGCTGGCCTCACTCCACAGCACCGGCATGGACTCTCGCAGCACCCATGCGAGCAATTCCTTGGTGCTGGTCTTTCCGTTGGAACCGGCGATGCCGATCACGGGCAGGTCGAACTGGCTCCGGTAGGCGGCGGCGATGCGTCCGAGTGCCCTGCGCGTGTCGTCCACCCGAACCACCGCGCAGCCCGCAGGCAGAGCGAGGTCGCGTGAAATCATCACACCCCCTGCCCCGGCAGCAGCAACTTGCGCAACAAAGTCGTGCCCGTCAAACCGGTCGCCTTGCAACGCGACAAAGAGCTCGTCGGGCTTGACCCTGCGCGAATCGGTGGTCACGCCCGCGCAACGCGCGCTGCCCGCGCCCTGCAAAAGGACGCCGCCCGACGCATCGGCAAGAAATTGGAGGCTGCGAGGCTCCACGGTTCAGGAGCCCAGATGGCGCAGCGTGGCCGCGGCATGAACCCGGTCATCGAAGGGCGCGGCGATGCGCTCGCCGGCCTCCTGATATTCCTGATACGTCTCATGCCCCTTGCCCGCCAGCAGCACGGTGTCACCGGGTTGCGCCCGCCGAAGGATCTGGTCGATGGCGCGCGAGCGGTCCAACTCCTCGTCGCATCCATCGCCGCGCACCTGCCGGTAGCCCTCGGCGATTTGCCTGGCAATTTCTTCGGGCGATTCGCTGCGCGGATTGTCACTGGTGATGAGCGTGGTGTCGGCACCTGCAGCGGCGACGGCACCCATGCGCGGGCGCTTGCCTGCGTCGCGGTCGCCGCCACAACCAAACATCAGGTGGAGCCTCCCGCGCGTTACTTCGCGCAACGTGGCCAACACCTGTCGCAGCGCGTCGTCGGTGTGCGCATAGTCGACAAAGACGCCAAAGGGCTGTCCGCAGGACACCGGCTGCAAGCGGCCCGGCGCGGGCGGCGCCTGTTCCATCGCGCGCTGCAGTGTGGCAATGTCCACGCCCATCGCCAGCCCAAGGCCCAAGGCGGCCAAGCCATTGCTGACGTTGTGCCGACCGATGAGAGGGAAGCTCAGTTCCATCTCTGCACCTCTTGGAAAACTCACGCGCAACCGGGTGGTCTCAGCACCCAATTCAAGAACGTCTGCGCGCAGCGCGCTCTGAGGTGACAGCCCAAATGTTAAAACCGCGTGGGGTGCCAGCGCCTGCCCAAGCCGTTCACCGTACGGATCGTCGGCGTTGATGACGGCGGCGCCCCCGGCCGCAGGCGTGGTCATCTGGTTAAAAAGCCGGCACTTGGCGGCGAAATAAGCCTCCATGTCGCCGTGGTAATCCAAGTGGTCGCGCGTGAGATTGGTGAACGCCGCCGCATGAAACTCAACACCCTCCACCCGATGCTGGCAAAGAGCGTGCGAGCTTACCTCCATGACGCAGGCCCCACAGCCCGAATCGCGCATGGTTGCAAAGAGCTGCTGCAGATCCAACGACTCGGGCGTGGTGCGGTGTGCGGGAAGGACGCGGTTGCCCGTGTCATATTCGACGGTGCCCAGCATCCCGGTTCGGACGCCCGCGGCGGTAAGAAGGTGGCGCACCAAATAGGCCACGGTGGTCTTGCCGTTCGTGCCCGTCACGCCGATGAGCCGCAGCGCGCGACTGGGGTGCCCATGGAACGCGGCCGCGGCGCGGGCCAGCGCCTGACGGGCGCTGTCCACGCGGATGTGGGGGATGCCAGATGGCAGCGGTGCGTCCGACTCCGTCACGACGGCGACGGCGCCCTGGGAGACGGCCTGCGCGGCAAAGCGCGCGCCATCCACGCGCGCCCCGGGGAGCGCAAAAAAGATCATCCCCGGAGTGACGCAGCGCGAATCATACGCCAGCCCGCGGCATTCCACGTCGGGCGCAAAGTGGTGACTACGCGGCTGCAGTGCATCCAGCAGCACCGAGAGTCTCATCGTCAGGGACGGCGCGCGCGGGCTTTCTCGTCGGCTGAAACTAGGCTGGCGTCCGGATTCAAGTCGGGCTTGATGGCCAGATACGCAGCCACGCGCTCGCCGATGGCCTTAAACACCGGCGCGGCAACGACGCCTCCGTAGTATTCCCCCTGCGGCTCATCCATGGAGACCAAGATACACACTTCAGGCGAGTCGGCAGGAAAAAATCCGATGAAGGACGAGTAATACTTGCCGGGCAGGTACCCGCCAGGGCCTGGCTTCTGGGCCGTGCCCGTCTTGCCCGCAACCGAGTGGTAGGGCAGCCGCGCTCCCTTGGCCGTGCCCTCTGGCCCGACGACCGTCTTTAACGCGCGCGTCATCTGTAAGGCCGTCTCGGGTTTGATCACCTGCCTCACCACTTTGGCGCCAAAGCGCACCACCGCCTGACCCTCGTCGTTGGCCAGATGATCCACCAGCCGCGGCTGCATCAGCTGGCCGCGGTTGGCGATGGCGCCCATCATCATCACCATCTGCAACGGCGTGGCGCTCATCTCATGCCCCATGGGCAGGCGCGTGATGGACAGCGCATTCCACCTCGCCAAAGGATGCACCACGCCGGCGACCTCGCCGGGAAGCTGGATGCCCGATTTGCGCGCGAAGCCAAAGTCGTGGATGTACTGGTGCAGCAGGGGTGCACCCAGCAGCATCCCCACCTTGGCCGCTCCAATGTTCGAGGACTTGGTGATGATGCCCTCGACGCTGAGCAGCCCGTAGGGATGATGATCGTGCAGCACTCTGCCGGCGTAGGGAAACTGCCCGTCGCCGCAATGAAACTGGTTGGCCAGCGTGGTCTTGCCCTGATTGAGAGCGGCGGCGATGGGAACGATCTTGAAGGTGGATCCGGGTTCAGACAAGTCGGTGACGGCACGATTGCGGCGTTGCGCAGCGTCAAAATCACCCGGGCGATTGGGATCGAAGGACGGCGCATTGACCATCGCCAAGATGTCGCCTGTGGCTGGACGCATCACGATGACGGTCGCGCCCTGAGGTTGATGTTTTTTAACAGCGGCGGCCAGCTCCGTCTCGGCGATGTTCTGCACGCCTGCGTCGAGCGTCAACACGACATTGAGACCATTGCGCGCGGGAATGTCCTGCACCCGATGCTCCACCTTCTCGCGCTTGCGCGCATCGGTCTGGATGACGCGCCACCCGCGCGCGCCCGTGAGGTGCGTATCAAGCGCCGCCTCGACCCCTTCCCTGCCCGCATGTTCGTCTCCAGCCACAAAACCCAGAACATGCGCCGCTAGCGCCCCTGATGGGTAAATCCGCTCCTGATCCTCCACAGGATCGGCAAAGATGGCGTGCCTGCGAAGCGCGGCAAAGTATTGCCGGAGTTCCCCGGCCGGCCGCGCTGGCTCACCGGAAAGCGGCAGGGTCGCCAAAGTCTTCTTCACGGCTTCCCACATCTCCGGCTTCACCTTCCGTCGCAGCACCACATAGCGATTGGTACGAAGCTGGCCCGACGCGCTCTGTCGCAATGCCGGCTTGAGGCGGGCTTCAAGCTCGAGAGAATCAAGCTTGAGCACAGGTGCCAGTGCGCGGGCCACCTCAGCGTGATGCCGCCCCAACAGAGAGGGGTCGGCGCACACCGTTTTTACAAACACGCTCGTGGCGAGTTTATTGCCATGGGAGTCGAAGATGTCGCCACGTCGCGGCTCAGAAATAACGGTGCGCGTGGTGTGGTCGCTGGCCACCTCGCGCAACTGCGCATGGCGGAGGATCTGAAGATCCACCAGCCGGTAGGCCAGTGCGCCGTAGCAGGCGAGGAGCAAGCATGCGAAACTGAGAAGCCAGCCCCTTCCAGCCCGGGGAGGCAGTGAATCCGAACGCGCGATGGGAGGACGAGACATCAACGGCGGGCCGCGTGGACAGTCCTGGCGGGATTTTCCGACGCCGGCTCCGTTGCCACCACGACTTGTTGAGGCTTGGGTGCCTCCAGATTGAGTCGCCATTCACGAGCCATCTGGTCCAGCGTTTGAGGAGACTTGAGCTGGGCAAGGATGTCATTGAAACGCTTGTTCTCCTGCCGCAATGTGCCCAGGCGTTCCTCACGCTTCTTCATCTCCTCGCCCAGTTTTGAGATTTGTTGTTTCTGCCACACATAGCCTAGGCCCAGCGCACAGGTGACGAGGCAAATTAATGCGGCCTTGACCGCCGGAACAAATCGCAGGGATGAGTTTTTTTTCTGGTTCACGTTAGTTGTTCTTGGACACCCGGAAGAATCTCAGATTGCCCGCTGCATCCACCGGCACCGAATCAGCCGCTCCAGCGCCCGTGCGCACCGCCCCGACGTTTTGCCAAGTCCGCTGATCGGGCGACCCTTGCACCTGATACTTGCCTCCGGAAACGGTGTTCCACTGCAGCTGGAGATTTTTGCCTGAGCCCACGAGCGACGCCTGCACGGCCGGCACGGCGCGCGCTGCACCTGAGCTCGTGGCGGCCGCCGCCCGGGCGGTGCTTAACCTTGCCGCCGCGCTCGCACCGGGCGCACTGGTGCGGGCTTGCGAACGGGCGGGCTCAGCCCGGCTCGTTGTTGCTTTGGTAGACGCGGGAATGCGCGAGGGCGTGGCGGATCCCGCCTTGGGATCGACATATCCCGACCTCGTCACGGCAGGCGACAATGCCACCGCGCTGGCGCGCGATTGGGCCACGATATTCCGCAGGTTTGAAGCGGTGCTCGACGCCGTCGCGGATCGTGAAGTGTTGAGACGCGCGATGCCTCCGGTAATCGCAGCTCCCTTACGCGCAGCACTGGCGAGCGCCGTTTGTGCCGCACTGTCGCCCGGCAACCGCTGGCCGGCCACAGCACCAGCGAGTGGCGATTTCGACGCCTCTGCCGTGCCCCCGGTCGCGCCCTGTGCAACGCCCATCAGAATACCCGTGGCCGCGCGTCCAGCGGCAGCCTGTGCGATGGCGGCAGCTTGGGCTGCCTGCTGATCGGCCGCGCCTTCCGCCGCTTCTCTCTGGACGGCTGCACGCGCCGAGATTTCCTCTGCTCCAGGATCCTTTTGCTTCACAACCTGTCCGGCCAGCATGACGCCGTCGGCACCTTCACCCTCATAACTGACATCGGCAAGGGCCGTCACATCCTTGTCCGCGGCGCCACTATAACTGCGTGCCGACAAGATGGCGTGCCGATCCCTCACGGAATCCACCCACGCGACATGATGGTTTCCCGCGGCATCAACCGCTGCGGTGGGTTGCCGTTGGTGGTAAAGCACGCGGTTGTTGATTCGGAATTCCGCGCCCCCGGACAAGAGCCTGCCATGCACCTCGTAGCTGGCGGTCTGACGCACCTCGCATTGCCATGCCACCAGCGCATCGGCCCCGTTCACCGATAGCGTCGGCGCGCTTTGTCGGCCGACGGTAAGTTTGTTGTGACGTGCTCCGTCGCCGGTAGCCGTGCCATCGGCACCAAATCGTCTCACCCAGATGTCCTCCTGATTGCTCATCGTCTTTTCATCCACCTGAACCCACGCGAGAAGGAACCCCTCCTCCATCGCGGCGAGGGTGGGAGCGGAGCAAAGGCCCTCCACCCCGTTGAGTCGCTTTTCGTCCGGTGCGGGAGCTCCCTGTGCGTTAAACACGCGCCCGAACACGTTGCCCTTGATGTTGGGTGCGCCTTCCGGCGTCTGGCCGTTCACCGTTTCCGAAATCCATGCGGCCACGAATCCGCCATTCTTCAAGGGCGCCACCGCGGGCTGGGACTGATTGGACTGCGCGCTCTGGTGCACGGTGAACTCCCCTCCCAGCTTGGCTGCCTGAGCATTGAGGAGCTGACCCATGACGCCGCCGTGGCTGCCATCGGCAAGGTCGCTGCGCCACAGCACCACGATGGTGCCGTCGTTTAACACCGCCAGCGCCGGCATGTGTTGATTGCCGGCCTGTCGGGTGTTCACCCTCACCTCAGGCGTGAGAAAGGTGAAGTTAGGCGCCAGCAACCTTAGGTAGATTTCGCGATTGGCGCGCGTGCCGGCTTCCCAGACCACCACCGCGTTGCCATCAGGCAGCAGGGCCCCGCGCGGATGGCGTTCCATCCTCCCGTCGGTGGCCGTGCTCATCCGGATGGGAATTCCCGTGCCCACGCCATCGGCGTTGAGCGCCTGCACCATCACATGTTCGCCCTTGCTGCTCTCCGATTCATGCTGCCAGACGACGAGACCGCCCTTGGCTCCCAGCACCATTTGCGGCCGCTGCTGATGCCCGGCGATGTCGCCAATGAGTGGGTGTTCCTGCCCCATGGGACTCAATGCCGCGCCCACCACCATCGGGATCAATGCCAGCAGGGGGCCACCTCTACGGCCATGGTTGACAAGTTCTCTTGGCGTCATGGTTCCCCCTGGCTCTTTTGAAGCACTCGCAAGCAAGCGCTTCGGGCCCGCGGATTCTCATCCAGTTCGGCGTCCCCCGGTTGAATCACCTTGCGGCGCACCCAGCCCAAGGTCGGAGGCGACGCCTTGCTCGCGGCGTCTCCAAATGCTTTCACAATCCGGCCTTCCAGCGAATGAAAGGTGATCACCGCCAGTCGGCCACCAGGGCGCAAGAGAGACGCAGCCGCGGGCAGGCCGCGCTCAAGCAGTCCCACTTCGTCGTTCACATACATACGCAGCGCCTGAAATACGCGCGTGGCCGGATGCAGCCGGCGCCCCCGGCGCGGCGAGAGGCGCTCGATGAGGCTGGCTAGCTCTCCGGTAGTCGCGAAGTGTTGCGACTGGCGCTCGCGCACGATTCCCCGCGCCAGTTTCCGCGACTCGCGTTCCTCGCCCAATTCCCAAAACAGCGATGAGAGCCGCGGCTCGTCCATTGTGTTCACCACCTCGGCCGCCGTCAGGTTTTGGCGATCATCCATTCTCATGTCCAACGGGCCGTCATGTTGAAAACTAAAACCGCGTTCGGGGTGATCCAACTGCGGCGAACTCACTCCCAAGTCCAACAACACGCCATCCACGCTTCCCGGCTCGATCCATTCGGGCAGCTCGGCAAACGTGCCTCGGCGCAAGTCGCATCGGTGGGCATAAGGTTTGAGTCGGGACAGGGCAGCGCCAATCGCCGCCCCGTCCCGGTCGCACCCCCCAAGCCAGCCTGATTGGCTGGCCTGTAAAATGGCTTCGGCGTGGCCCGCCCCGCCAAGCGTGCCATCCACCATCCGCCCCCCCTCGCTCGGGCCCAACGTAGCGAGGACCTCGGCGAGCAGGACCGGTTTGTGCGCAAAGTTGGACACGGGCAATCATGGGCTGCACTACTGAATCATCAGGTACGTGCTGACAGGCGCGATGGCCGTCCCGAAAGGCGTGCGGATCACCACCCGGCGCAGCTGGTTGGGATTGGTGCTGGCGGCCGAGTCAAAGAGCGCGTTGCCATTCATGCCGAAGGTCACCGGACTGATGCGGATTTCGTAGGCGTCGCGTGACCCCACGACGGCCTGCGGCACGATGGTGACCCCCGTCGCCAGCGTGCTGGGGTTGGCGTTTTGCCGCAGCGAGACGGGCTGCGGCGGCAGGCCGACGGCATCGGTGGATTGGATGGAATTGCCCAGCCCGTCCACAAATTCGATGGCGACGGCCAAGTCCAGCCCACGGCCGCGGATGGTGAGCGTGTCTGCATCGGTGCCGCGCAGCCACGTCCGGTTGGCATCGGCAACCGTCACGGGCGCACCCGGCAAGGTGGCGTTGGTAAACACATCGGTGATGATGGGGAAGGTGGGCTCGCCGCCCACTCCCGGCGCGGTCGAGTTGCGTTCACCCCCCACGCCAATTTGCGTGAACCCCTGAACGGTGGGCCGCGCCGGACTGATGATGACGTTGGCGTTGGGCTGACCGGTAAGGCTGTTGTTGATGGCCACCCGAATGTGCTTGGTAAAGAGCAGGACGGTGACGTCGGTGCTGTTGCCGTCGCTACGCGCCATGTTGTTTCCCTGTCCCAAGGTGCCAAACCCGAAGGAGCCAAACGTGGCGGGGAGCCCGCCAGGAATGAAGAGGCCGTCGCTGATCATGTGGGGAGGCAGATAGATGGAGTTGTCGGTGATGACGATGTCGGTGTTCCTCGCTCCCACACCGCTGGGCGCGACGTACGCGCTGGTGGCATTGATGTCCAATATGGCGATGGGGATTGGAAAGACGCCCGTGCCCGTGTCCGGATCCAGGGCGTTGTTGGTGCCGTTGTTGTCATCGAAGAACCAGATCTGGTTCACGTTGCCGTTCGCCGTCCTGAACCCGCTGCCCGTGATGACGAGGCTCTTGGTGGTATTGAGCGGCAAGCCGTCGTACTGGGTGGCATGGATGAGCGGGCGGCCATCCCGAATCTTGTAGAGCAGCTCCGAGACGCTTTCGCCTCGCGAGTTGACAAGGCTGATCCGCCGGTACCACGTGCCTGTGGAGGGCGACACGGTTTTTTCATTGAGCGTTCCGGGCGAGAGCACGATTTGCTGGTCGCTCATGATGTGCCGCCGGGCGTCAATCGCTTGCAGTTCCCGATACTTGCCGGCGACGGTGGTGTTGTGGTCCAGAATTCGAATCTGGCTCACCGTGTCCAAGCGTCGGCCGTAGATGATGAGCGTGTCCAGGGTGCGGTCGATGTTGTAGCTGGTGGAAGGCGAAGTGAAGATGTTCTGGCTGCCGTCGAGCACAGACAACGCCGTCATTTCCGGCACCACGCCGCTGGGCGCGACGACTCCTTCGGGTTGCGTGATGTCCGCCTCGGGGAAGCGGATGAAGTCATTGGGGCCGGTGTTGGTGATCCAGCCCCACTGAAATTGAGTCACCATGTTCCCCTCGATGCCTTGCTGGCCCGACCAGACGACCTGATGGAAAGGCGCGCGCGTGGTGAAGATGTATTGAATCGAGGTCGCAGCCGGAGGGCGGATCACGCCCGGCCCCATGTACCGTCCAGCGGCGCCCTGCTGGGTGTTGCTCGCAATCATGGAGTTGTCCCAGTTGGCGGTGTCCGGGATTTGGATCACCGGCAGCACGTTGCCCGCCACGCCGAGATCCTGCGCGATGAAGATGATATCGGGCCGGGTGGTGGTGCGCTGCACCACCTGGCTAAAGAATGGGGGATTGGCGGGCACGATGTCCGTCGGGAGCGCGTTGGTGATGAAGACATCCGTCCAGACACTGTTGTTGGTGTGATAGGCGCTCCCCAGCAGCGAATCATAGGGAAGGTAGTTGAATCGGATCTTGTTGATGCCACCGCGCAGTCCGTCGCGGACGATGGTGGTCACCTGCGGCCGGATACTGCCCGTGGCGCTGTTGGCGGGTGTGATGGTGGCGGCCACCAACCCCGTGATGGTCCGCACCTGCGGGGTGTTAAATGGAGAGTTGGGAGGAACGGCCGGGGGGATGCCGGTGGTGCGCGGCGGGGGGTTCATGTTTGCCAGGGTGACCAGCGTGACCGAAGCATCGAGTCTTTCGAACACCACGTTGTTGGTGCGATAGAGATAGCGCAGGCCGCCAGCATCGTCGTAGGTCAACGTGTGCCTGGGCTGGTCCCGCACGGTGCTTGTGGTATTGATCGCAGGCTTGTTGCGCGAGTCTTCGGGGGTAAAGAAGACGCCGGGCGTGCGGAACACCGTGGGGGCCACCTGCGGCCAGGGCAACCCGCCAAAGTTGATCACGTCGCGGATGGCCGCAACGGCGCTAAACTCATTGTCGCTGCTGACGGCGTACTCAACGGCATCGAACACGGCTGGGCGCGCGCCGCCCGCGCCAGCGACGTAGGCCGGATTGGAGTAGATGTAGTAGCTGTGATTGACCCCATTGATGACGGCCGAGGGGTGGTAGGTGAAGGGGTCGTAGTTTCGCAGGGTGACGTGGAAATCGCCCCGCGAAGTCGTGTCGTTTGCGAGGTAGTTGATGATGTCCCGAATGACGTAGCAGTAGCGATGGGGATTGCCCAATCCCATGTGATTGACCAGCAGGCCCGTGACGAGGGTCTGCATGTCGGTCACGTTTCCCACGTTGGCCGAGGGATTAAAGCGCCATGTGGAAAAGTGCTGGTCGTACTGCCGCAGCAAATCCAGGGTGCTGACGCCATCGTACGCCGCGTCCTCCGGTTCAAAATAATCATTGAGCACCCGGAAGGAATTGTGCACCGCCTGCATGCCATGGTGGCCAAAGAAACGGATGAACGAGCTGTCAAAGGCGTAGGTGAGTTCGGGGAAATTCCACCGGTAGAACTCCTTCACCGGCACCGGCCAACCCAGTGGGTCCACGAAGTTAAGCGAACCCTGCTGAGCCGCGGCGCCGCCGCCGGGCATCGTGGGTGCGGCCGGAAGGGCGGCAAAGGTGAAGTAGGTGGCCCAATCAAACGCGGCCGGGTTGGGAGGCCCGATGAGGGTGAAGGCCTGCGCCGGCGGCGCACCCAACGCCAGCGCCATGGTCACCAGCGCCGCCGCGCGCCGTATCCACCGCCTTAATTGCGTTGATACACGCACTACAATTCGCCCCCTCCCCCGGCTGCTCGCGCAACCAAAAGCAAGTTTGCCCAAGGCCGGCTGGCTGTCAGGGCAGGCACCCTGATCAACCAACCGGCCTCTGTGGCATTACCTAGAACGCAATGGCCGGGCCGAAGGACCCCGCCACCGCGCACCCCCTTGGCTCTGTCTTGATAAATTCCATGGTGGCCACACATCGCACGGCACCGCGTTACTCCATCATCTTGAAGGCGGCGCCGGCCATTCCGCGGTCGGCCTTCGATGCCATTTCGTACCTCACCGGCGACCACACCTCAAAGCGATCCAGCAACCCCACGAGCATGGCTTCATTTTCCACCCCAGCCGCCTTCGACATGGCCTCCGGGATGCAAATCCGGCCGGCACTGTCCAGCGCCACCTGGATCGATTCGCTGCCGATGAAGCGCTTGAGCACCACCTTGTTGGGATCGTCATTACTCATCGCGTCAATGTCGCGCATCAGCTTGGCCATCTGTTCGGGCGGCAATACTCGCAAGCAGGTGCCATGAGCCGATTTGGGCCAGACGATGAGCGTAAATTCAAAACCCTTCTCGGCAGGCCGCCATTTGGCCGGAATCTGTACACGACGCTTCGCATCCACCCCATGTCGGTAGAGCGAATTGTAGTAAACAGGCACATTGGCACCCTTCACGGCCATAGCAACTTGGTTGAACTATTAACCCACTTCGACACACAGTGCAACACTTTATTTCACTTTCGCTGTAATGGTGATTCACAAACTCTTGTATCACATTTGTAATCAATGATTTGAATAAGACCTCTGGCGTGATGTCGCCGGGAATGTCTAAATCGCAGTGAGGCAATGGCTGCTCCACCACAAAGGCTTGGCTTTGAACTGACGGCGGCAGATTTCGACTACGCCCTGCCCCCGGCGCTCATCGCCCAGCGCCCCGCACACCGGCGCGATCAATCCCGGCTACTCGTTCTGGATCGCGCCAGCGGACGAGTCAGCCATGAACGCTTCCACACCCTGCCCCACCATCTGCGCCCGGGAGACTTGCTGGTGCTCAATGACACGCGGGTCATCCCTGCGCGCCTGCGAGGTGTAAAAACAGCCTCCGGCGGGAAGGCTGAGGTCTTTCTGCTGCGCGAGCAGTCCGAAAACATTTGGTGGACGCTATTGCGTCCTGCCAAGCGCATGCGCCCCGGTGATGCTCTGGACATGCTGGGCACGACTGGCCGGCGCACTCGTGTCCGCGCCCTCCTGCTCCAGAAAGAGCCCGACGGCCGCTGCCTTTTCCAATTCCAATGTGATGGCAGCCTGCGAGGGCACCTGCACCGGCTGGGTGAAGTACCCTTGCCACCATATATTCGCCGCGATTCCCACTTTCCCCAGCGCGCCGACCGGGGCCGCTATCAAACGGTGTTCGCGCAGCACCCGGGCTCCTGCGCCGCACCCACCGCCGGCCTGCATTTTACATCCTCCCTCTTGAAAGCGCTGACAAGCCGTGGCGTGGATCATTGCTTCGTAACGCTGCACGTCGGGCACGGAACCTTCGCGCCGATGACGGCCCCCACATTGGCGGCGCATCGTATGCATCGGGAATCGTTCGATCTCTCTGCGCGCGCGGCCGACGCGATTCAACGCACCCGGCAGGCTGGCCGCCGCATCGTTGCCGTGGGCACTACCACGCTGCGCGTGCTAGAAACCGTGGCGCACCAGCATGGTGGGCGACTCGTCGCCGGAAGCGGCGAAACCGAGATCTTCATCCATCCCCCGTTCGAGTTTCGCGCCGTTGATGCCTTGATCACCAATTTTCACCTTCCCCAGTCCACGCTGCTGATGCTCGCCTGCGCCTTCACAGAGCCCGGCGGCACGGCCGGACGCGCGCGGCTGTTGGATTGCTACAACCAAGCGGTGCAGCGAGAGTACCGGTTCTTCAGCTACGGCGACGCCATGTTGATCCAATGAAACGCCGCGCGCCCCGTCCCTTCGTTCTGATCAACATGGCGATGACGGCCGATGGCAAGATCGCCACAGCCAACCGAGCGGTGGCCACCTTTGGCAGCGCGCGCGATCATGCGCACCTGCTCTCCCTGCGCGCCACGGCCGACGCCGTGCTGTGCGGTGCGCGCACGGCCGATTCGCAGCCCATTGATTTGGGGCCCGGCCCCGTGCGCTATCGCCGGATGCGCGTGCGGCGCGGGCTTGCGGAATACAATCTGCGCGTCGTGGCCTCCGGCGCGGGCACGCTTTCGCCCGATGCGGCCCTGTTCAAGCGCCAGTTCTCGCCCGTCCTAGTCATCACCACCTCTCGCGCCGATGCCGCCCGATTGCGCCGGCTTCGTTCGTTGGCGGACGCCATGGTGGTGTGCGGTCGCGAACGCATTGATTGGGAGAAGGCGCTCTCTTGGTTGAGCCGCAAGTGGCGTGTGCGCCGCCTGCTGTGTGAGGGTGGCGGTGAACTCAACAGCGCGCTCATTTCTGCGGGGCTGGTTGACGAGCTGCACCTCACCATCAGTCCGCTCGTGTTCGGCGGCGCGCGCGCGCCCACCATTGCCGACGGGAGCGGCGCGTTGACTCTCGCATCGGCCGCCGCCTTCCGGCTGCGCTCCATGCGACGCGTTGGCGATGAGCTCTTTCTCGTGTTCCGCGCCATCCGACGCGTCGACCGTGCCTAGTCCAAGGGGACGCGCTGCACGGGGCCCGGGGGCTCGCCCAGATACCGCGCCGCCACCATTTCAAATCGCTCGACTTCGTCGGTGACAAAGGCGTGGATGACCCCCGCGCGACGCCGGCGTGTCTCCAGCAGCCGCAGGTGCGCCAGCCGCTCGCGCACGAAGGCGCCACAGGCTTCGGCCGAATCCACGAGGCGCACGCCGCGGCCAGCAACGCGCGCGATGGCGTCCTTGAGCAGCGGGTAGTGCGTGCATCCCAGCACCAGCGTGTCGATGCGCCGGCGCAGCAGCGGCCGCAGGTAGTCGCGCAACACCGCGCGCGTCACGGCGTGGTCCACCCAGCCCTCCTCGACCAGCGGCACCAAGAGCGGGCAGGCGCGGGCGTAGAGATGCAGGGTGTCATCGCGCGCAAGAATGGCCTTGTGATAGGCCATGCTGCGAATGGTGGCGTGGGTGCCGAGGATGCCGATGCGACCTTGGCGCGTGGCCTTGAGCGCGGCGCGCGCGCCGGGCAGGATGACTCCGAAAACGGGGACGTCGAAACGCTGGGTGAGCGTCTCCAGCGCCCACGCCGAAGCCGTGTTGCAGGCCACGACGACGGCCTTGACTCCGCGCCGCATTAGAAACCGCGTGTCCTCGCAGGCGTAGCGGATCACGGTCTCAGGCGACTTGCTTCCGTAGGGCACGCGCGCGGTGTCGCCCAGATACACCAGATCCTCCCGCGGCAACAGCCGCCGGAGCTGCCGGACGACGGTGAGCCCGCCAATGCCCGAATCAAAGACGCCGATGGGTTGCCTAGCGGAATTCACTTGAGGGGTGCGCGGGCCGCGCGCGGACTCTGTCCCTGCCCCACATGACGTTCAAGCCAAATGCGGCGCAGTGCATTTCTTGGGGCGCGAACACTTGACGCCCCCGCACCCGACTCCTAGATTGGCCGCTCATTTTTGCGATAAAAAAACCCTGCACCATGAGCACTCCCGCCCCTGATGCCGCCGCCAAAGGACTCGAGGGCGTGGTGGCCGCCCGCACCACGCTGAGCGATGTCCGCGGGGATGTGGGCGAGCTCATCTACTGCGGCTACAATATCAACGAGCTGGCGGGCAAGGTCACCTTCGAGGAGGTGGTGCACCTGCTGCACCGCGACCACTTGCCCAACCGACGCGAGCTCGCCGACCTGCGGCAGCAGCTGGTGGAGTCGCGCGATCTGCCGAAGGGCGTTCTAGACATCCTGCACACGCTGCCCAAGGACACGCCGCCCATGCATGCGCTGCGCACGGTGGTGTCGGCGCTGGGCTGTTTTGACACCTCGCGAGATCAGGACTCGATGGACGCGCAGCGGCGCAAGGCAATCAAGCTCATTGCGCAGATCCCCGTGTGCACGGCGCATTTTCACCGGCTGCGCCAGGGCAAGCCCCTCGTGCCTCAGGATCCCCAGCTGGGTGAGGCTGCCAACTTCCTGTGGATGATCAACGGGGAGAAGCCCTCGCGCGAGATGGTGGACACCATGGATGTCTGCTACGTGCTGCACGCCGACCACGGCATGAACGCGTCCACGTTCAGCGCGCGCGTCACGATCGCCACCCTGTCGGACATGTATTCGGCCATCACCTCGGCTATCGGCACGCTCAAGGGCCCGCTGCACGGCGGCGCCAACGAAGGCGTCATCAAGATGCTGCAGGAGGTGGGCTCGTTGGACAGGGTGGATGCCTACGTCGCCGACTGTCTGGCGCAGAAAAAGAAAATCATGGGCATTGGTCACCGCGTGTACAAGGTGCTCGATCCCCGCGCGCCGCACCTAAAACGCATGGCGCAGGTGCTCTCCGCCAAGCTGGGCGAACCCAAGTGGATCCAGATGAGCGAGCGCATTGCCGCCCTGATGCTCGAAAAGAAATCGCTGCACGCCAACGTCGATTTCTACTCCGCCACCGTGTATTATTCGCTGGGCATCCCCACCGATTTGTTCACCCCCATTTTTGCCATCTCACGCACGAGCGGCTGGACGGCGCACGTGCTTGAGCAGCTCGCCGACAACCGGCTCATCCGGCCGCAGTCCATCTACACGGGGCCCACGGACCTCAAGGTGACGCCGCTGGATCAGCGGTGAGCACGCAGCCTTATTGAATGGGTACCGCCTCCGGCTGGTGCAAATCGTCCCCTCATGAACCTCCACGAATTTCAAGCCAAGCAACTCCTCAAACGCCACGGCGTGGCTGTCCCTGCGGGACAACCCTGCACTTCCTCGGCCGAGGTTGCAGACGCGGCGCAGGCCATCTTCGGCACGGGCCATGGACTGGCCGTGGTCAAGGCGCAGATCCACGCCGGTGGCCGCGGCAAGGGTGTGTTTAAGGACGGATTCAAGGGAGGCGTCCGGTTGGCGAAGTCCGCCGACGAGGTATGCACACTGGCCGGCTCGATGTTGGGCAACGTGCTTGTCACCAAGCAGACTGGCGCGGAGGGACGCCGTGTGAACACACTTTTGGTGGCCGCGGCCGAGACCATTCGCAAGGAGTATTATCTGGCCGTACTGCTGGACCGCGCGTGCGGGCGGCCACTCATCATGGCTAGCACCGAAGGCGGGATGGACATCGAGGAGGTCGCCTCCCGCACTCCGGAGAAAATCATCAGGGAGCACATCGACCCGGCAGTGGGGCTTCAGCCGTACAATGCGCGCAACGTCGCCTCGGCACTGGGATTTAAGGGCGAGCTTTTCAGCCAAGCCTGCAAGCTCATCGCAGCCGTGTACCGCACGTGGTGGGAATGCGACTGCACGCTGGTGGAGATCAATCCGCTGTGCGTGGTGCAGTCCGGCGACGGCGAGGCCGTGATGGCGGTGGACGCCAAGATCAGTCTGGATGATAATGCGCTTTTCCGGCACGCCGATCTCTTGGCGATGCGCGACCTTAACGAGGAGTCGCCGCTGGAAATCGAGGCGAGCCGCTTCAATCTCAACTACATCAAGCTCGACGGATCGATCGCGTGTCTCGTCAACGGCGCCGGGCTGGCCATGGCCACGATGGACATTATTCAGCACTACGGCGGCAGTCCGGCAAACTTCCTCGACGTGGGCGGCGGCGCGAGCAAGGAGCAGGTCTCCGCAGCGTTCAAGATCATCCTCTCCGACCCCCATGTGAAGGCGATCTTCGTCAACATCTTTGGCGGCATCATGGATTGCAATGTCATCGCCACCGGCATCGTGGCTGCGGTGAAGGAGACGGGGCTCAAGCTGCCGCTCGTGGTGCGACTGGAGGGCAACAATGTCACCGCGGGCCGACAGACTTTGGCGGAAAGCGGCGTGTCCATCATCGCCGGCGATAGCATGGCCGACGCGGCGCAGAAAGCCGTGCGAGCCGCTCTCACCTGACCGATTCCCATGTCCATCCTAGTTCAACCCGATTCGAAGGTGCTCGTTCAGGGCATCACTGGCAGCTTCGGCGGCCGGCACGCGCAACTCTCGCTGGACTACGGCACGCAGATCGTCGCGGGCGTCACGCCCGGCAAGGGCGGACAGATTTTCGAGCACGCCGGACGTCGCGTGCCGGTGTTTGACACCGTGGCGCAGGCCGCGCAAGAGACCGGCGCGAGCGTGAGCGCCGTGTTCGTGCCCCCGGCCTTCGCGGCCGATGCTATTCTGGAAGGTGTCGGCGCCGGACTGGAACTGGTGGTGGCCATCACCGAGGGCATCCCGGTCAACGACATGGTGAGGGTCAGGCGCGCGATGGAAGGCAAAAAGACCCGGCTCATCGGGCCCAATTGTCCGGGCATCGTCACGCCCGGCGAGGGAAAGGATTCCCACGGCGGGTGCCGGATCGGGATCGCACCGGGGTACATCCACAAACGCGGGGGCATCGGCGTGGTCTCGCGAAGCGGCACACTCACCTACGAGGCGGTGTGGCAGCTCACCACACGCGGGGTGGGTCAGAGCACCTGCGTGGGCATCGGCGGCGACCCGGTCAACGGCACGTCGCATCTGGATGTCATCAAGCTCTTCATGGCCGATCCCGAAACGAAGGCGATCATCATGATTGGCGAGATCGGCGGCAGTGCCGAGGAGGAGGCCGCCGCATGGATTGCACGGCACGGCACCAAGCCTGTCGCGGGATTCATCGCAGGGGCGACCGCCCCGCCCGGACGCCGCATGGGACACGCCGGCGCCATTGTCAGCGGGGGCAAAGGGACGGCGGAAGCCAAGATGGCCGCATTTCGCGAGGCGGGCATTGGTGTCGCCGCCACCCCTTCAGAAATGGCTGACACCCTCCTCAAAATGCTGTAGCCCCTGTGGCATCGGGGCCATGGGCTTTTTACACTGGACTCTCAATCTCGCCGCGCTGCTGCTTTGGGCCATGTGGCGCGCACAGACTTCCCAAGGATCCTCGGGCACAGCGCGGCGCTCCACCTCGCGCCAGAGTCATCTGGGCTGGCGCATGGGGCGCTGGGCGTTCCTGCTGGGATTGCTCGCGGTGCTGTTGATTCTGCGCGCCGTGTTTTACCAGCAGGCCATCCCGCACACCGGCTGGGAGGCGCGCCTGTCGCTGGCGCAGTTTCATCCCGGTGACGAGGCCCGCCTCTCACTCGTGTTTCCGTGGGCAAGCTTGGAATTGCAGCTGGCATTCTCCATCGCCAGCTTCGTGCAATGGCTCGTGCCCTTCGGATTCTGCCTGGTGTTGGTTTTAGCAATCCAACCCGCGACCTCCGAAGCCCGCCTCTGGAACCAGAGGCTGGCCGCACAGTTTGGCTGGCTTCATCGGCTTCCCGTTTGGCTGCTGGCCCTGCTGATACTCGCACTGGCCGTTGCGGCGCAGTGGGGGCTGGCGTGGTGGTTCCGTCGGCTCGACGTGCTGCCCGCGCCAACTTCCGATGCCAAGCTGGTCCGCATCGGTTGCGCGACCGCGCTTACGGGTCTTCGTCCGGTTGCGTGGCTGGCCATGGCCGTGCTGGGGCTGCATCTGCTCTCGACCTACATTTATTTCGGCGGATTCGCGTTCTGGAAGAACATCGAGGTGGCGGGAACCCAGCTTCTGAGGCCGCTACGCTGGCTGCCGCTGCGCTGGAACCGCATCGACTTTGCGCCTGCGGCAGGCCTCCTTCTGGCCTACGGACTCACGCTGCTGCTGACTCCGGAACGGATGAACCGAATCTTCCACTTGGTCTGGCGCTGATGTCATGGAGAGCTGGGTGACAGGTCATCCTCTCGGCGCCTCGATCACGGTGTGGCTGCAGCCGCGCGCCTCGCGCAACACCGTGGCCATGGTTCGCGGCGATGCTCTGAAGATCAAAGTTACAGCACCGCCTGTGGAGCATGCAGCCAACCTCGCCTTGGTGCGATGCTTGACGGAGTGGCTGGATTGTCCGCGCCACGCGGTGGTGATCGCACGCGGCCATACGGCCCGCCGCAAAGTGGTTCTGATTGTCGGCATGACGCCTAAGGCGGTGGCATCGGCACTGATGGCGCTTCAGGACCATCCACGAAAAAATCCATGAGCAGCGGCGCAGGTGCCCTGCGAGAGTTCGCTCACCGTGCATTGGCGGGCTTGTGCGAGCGCCTCGGCGATAAGACGCACGTGCGCGGGCTCGCAGCGTTTGCCCCGGTGGGGCGCGGGCGCCAGATAGGGGCAGTCGGTTTCCAGCATGAAACTCCCCAGCGGCACGGCGGCCGCCGTCTCCCTCACGAGCGCGGCGTTCTTGAAGGTCGCCACCCCCGTGAAACTCACGAGCGAACCCAAGGAGAGCACGCGCTGCATGTCTTCAGGTCCGTCCACGAAGCAGTGAAGCTGGCCACGCACGCGGCCCTGATACTCGGCGAGTATGTCCAGCGTCGGCCGCAACGCGTCGCGCTGGTGAATCACGCAGTTGAGGCCCATTTCGCACGCCAGTTCCAGGTGCTGGCGAAAGACGCGCTCCTGCCGATCCTTCAAACAGGCATCGTCGGCCGCGCTACCGCCGCGCGTGCTGGGCATGCGATGGTGGTCCAGTCCGGTTTCCCCCAGAGCGACGACCTTCCTATGATCACAAAGCGGCCGCAGTGAGGCGCGCACATCGTCGGGGGCTTCGCCCAGATCATTGGGATGCCATCCCACGACGGCATACAACGACTCATGGGCTTCGCTTAACTCGATCGCATGGCGGCTGCTCTCAAGGTCGGTGCCGATGACCACCACACGGCGGACGCCGGACGCCTCAGCGCGTTCCAGCACCTGAGGAAGATCGTTGGCAAAGTCCGGCGAGGTTAGATGCGCGTGCGTATCGTAAAAAGTCTCCATGAGGATTGCATTGCGACGAGCGGACCTCTGCGGCATGGGCCTCTATAGCCTTTACACCCGCGTCCTTCTGCGCGATGTTCGGCCCAGAGGATTGAATCGACTCATGTCACCCCGCAAGCGTTTTGAGCAGGTTTTCTTCTGCCTTGCACTGGCGTTGCTTCAACTGGGATTGGGGAGGCCGGTAGAGGCGGCTGAAATCACCCGTGAGATGTTGCGGGGCGAAGACTTTCGAGGCACGGGACTGGCCAAGTTTGCCGTGCATGATTATGATCTCAAGCCCGAGATGATTTACGCGGTGAACTACGGGCTCACCAATCTCGTCTCGGCCCATCAACAGGCGTTTCGCCAGCGAGTCCCCAGCGCCTTTGTCATCCGCTACCGCGTGTTCGGCCGCTTTGAGGACTACGAGAAGTACTCCGTGCAGAAGTACAACAAGCAAATCGACAAGCGCATGCTGGGCTACTTCAGCCCGCGCGGAAAGGAGATCGTCACGTGGCGGCAGGAGGCGGCCTGGCGGCTTCTTCCCACCATGCAACACGAAGGCTGCCACGCCATCATGGATGCCATGTTTGGCCAGCTGCCTTTTTGGATGATCGAAGGCAGCGCCGACTGGCTGGGCGAGGCACCGGCATGGCTCAAGCAGAATTCGCAGACCGGAGAGCTCCTGCCCGTGGGGCGCGATCAGCAGATGCGCTGGCTCAAGCTCGATCAGCTTCGATCCGAGGGCAAGCTTCCCGACATGACCAAGTATCTGATCTCTGACGATTACAAGGTGTGGGAAAAAATGTTCGGCGGCGACATCGGCATGGGCTACGACATCGGCTGGTCGGTGTTTGATTTCTTTATCAAGTCGGGCGAGCGCGCGGGGGTCAACTGGCCGCAGGAAATCATGGCCGAAGCCGTGCACCGCAGTCAGGTATCGTCAACACCCCCGGAAGCAGCGTTTGCCGTCACGCTCAATTCCAAGTGGCCCAGCGGTGTCGCCATGTTCGAGAAGGGCTGGCATTCGTGGATCCGCATCAACGCTGAAGCCGAGCGCGCCAAGATCAAGGCTGCGCGATCCAAGCCGTAGCTCCTATTTTGCTTCATCTCCCACTGGCCCTGCCAATCCTCAGAGGGCAACCAAATTTGTTTTGCCCTTGGCGTGGTTCCCCGGTATTCATCCCGCACCCATCGAACCAAAAACCGTCACCATGGCCAAATCGACGTTTCATTCCAGCCTCGAAGGCGCGCAGCACGGTCCCAAGGGCTTGGACAAATTCCTGGCATTTGCCAAGAAGTCCGGCGCGGGCGGCGCGCAGCCTTCGAACTACATGATTGAGGCTGACGGTTCCGACGGCGCGAAGTTCAAGCCGGCAAAAAAAATCCGCGAGGCGTTTGAAAAGCACGGCCTGCACCTCGACGGCATTTCCGCGCACTGTCCCTTCTGGGTTCACACCAGCGTGTGGAGCGGCACCAAGAGCGGCCATCCTTTCATCCACGGTCCCAACCAGGCCAAGTCCCCCAAGGAACTGGAGAAGTGGTACGAGGATTATCTGCTGCGCCTGATGGATCTGGCGGCGGAGCTCGATGCGAAAGTGATGCCCATGTTCTGGGGCGTCGCCTTCGGATGGGAACTGGCCACCGGCTATCCGTGGGGATTCTGGGCGGGGCCGGGCTACGACCTGATGAAGGAGGGCCGGGAGCGTTTTGCGGGAAAGACCCGTCGGCTGCGCGAGCACGCCAACCAGCTTGGGATTTATCTCGCGCATGAAATCCATCCGGGCACGGCCGCGTCGTGCGCGGAAGACTTTGGATTGCTGGTGGAACTCTGCGATGGCGACAAGTGCCTGGCGGTGAACGCCGACCCCTCGCACTGCTGGGAGGGCGAGGACTGGGAGACGCGCTTCACCCACCCTGCCGTTCGCGACCGCGTCATGGCCTGTCACGTGAAGAACTACACCCTTCACGCCGGGGTGCCGTTGCGCAAGATGGAGGGCAACTGGCGCCGCCGTGCGATGCAGTTCACCGATCTGGCCACGGGCGACTTGAATCTGACGCGCTATGCGGAGACGCTGATCCACATCGGCTATCCCAAGCGCTACTGCGAGGCAATGCACGCGACCTCCGCGCCGCTCATCGTGGAGGCGGAGAGCAACTACCGCGACGGCGACGCCACGAGCGCCGATGGAATCGCCTACGTGCGCGACCACCTCTGCTTTCCGATTGCCGCCGGTTCCTTCGAGGACGCGATGGGCGCGTAGTGGCGTAGTGAGAATGGGAACCGCCGCCCTGCCCTAGCCGCCCTGCACGCGCAGGCCATCCCACGCCAGCCACACCCCGCCGGGCAACTCGGCCTGGCTGGCGTCGTGGTCGTAGAAGTGCGTCAAGTGAGTCAGGTACGTACGAGCGGCTTGGATGCGCCGCGCGGCCGTCAGTGCTTCGTCCAGACTCATGTGGGTCCAGTGTGGCTGCGGACGTAGCGCGTCAAGCACGGCCACTTCCACTCCACGGATCAACTCCACCACCGGCGCAGGCACCTCCTTGCAATCATTGCAGTAGGCCAGGCGCGCGACGCCCGCCTGCGTGAAAAGGAAACCCGTGGATCCCATGCGCCCGTGGGGAAGCGGCAGCGGCGTGACTTGCAGGTCACCCACGGTGAACACGCCGGTGATTTTGTGCGGCTCGGGCACGAAGTAGCCGTGTGGCTTGGGGCCTGGGTCGAACGCGTAGTCATACACGCGCCGCAGGTCCGCCATCGTGCGCGGATCGGCATACACGGGCATGGGCCGACCGTTCATCTCGCAGAACCGGCGGCAGTCATCTAGCCCCATCACGTGGTCTGCGTGCGAATGAGTAAAGAGCACCGCGTCCACGCGGCGGATGCCTTCGCGTAGGGCTTGAGTGCGCAGATCCGGCGTCGTGTCCACCAAAAGCCGCACCGCGTCGGTCTCCACATAGATGGATGAGCGGGTGCGGTGATTTTTGGAATTGGACAGAAACGCCGCCGGGTACTCACCCCCGATGACCGGAACTCCCTGAGACGTGCCTGTGCCGAGAAAAGTGAACGCGAATGCCATCGGGATTTTCTTTTGCGGGACGCTAGCAGACACGGCAGAGTGAGCGCCAATCTATTGCGATGCTTGCGACGCTGCGGATAAAGAACCTCGCGATCGTCACCGACCTCACCCTGGAGCTGCGCCCGGGCTGCAATGTCATCACCGGCGAAACGGGTGCGGGCAAGTCCATCTTGATTGGTGCGCTCAATCTCGTGCTTGGCCAGCGCGCCGACCGCACGCTCATCCGCACCGGTGCCGATCATTGCGCCGTGGAGGCCACGCTGGAGGCTGGGGCGTTGGGTTCCTGGCTTGGCGCGTTTCTCGAGGCACATGGATTGGAACCTTGTGACGGAGGACTGTTGACGCTCAAGCGCACCCTCTCTGCCGCAGGCGCCAACCGTCAGTTCATCAACGGCTCGCCGACCACACTGCAAACGCTCGCTGCGCTGGGCGACCGGCTGGTGGATATCCACGGCCCGCACGATCACCAGTCGCTGCTCCATCCCGCCAAGCAGCTCGCCATCCTCGACGCGTTTGGCTCGTTGGAATCTACGCGTGCAGCCTTTGCTGCGTTGTTGCAAGAGCGGCAAGCCCACGAGCACGACAAGGCCGCACTCATCGTGGATGAGCGCACCTACGCGCAGCAACTGGATATGCTGCGCCATCAGGCCCAAGAGATTGAGGGTGCCCGTTTACGGGCCGACGAGGAGGCCGCTCTGCTGGAAGCGCACGCGCGCGCCGGTAATGCCGCACGGCTTTTGGAACTCGCGCAGGAAGCCTTGGGCATTCTCGATGGGCGCGAACCCTCGCTGCTCGACCAATCCGGTGCACTGGGCCGCGCGTTGCAGGCGATTGCCCAACACGATGCTGGCGCAGCACCGCTGCTTGCATGCCAGCAGCAGGCCGCCGCGCAGTTGCGCGAGCTGCACCAAGAACTCTCCCGCTACGCTGATCGGGTGGAGATCGACCCGGCCCGCTTCGCCGAACTGGACGCGCGCCTGAGCCTCATCCAGTCGCTTAAACGAAAGTACGGCACCACTCTGGGCGAGGTGATTGCGTTTGGCGACGATGCCCGCGCCCGTCTTGCTACGTTGGAATCGCGCGACGCCGAACTGGCGCGGCTCAATGGCGAGCTGGCCGCCATTGAGGTGAGGCTCAACGAGTCCGGCGCAGCCTTGACGGCACGACGCAGGACGCTCATTCCCCGCCTCTCCAAGGCGGTCCAACGCCAGCTGGCCGATTTGGGCTTTGCGCAGTGCCACTTCGCCATCGCCTTGGAGCCCACCGACGCCACGCTCACGGGCACCGATCGCGTGGAGTTTGAGTTTGCACCCAACCCGGGTGAGGCGGCGCGGCCGCTGCGCGCCATCGCTTCCAGCGGTGAAATGTCGCGGGTGATGCTCGCGCTTAAAACGGTGCTGGCGGCCGAGGATGAGATTCCCGTGCTCGTGTTCGACGAGGTGGACGCCAACGTCGGCGGAGAAACCGCGCATGTCGTGGGAGCCAAGCTGCGCCAGATCGGGCGCAAGCGGCAGGTGTTGTGCATCACCCACTTGGCACCGGTGGCGGCGGCGGCCGACACTCACTTTGTCGTGACCAAACGTGTGAAGGAGGGCCGCACCAGCGCCCACATCGACGCGCTGAATGAGGACGCGCGCGTGGAGGAGCTCACACGCATGCTGGGCGGCAAGTCCGACGCGGCGCGCCGTCACGCAAAAGCCCTTCTCGCCACACCCCGCGGCTAGGCGAGCAATTCGCGCAGGGCGCTGCCGGGCCGCACGAACTGGGGGCGCCCTGCCATGTCGGCCAGCACCTGTCCCTCGGGCACGCCCATCAAATGGTACACCGTCGCGATGAGGTCGCGCGGCGCGACAGGATTCTCCGCGGGATACGCCGCAGTCTTGTCGCTGCTGCCGTACACAAACCCGCCCTTGACGCCCGCCCCGGCCAGCACGGAGGTGAAGCAGCCGCCCCAGTGGTCGCGTCCGTCGGCACCGGCACCGGCATCACTGGATCGCTGGCCCACGCGCGGCGTGCGACCAAATTCGCCCGTCCAGATCACGAGCGTGTCCTCAAGCATGCGGCGCTCGTGCAGGTCATCAAGCAGCGCACTGAAAGCCTGATCGGCCGGCGGCATGAGGCGCGTCTTGAGGTCTGAAAAATTGCGGCTGTGCGTATCCCAGTACACGCTCACGTTTTTGGTGCCGTCATTGGGCCAGAAGACCGTGACCAACGGAACGCCGCGCTCCACGAGCCGCCGGGCTTGCAGCACAGACTGGCCGTGCGGGTGCAGCCCGTAGCGCTCGCGCAAACGCAGCGGCTCTTCCTCCAGATTGAACGCGCCGCGCTCACTGGCGGCGGCGCTTAAAAGTTCGTAGGCGCGTCGCGAATGGGAGTCCTGCGACGCGAAGGCGGGGGCGGCGTGTGCCAGACGCCGGTCGAGCGCGTCGCGGAGGTCGCGTCGTCCGGCCAGACGGCGCAGGCTCAGCTCCGGCTGCAGCGCAAGCTCCGCAACCTGATAGCCGGCGCGGCTGGGGTCGGCATCAATGGTCATGGGATCATGCGCGGCGCCCAGCCAGCCGGCAAACTGGCCCTGGCTCTCCTCCACAAACCGAGGCACGTCATTCTCCAGCTTGGGCCGCATTGAAACGAAAGGGGGCAGAGCGCCGCGGCCACGGCCCAGTTGCGCCAGCACCGAGCCCATGTGGGGCCATTGCTCGCGCAGCGCGCCGCCACGCACCGGCGGCTGGCCGGTGAGCAGATAACTGGTGGCCGCCGTGTGGTCGCCGTTGTCATGCGTCATCGACCGCACCAGACACAGCCGGCTCATTTGGCGGGCGAGCTTTGGAAAGTGTTCGCAAATATGGATGCCCGGCACGGCCGTGGGAATGGGCCGGAATTCCCCACGAAATTCGCGCGGCGCGTCGGGCTTCAAGTCCCAAGTGTCCTGATGCGCCGGGCCACCCCACATGAAAAGCAGGATGCAACGCTTGGCGCGGCCAAATCCATCGCTCTTTGACGGCGCGGCCGCCTGACCGCGCAAGAGGCCCGCCCAAGACAGTCCCAACAAGCCCAGCGAGCCGACGCGAAGAAGCTCGCGCCGCGAACGCCTCGGCGAAGCGGCCAAGGCCATGGCACGTTCCGAAGGATTCATCCGACAATGGTGAGCGTGCCAGCTTGTTCGCCGCGGCACAATAGCGCCATGGAGGTGAATCGGCGTTCGAAGGCGCCAGTCAAAAACTCCGGGCTTGTATGCTCCCTGCTGGATTCCTAGCCTAGACAACGATGACATTGCCGAAACGGACGCTTTGGGTGTGGCTGTGCCTGGTCGCGCTGCAGAATGCACCTGCGCGAGGCGCGGCTCTGGTGGATTTCGCCCGCGAGGTGCGTCCCATTCTCTCCAACCACTGCTTTGCCTGCCACGGCCCCGACGAGCAGAAGCGAAAGGGAAAACTGCGTCTGGACGAGAAGGAAGGCATCTACTCCGCTCGTGAGGGCGGGCGACGCGTCATCACACCCAAGAATCCGGCGCAGAGCGAACTCTTTAAGCGCATCACCCACACCGACAAGCGCGAGCAGATGCCGCCGCCCGAACATGGCGTGGCGCTCTCGGCCGCACAGGTGGCAGTGATCAAGCGCTGGATCGAAGAAGGCGCCCCGTATCAGTCCCACTGGGCGTTCATTGCGCCGGCAAATCCCGCGCCGCCGGTAGTGGCCCAGTCCCGCTGGGCGCGCAATCCGGTGGACCAGTTCATTGCCGCACGCATCGAATCACAGAAACTCTCAAGCGCAGCCGAAGCCGACAAGCCCACCCTGCTGCGCCGCGTGAGCTTCGACCTTACCGGCTTGCCGCCCACACTGGCTGAACTCGACGCATTCCTGGCCGACGCTGCGCCCGACGCTTACGAAAAGGCGGTGGACCGCCTGCTGAAGTCGCCCCGCTATGGCGAGCACATGGCCCGTTTTTGGCTCGACCTTGCCCGCTACGGCGACACGCACGGGCTGCATCTGGACAACGAGCGATCCATCTGGCCGTATCGCGATTGGGTCGTTCAGGCATACAACCAGAACCTGCCCTTCGACCAATTTTCCACATGGCAGATCGCTGGCGACCTGCTGCCCAATGCCACCACCGATCAGATTGTGGCGTCGGGCTTCAACCGCTGCAATGTCACCACGAGCGAGGGCGGATCCATCAACGAGGAATTCGTCTTCCGGTACGCGGTGGATCGCACCGACACAACGGTCGCCGTGTGGATGGGCCTGACGGCGGGCTGTGCCGTCTGCCACGACCACAAGTTTGACCCCATTTCGCAGAAGGAATTCTACTCGCTCTTCTCTTTCTTCCACAGCACCGCCGATCCCGCGATGGACGGCAACATCCTCCTCACTCCGCCGGTTCTTAAACTCGCCACGCCCGACCAGAAGCAGCAGCTGGAGGAGCTGGACAAGAAGATAGCCGCCGCCCGACAGCAGCTCGCGGCGGCGATCGCCACCATCAAATATGCCGAGCCCGTGGTGGCGCCCGATGCGAAGCCTGATCCCGTGGAGCGCGTGTGGGTGGACGACGAATTCCCCGCTGGCGCCAAGGGTGCCGTGAACCCCAACACTCAGCCGCTCAAGTTTGCCGAGGCCGGCGCGGGCCTAAAGCCTCTCTCCGGAAGCAAATTCATCCAGCGAACCGCCGCGGGGGTGGCTCAGGATTTCTTCACCAGCGCAACCCAGCCGCTGGTCGTGGGCGCCAATGACCAGCTCTTTGCGTACGTTTTTCTGGACCTCATCAATCCCCCCAAAGCCGTGATGCTGCAATTCCACATCGGCGGCTGGAACCACCGCGGCAACTGGGGCGATGCCGACGCCATCCCGTATGGCCAGAAGGGCACCACGCAGAAACTTCAGATGGGCCCCCTCCCCAAGGTTGGCGAATGGGTGCGTCTGGAAATCTCCGCCAGCAAGCTGGGTCTGGCCGCCGGAACGAAAATTGACGGAATGGCCTTCACGCAATTCGGAGGCACTGCCTCGTGGGACAAGGCCGGCATCACCACCATCACCAATCCGTTGGAAGACCCCGCGCGGTCGCTGGCCGCATGGGAGCGACAGATCAAAAACAACAAGGACCTTCCCGCGCCCGTCAAGAATGCTCTGAAAATCGCGGCAGCCAAGCGCAGCCCCGAGCAACAGAAAACCGTGCTGGATCACTACCTCGAAGTCGCCAATGCGGCTGCGCAGCCGGTGCTCGCGCAGGCCAAGGCACAGCTTAAGGATGCACAGGACAAGCGAGACGTAGTGGACAAGGCCGCACCAAGCACCTTGGTGATGGCTGAAATGGCCGCGCCGCGCGAAACGTTTGTGCATGTGCGCGGCCAGTACAACAAGCTTGGCGAAAAAGTCGGCCGCAATGTTCCTGCGGTGTTTCCGCCCCTGCCCAGCACGAACAACCCCACGAGGCTGGATTTGGCCCGCTGGATGATGTCTGAAAAACATCCGCTCACGGCGCGTGTGGCGGTGAACCGTTACTGGCAGCAACTCTTCGGCATGGGCTTGGTGAAAACCAGCGGCGACTTTGGTTCGCAGGGCGAGGCGCCCTCTCACCCCGAACTGCTGGACTGGCTGGCGCGGCACTTTGTCGCGTCGGGTTGGGACACCAAAGCGCTGATCCGCCTGCTCGTCACCAGCGCCACCTACCGGCAGGATTCGCGGGTCACCTCCTCGGCGCTCGCGGCCGATCCCGCCAACCGCCTCTACGCGCGCGGCCCTCGCTTCCGGCTCGATGCCGAAGTGCTGCGCGACAACGCGCTCTTCACCAGCGGGCTGCTCGTGGCCAAACTCGGCGGCAAGGGTGTCAAACCCTATCAGCCGGAAAACATCTGGGAGCCCGTGGGATTTGAGAGCAGCAACACGCGCAATTACGTGCAGGACCACGGCGAGGCACTGTACCGGCGCAGTCTTTACACCTTCATCAAGCGCACTGCCCCGCCGCCCTTCATGGCCACGTTTGACGGCCCCAACCGCGAGCAGAGTTGCGCCCGACGCGACCGCAGCAACACGCCCCTGCAGGCGTTGCAGCTTCTCAACGACATCCAGCACATGGAGGCCGCGCGAAATCTGGCGCAGCGGCTGCTGACCGAAGGCGGTGCCCAGCCGGAAGGGCGGCTGGCGATGGGATTTCGCATCGCCACAGCGCGCACGCCCACACCCGCAGAGTTGGCAATCTTGAAGGCGGCGCTCGATCGGCAGCTGGCGCGCTACGCGCAGAACAAGGCCGCTGCCGAGCAGCTGCTCAAGTATGGCGAGTCTCTCGCCAAGCCGGAACTCCCAGCGCAGGAACTGGCCGCGTACACGATGATTGCGAACCTGATCCTGAACCTGGACGAAACGGTGACCAAGAACTAAGGCCCATGAATCCCCTCCAAGAAATTGCACTGCACCAATCCCGACGCCAGTTCTTTGCCGGCGCCGGGCTGAGCATGGGTGCGCTCACCATGGCCATGATGCCCTCTGGTCTGCGCGCCGCAACGGGCGGCGGGCGCAATTACGGTTCGGCGGTGCACCCGTCGCTGCCGGAGTTGCCTCACTTTGCCCCCAAGGCCAAGCGTGTGATCTACCTGCACATGAATGGCGCGCCCTCGCAGATCGACCTCTGGGACCACAAGCCGGGACTCGTGAAGCACTTCAATGAGGAACTGCCTGCGTCGATACGGATGGGCCAGCGCCTGACGACGATGACCAGCGGCCAGCAGCGCTTTCCGGTGGCACCCTCGAAGTTCAAATTCTCGCAGCACGGCGACTGCGGGATGTGGGTGAGTGAACTGCTTCCCCACACCGCGAAGAACACCGACGACATCGCGCTCATCCGCTCGGTGCACACCAACGCCATCAACCACGATCCGGCCTGCACCTTTCTGATGACGGGCACGGAAGTGCCGGGCAAGGCGAGCCTGGGCTCCTGGCTTTCGTACGGTCTGGGCAGTGTCAACGGCGACCTTCCCAGCTTCGTGGTGCTCACCCCGTTTGTGCCCAACCCCAGTCAGGCGCTCTTCACGCGCATGTGGAGTTCGGGCTTCCTCTCTAGCAAACATTCCGGAGTGGTGCTGCGCGACAAGGGCGACCCGGTTCTGTACATCAAGAATCCTCCCGGGGTGGACAGTGCCACACGCCGCGACATGCTTGATGGCCTCAATCAGCTCAACGAGCTCAATCATCAGAGGCTGGGCGACCCGGAGACGCTGGCGCGCATCGCTCAGTATGAAATGGCGTTTCGCATGCAGACCAGCGTCCCGGAGCTGATCGACCTTTCCAAGGAGCCGAAGGAGACGCGCGAGATGTACGGCCCGGAGGTGGGCACCCCGGGCAGCTACGCCTATTGCGCGCTATTGGCGCGGCGGCTGGCCGAGCGTGGCGTGCGCATGGTGCAGATCAACCACCGAGGCTGGGATCAGCACAGCAATCTGCCCAATGACATCACCCGCCAGTGCAAGGCCACCGACCAGCCGGTGCACGCGCTGCTGGAGGACTTAAAGCGCATCGGCCTGCTGGAGGATACACTGGTGATCTGGGGCGGTGAATTCGGCCGCACGGTCTATTCGCAGGGCACGCTCACGCGCGAGAATTACGGGCGCGACCATCACCCGCGCAACTACTGCATCTGGATGGCCGGCGGCGGCATCCGTGGTGGCACCACGCACGGTCAGACGGACGATTTCAGCTACAACATCGTGAAGGACCCGGTGCACTTGAACGACCTCAACGCCACGATCCTGCACTGCCTGGGAATTGACCACCGGCGATTCAGCTACAAATTCCAGGGGCTTGACCAGCGCCTCACCGGCGTCGAGGAGCAGCACCCCATCCGGGCCATTCTCGCCTGAGCGGCGTTGCCAGCGAGGTTTGGGTTGAGCATTTTCGGGCGCAGGCTACTCTGCTGCCCGTGATGACTCCCCCATGCCCCCGACTGCGCCCTGCATTTTACACCTGCCCGCGCACTGCAGCATGGCGGGCGCTGCGCTGGGTCGTGGCCCTTGCCATCACGCAGCACGCACAGGCGGCGAACTGGCCGCAGTTGCGTGGCCCCTCCGCCAGTGCCGTCGCCGTCGGTAATGGGACGGCCCCCGTGCATTTCGGGCCGCAGACCAACCGGCTGTGGAGCACGGCACTGCCGCCAGGACATTCCTCTCCCGTCATCTGGGGCGACCATCTCTTTTTGACCGGTGTGGAGGACAAGAAGCTGGTGACGCTGGCGTTACGGCGATCCACCGGCAAATTGCTCTGGAGCCGCAGCGCACCCGCGGAAAAACTCGAGGCGGCCCACCGCATCAGCAATCCCGCCGCGCCCACGGCCTGCACCGACGGCGAGCGGGTCATCGTGTACTTTGGATCGTACGGACTGCTCGCCTACGATTTCGAAGGCCGCGAACTCTGGCGGCATCCGCTGCCCGCGCCCATCGTGGAGTTTGGCGCCTCAAGCTCGCCCATCCTTGCTGGTGACCGGGTGATCCAGTTGTGCGACGGCGACCTCAATTCATTCCTGCTGGCGGTGGACAAGCGCACCGGCCGCCAAGTTTGGAAGACGCCGAGACCGGAGCATCGCCGCGGGTTCTCAACCCCGTTCCTCTGGCAGAACGAGGGCCGCGAGGAAATCATCGCCAATGGCAACATCAGGGTGACCTCCTATCACCCTGAAAACGGCCAGGTGCTCTGGAGCTCGCGGGGCCTGGCGCGTGTAGCCAACGCCTCGCCCGCCGCGGGAAACGGGCTGCTCTTCGTGGGCAGCTGGAACATCGGCGGTGACGCGGGAGACCGCATCGTCGTGCCTGCCTTTGTGGAATTCATGGCGCAGCAGGACAAGAATCGCGACGGCAAGCTCGACAAGGAAGAATTTCCGCCGGGCCCCTTCCGCGACCGCTTCACGCAATTTGACCTCGACAAGGACGGGGCGGTGACCCGCGCTGAGTACGAAGGCATGGCCGAGCAGTTTGTGCAGGCAGAGAACGCCCTCTTTGCCATCCGGCCGGGCGGCAGCGGCAATCTCTCCGAGAGCCACATCGTGTGGAAGCACACCCGCAGCCTGCCCTACATCGCCTCACCGCTCCATCATCAGGGGCGCCTCTACACCGTGCGAAGCGGCGGCATGGTCACCTGCTACGATGCGAAATCGGGCAACGTCCTCTTTCGCGACGAGCGACTCGGCGCGACGGGCGACTACTACTCCAGCCTTCTGGCGGCAGGCGACCACATCTACGCCATTTCCCAGAGCGGAATCGCCACCGTCTTCAAGGCCGGCGCGCCGCTGCAGGTTGTCGCCCGCAACGAGATGGGTGAGGGAGTCATGTCCACGCCCGCCATCGTGGATGGCCGTATCTATCTGCGCACCGAAAAGCACCTGATGTGTTTTGGCAAGTGACCGGGGCGGCGCTCCCGCCCGTTTCCGATGTCCACCCCTGCCCCACTGGAGGTTGGGATGGGGATGCAGGCTAAAGCTCGTCCTCGCGCGGGGCGTAGAAGAGCTGGTGGGCGCGTTCGTAATCGGTTTCGGGCACGAAGACGTGGGCGGGGCGGCTTAAATCGTCATCTCCGGGCAGCGAGGGTCCGGCGAATGCCTGCGAGGCGGCGATGCCGTGTTTTTCCAGCATCACCACGAGCATCTCGGTGTTCACCGCGGGGCCCGTGTAGAAAAGTCTCATCGCAGGCTCGACGCACTCTGGCGGCGGACCTTACAAATCGTCCATGAAATTCGCCATCTGCAACGAGATCTTCGCGGACTGGTCGCTGGACGACACGATGGCCTACGTCGCGCGCGCCGGCTATGACGCCCTGGAGATTGCACCATTCACGATGGCCCGGCAGGTCACCGATGTTTCCGCTGCGGCCCGGCGCCATGCGCGGGAGCAAGCGGCACATCACGGAATCTTCATCTCAGGCATCCACTGGGTGCTGGCGCAGACGGAGGGACTCCACCTCACCTGCCCCGACAACGCAACGCGCCAGCGCACCGGCGACTACCTCAAACACCTCGTGGACTTCTGCGCAGACCTGGGCGGGCGCGCCATCGTTGTGGGGTCGCCCCGCCAGCGCAATCTGGAGGAGGGCGTCACCTACCTGCAGGGATGGCAGCGCGCCACGGAGGTGTTTCAGGCGGCCGTGGGCCACGCGGCCGAACGCGATGTGGTGCTTTGCCTCGAACCGCTTTCGCCCGCTGACACCAACTTCATCAACACCCACACCGAGGCCATCGGCTTCGTTGGCCAGTTTGGCAGCCCGCACTTTCAAATCATCCTCGATGTGAAGGCGATGTGCTCCATGGGCGCGCCGGTGCCGCAGATCATCCGCGAGAGCCGTGGCAAATTTGCCTACTTTCACGCCAACGACGAGAACCTGAAGGGGCCGGGATTTGGCGCGGTGGACTTTGTGCCTATCGCCGCGGCCCTTCGCGAGGTGGGCTACGAGGGCGTGGTGTCGGTGGAGGTGTTCAAGTTTGAGGAAGGCCCCGAGGCCATCGCCACGCGAAGTCTGGAGTACCTGAAGAAAGCGTTCAGCACCTGACCCGCGTCACACGCTGCCGCCCAGTTCCACCCAGCCGCGCGTCTGGGCGGATGTCACTGCGGCATCAATCACCGCCTGCGCCCGCGCGCCATCGTGCAATGTGACGCAGCAGGGGCGCTGCTCGCGGATGGCGTTCACAAACTCGACGGCCTGATCGTAGCGGAAACTCACGAGCGGATCGCCCACGCCCGGGTCGCGCGGCGAACCGGGCAGCACGTAGAACTCACGCGGAATGGGCAGTGCCTTCATGCCGGGCCCACCAAGCTTGCCCATCTGAAGCTCGTTCCAGCAGCCCGTCGTGAAGCTAAAGCTCGCCTCGCTGCCGTTGATCTCCACGCGGTCGGGGCTGCGCCAGCTTTCGTTGACGCCGCTGGCGAGCTTGCTGCTTTCCATGACGCCCGTCGCGCCACACTGAAACTCCGCGAGCAGGCCGACCCAGTCGTCGGTGTCATTCGGCTGGCCGTCGCGGAGGGGCGTGTGGTTCACAAGGCTCGACACAAGCCGCTTGAACTCGCTCACAAGATGCCGCGCGAAATCAATCCGGTGCGAGAGCATGTCGCCGATCTCGCCGGTGCCGGCCATCTTCTTCTGCATGCGCCAGCCGACGCTGCGCGTGCCCCAGTCCTGCAGGCGACACGAGCGATAGTGGTAGATCCGCCCGGCATCGCCGCGCCGGATCAGGTGATGCAGGTAGCGCATCGCCGGCACGAAGCGGTAGGTAAAGGCCGTCATGTGCCGCACGTTGGCGCGGTCGGCCTCGGCGGCCATCGCACGGGCATCGGCGGCGTTGAGCGCGAGCGGCTTCTCGGAGAGCACATGCTTGCCGCTGCGCGCGGCCGTGATAGCGATGGGCGGATGAAAGACATTGGGCGTAGCGATGATCACCGCATGCACGTCGTCGCGCGCGATGATGTCCTCCCACTTCGTGGAAGTGATGGCGACACCGGTCTGCTGTCGTGCGGCCTCGAGCGCGGCGGGATTGGCGTCGCACAGCGCCGTGACCTTCACGTCCTTGCACAGCGCGAGTCCGGGCAGGTGGTTTTGCAGCGTGATGCCGCCGGTGCCGATGATGGCGAAGTTGAGTGTGCTCATTTCGACTTCCGTAGAACGGGCCGCGAGTATGGCGAAGTGAAACCTCGTGGCAAGCTGAGGTGTGACTCCGCCAAGAATGACGACTTGATCTGATCTGCCCTTCTGATCAATGGATCTCGTTCGTGCCGAAGAAAGCCACTCGCCGCAGTGAGCGCGGACGCATCACACGCCCCGCTCCTGCGAAGCCTGCGGCTCATCCGGATGGTGATAGTCCCAACGACGCGTCTTCACCACCCAATCTCGTCTATCACGACGACGCCTGCGGCGTCTGGCTTTACCACGGCAACTGCCTCGAACTGCTCGATGCCATTTACGCCGAGTATCCCGGGGGGCGCTTCGACATGATTTTTGCCGACCCGCCCTACTTCCTTTCCAACGGCGGCATCACTTGCCACGGCGGGAAGATGGTGAAGGTGGACAAGGGCGCCTGGGACAAGTCGCGCGGGCCAGAACTCAACCATGAATTCAACCTCGAATGGCTCCGCCGCTGCCAACGCGTCCTCAAGCCCAACGGCACCATCTGGGTCAGCGGCACGCACCACGTCATTCTCTCGATAGGCTATGCGATGCAGCAGCTCGGCTTCAAGATCCTGAACGACATCACTTGGGAAAAGCCAAACCCGCCGCCCAATCTCTCCTGCCGCTACTTCACCCATTCCACCGAGACGGTCATCTGGACCGCTAGGAACGAGAAGAGCAAACACCTTTTCAACTACCAGGAAATGAAAAGTGTCACAGGGAAACAGATGAAAACCGTCTGGCGATTTTACCCCCCCCCCCCCGAAAAAAGTTTAGGCAAACACCCCACGCAGAAGCCAGTTGCGCTGATTGAGCGATGCATCCTCGCTTCCACCAAAGAGGGCGACTTGGTGCTAGACCCATTCTTGGGCGGCGGTACCACCGCTGTTACGGCGGTCCGCACCAAGCGTCACTGCGTCGGCATCGAACTCGACGAGTCGCATACCAAGCTCTCGATTCAACGGCTCAAGTGGGAGGCCGATCAGAAGGAAGGAGACCGCTTCGCATGAAAGAGGGCGGCGTCGGCGGTGCCAATACTCTCACGGGGCTGGACTTTGAGCAGGAAGTGGATTTCCAAAACTTGCTTGCTGCAAAGCCGGGCTACGAAGTGAAGCCCATACCGGGCAAGGCCGGCAAGGGCGTTTACTTCAAAGGCGAACTGGTCGCCCGCTGTTTTCGGAAGCACGATTTCTACAATTATTTGGAAGAGGAAGACGTAGATTGGGAACCCAAGATTTCGAAGCAGTTGCTGCCGGATGACGCTCTGCTGGTCATCGTGCGGGAAACCCTCTTCATCATCGAGGTGAAGTACCAACAGGTAGCAGGCTCCGTGGATGAGAAGCTCCAGACCTGCGACTTCAAGAGGAAGCAATACCAGAAACTGGTTGCTGGGCTTGGACTGAGGGTCGAATACGTTTACGTGCTAAACGATTGGTTTCGGCAACCCTGCTACAAGGATGTGCTGGACTACATCCACAGCGTGAACTGCCAGTACAAGTTTGGATCGCTCCCGCTGGCTTGGCTTGGTCTGCCAGAGTGAGGTTTGTTGGCTCTACACCCCCAGCTTTGTCCACCTAGCGTTCGCCTTGGAGGACTTCAGCACCGCTTCAATAAACGCCATGCCACGCACACCATCCTCAATCTTGGGATAGTCGTTGGCCACATCGTCCCTGGCCGGCTTGCGCCCGTCGTTGTGCGCACGGATGGCATTGGCAAAATTGCGGTACAGATTGGCAAACGCCTCAAGATAGCCTTCCGGATGCGCCGGAGGCGTGCGCGAGGCGGCCTTCGCGTTCGCACCGAGGTAGCCGTTGGCCGTGCGGTACACCTGCATGGGCTGGTCCTGCCATTTCACGAGCATCGAGTTGGGCTCTCTCTGGTGCCACTCAATGCCACCCTTCTCGCCGTACACGCGCAGGTTGATGTTGTTCTCCTCGCCCACGGAGATTTGCGAGCAGTGCAGCACTCCCTTTGCGCCGCCCTTGAAGCGCAGCAGCACGTTGCCGTCGTCATCGAGCCTGCGGCCCTTCACAAAGGTTGTGATGTCGGCGGCCAATTCCTCGATATGCAGCCCGGTGACGTACTCCGCCAGATTCTCCGCGTGGGTGCCAATGTCACCCATGGAACCCGCGGCGCCACTGCGCTTGGGGTCGGTGCGCCAGCCGGCCTGTTTCTGCCCCGTGGCTTCGAGCCGCGTCGCCAGCCACCCCTGCGGATACTCCACCACCACCTTGCGGATTTTCCCCAGCTTGCCGGCGCGAACCATGTCGCGCGCTTCCTTCACCAGCGGGTAGCCGGTGTAGTTGTGGGTTAGGCCATAGAGCAGGCCGGTCTTTTTCACCAGCGCGGCAAGCGCCTTGGCCTCGGCGAGGTTGAAAGTGGCGGGCTTGTCGCTCAGCACATGAAAGCCATTCTCCAGCGCCATCCTGGCCGGTGGGAAGTGCATATGGTTTGGCGTGACGATGGCGACAAAGTCCATCCGCTGGGAGGCCGGCAGCTTGGCCTCGGCGCGGATCATCTCCTGGAATGTGCCGTAGCACCGGTCGGGATCCAGAAAAAGGTCGGCGCCACTGGCACGGCTGCGCTCCGGATCGCTGGAGAAGGCGCCGCACTTAAGCTCAATCTGTCCATCCATGTTGGCGGCAATACGGTGAACGGCGCCGATGAACGCCCCGCGACCGCCGCCCACCATGCCGTAGCGAATTTTTCTGCTCATGAGAGGTATCCTAATGGACGCGAAAAGTAGGGGTTGAATTAGGTTGCGCGGCCTTTATATTGGCGCGCCTTCGCCAAGTCAAGGCACCGACCAACGATGCAAGTCCACCTGCTCAAGTCCAAGATTCACCGCGCGCAGGTCACCGATTCCAACGTGAATTACGAGGGCAGCCTGACGATCGACTCCGAACTCATGAAGGCGGCCGGCCTGCTGCCCTATGAGCGGGTGCTGTGCGGCAATCTGGCCAATGGCAACCGCTTTGAGACCTATGCCATTCCAGGCGAGCACGGCGGCCGGGCCATCATTCTCAACGGCGCGACGGCGCATCTCGGCAGCGTGGGCGACCGGTTGACGGTAATGACTTTTGCGTGGATGGACATGGGCGCTGCCACCACCTGGCACCCGAAAGTAGTTGTGCTCGGCGAGGGCAACGCCATCATCAGCACGCGCGGCGTTTGAACGCCGACGCATCGTTAGAAGGCTTTAGCCATGCGATACACCGTGGGAGACATCGCCGCCCTTTTGGGCGGCACGGTGGTGGGCGACCCCACCATGCCCCTCACCGGGTTTCAAGCCGCCGACCGCGCCCGCGCCGGTGACCTCACCTTTGCGGAGAACAAGACCTTCTTCGAGCGCGCCGAGCAAAGCGCCGCCAGCGCCATCATCATCGACAAGCCCTTCGTCTCCGAGCGCAAGGTGCTCATCCGCGTGGCCAGCGCGCGCACCGCGTTTGCCAAAGTGGTGCCGCTGTTTTATCCAGAGCCGCAGCCGCCGCGCGGCATCCATCCCTCGGCCCTCATTTCCCCCAAGGCCCAGGTGCACCCCGAGGCGTGCATCGGAGCCCACGTCATCGTGTGCGACCACGTGCAGGTGGGCGCGCGCTCGGTGTTGCACGGCAACAACTACGTGGATGAGGGATGCACCATCGGCGAGGACTGTTCCATCTTTCACAACGTGACGCTCTATCCGCGCACCGAGCTGGGAAACCGCGTGCGCATCCACGCCGGCACGGTGGTGGGCTCTGATGGCTTTGGCTATGTGCAGGAAGGCGGCCGGCACATCAAGGTTCCGCAGATTGGCAACGTGGTCATTCACGACGACGTGGAGATTGGCGCGAATGTCACCATCGACCGGGGCGCGCTGGGTCCGACGGTGATTGGCAAGGGCACGAAAATCGACAACCTCGTCCAGATTGCGCACAACGTGTCCACGGGTGACCACTGTCTGGTGGTGGCCCAGGCGGGCGTCGCCGGCAGCACCAAGCTGGGCCATCATGTCATCCTCGCCGGCCAGGTGGGGCTGGCGGGGCACCTTCGCATCGGCGACAATGTCACCATCGCCGCGCAATCCGGCGTGATGCACGACATCGGCGCGGGCGAGAAATGGTTCGGCACGCCTGCGCAGCCGGACAAACAGATGAAGCGACAACTGCTGGCACTGCAGCGGCTGCCCGAACTCTTGCGGCGGTTCAACCGCATCGAAAAGGTGCTGAGCGCGCGGCTCCAAACGGTGGCGGCAGCACCCGCCCCGGAGGGCGACTGAATTGCCTGTTGACTTGGAATGCGGGTTTGCTAGGTTGGCCGCCCTTTGCTTTCAGTGGTCATGAAGACTTACCTGCCAAAGATCGACTTGCAGCGGCGCCAATGGCGCCTAGTGGACGCTACCGGCAAATCTCTGGGCCGTCTGGCGTGCGCCGTGGCGAACATCCTGCGAGGACGCAACAAACCCATCTTCACCCCTCATCTGGACGCCGGCGACTTTGTCGTGGTGATCAACGCCGAGAAGGTTCGCCTCACCGGCCGGAAGGAAACGGATAAGGAGTACATGACGTACTCGGGCTGGCGTGGTGGTGAAAAGTACAAGACGGTGGCCCAAGTGCGCGCCACGCATCCCGAGCGGCTGGTGATGCATGCCGTCAAGGGCATGCTTCCCAAAAACCGCCTGAGCGATCGGCTGCTAACCAAGCTGCGCGTGTTCAAGGGTGGCGACCATCCCTATGCCGCACAGCAACCGCAACCTGTGACGCTGAACTAAGATGCTCGACAAGAAAACGGGAGAAATTCTGGCCACGGGCCGTCGCAAGACGGCGAGCGCGCGCGTGCGGCTCAAGTCGGGCACCGGCAAGATCACCATCAACCGTCGGCCTTTCCAGCGATACTTTCCGGTCGAGGATCACCGCATCGTCGCGATGCGGCCCTTGGTTGAAGCGGGTCAGGTCGACAAATTTGACGCCCGAGTCAATGTCATTGGCGGCGGCCCCAGCGGCCAGGCCGTCGCGGTGAGTCTGGGCATTGCGCGTGCTCTGCTGCAGGTGGACGCCACACTGCGGCCCGCACTCAAGGCAGAGGGTCTGCTGACGCGCGATCCGCGCGAGCGCGAGCGCAAGAAGTACGGCCAGCGCGGTGCCCGCAAGCGCTTTCAGTACAGCAAGCGTTAACCGCACGCGTCATCAAGTCTCGAACCCGCGGCTTATCCCGCGGGTTTTTTGTTTTCATTTTCCCGGCAAACAACGGAGAACAACGCTGTGCCTGTCGCGGCCAAAAAGGTTCGTGTCGCCGTCGTGGGAGCTTCGGGCTACTCAGGCGAGGAGCTGGTGCGCCTGCTGCTCGCGCACCCGCATGTGGAGCTTTGCGCACTCACCTCGCGCCAGTACGCCGGCAAGCCGCTCTCGCAGGTGCTGCCGTGGTTTGCCGGGCATCCAGCCGCCAAGTCTCTGCGCTTCACCGATTCCACGCCGGAACATCTGATGGCTTCGGCGTCTGTGGTGTTCCTCGCCCTGCCCCACGGAGTGGCAGCGGAGTTCGCCCGGCCGCTGTTGGATGGCGGCTGCAAAGTCATCGATCTCTCGGCCGACTTCCGACTGCGGTCGGCGGATGTCTACCAACAATTTTATGGGCAGGCGCATCCCGCGCCGGATTTGCTGGCGGAGGCGGTGTATGGCCTGCCGGAGGTTCACGCGGCGGCCATCCGCAACGCCCGGCTCGTCGCGTCGCCCGGCTGCTACCCCACCAGCGTGCTGCTGCCCCTGCTGCCTCTGCTGCGTGAGGGACTGGTCAAACCCACGGGCATTATCGCCACCAGCTTAAGCGGCGTTAGCGGTGCGGGGCGCAAGGCGGAACTGCCCTATTTGTTTGTCGAGTGCAACGAGAGCGCGCGGCCCTACAGCGTGCCCCGGCACCGCCACCTCTCCGAAATGGAACAGGAACTCTCTGCGGCCGCGGGCTTGCCCGTACTCATGCAGTTCACCCCGCACCTCATCCCCATGAGTCGCGGCATCCTCACCACGCTGCATCTGGCGCCCGCACAACATTTCAACACGGAATTGGAAATGGCGGAATTGGCGGCGCGGATCACCCGCTGCTATCACAACGCCTATGAGCACGCACCCTTCGTGCGGCTCCTTTGCGGCGATGCGCTGCCCGATACCAAGCAGGTGGCGCGCACCAACTTTCTCGATCTCGCATGGCGACTGGATCCGCGCACCGGACGGCTGCTGGTGATGAGTGCCATCGACAACATCGTGAAGGGCGCCGGAGGACAGGCCGTCCAAAGCCTCAATCTGATCTGCGGGTTTGAGGAGACAGCCGGATTGCTTTGAAGACTTTTGGGGAATCGCTCGCGGTGTTGGTTGGCGGCGCGCTTTTTTTTGCGGCCTGCGTTTCGCCGCAGGAGGGGCCGCCTTCGACCCCGCCCCTCCCTCCCAGGACGGTGGATCAACCCGGGCCGCAGCCCGGCCACGCGTGGCACGGTGCTGCGTTTAACGAGGGCCCGCGGCAGGCGGCGCGCCTCATGGGTGGATGTGGGGATGTGCATTTTCCCATCACCACGCAGAACACACAGGCCCAGCAGTTCTTTAATCAAGGCGTCGGTCAACTTCACGGCTTCTGGTACTTCGAAGCCGAGCGGTCGTTCCGCCAGGTGCTCTTGTGTGATCCGGGCTGCGTCATGGCCTATTGGGGCTTGGCGATGGCCAACGGAGGGAATGGCAAACGCGCCAAGGAGTTCGTTGCAAAGGCTGCCGCTGGCCGCGGCCGTGTCAGCGAACGAGAACAGATGTGGATTGATGCGCTCGCGGCCTATCACCGCGAAGAAGCTGCCGACAAGAAAAAGGCCAATGCCGCCTACCTCAAGGGGCTGCAGGCTCTTTCCGAGAAGCACCCCGCAGACCTCGAGGCCAAGGCGTTTCTCGCGCTGCAGCAGTACAGCGACAACCAACTGGGAGCCCGCCAGCATGAGGTCGTCGATGCCCAGATTGATTCCATCCTCAAGGTGAACCCGCTACATCCGTGCCACCACTACCGGATTCACCTCTGGGATTACAAGGAACCCAAGAAGGCGCTGGGAGCCGTCGGCCAGTGCGGCCCTTCCAGCCCCAGCATCGCCCACATGTGGCACATGCCCGGGCACATCCTTTCGCGCCTCAACCGCTACCACGACGCAGCACTGATGCAAGAGGCTTCCGCTCGCGTAGATCATGCCTATCAGATGCGCGATGGCATTCTGCCCGATGAGATTCACAATTACGCGCACAACAACGAATGGCTCACGCGCAATCTGAGCTTTGCCGGGCGTGTGGGCGACGCCATCGCGCTGGCGAAGAACATGGTGGAACTGCCCCGCCTGCCCGAAGTGCGCACCAACGGCACCTGGTCCATCCCCGCTCGCACCAGCCACGCCTACGGCCGCCGCCATCTCATGGAGCTGCTCTCCCACTACGAGCTGTGGAACCAGGCACTGGCTCTGGAGGGAACGCCTTACCTGCGCGCCGAGGGCGACATTGCCGAGCGCACCCCCGCGATGCGGCTCCTGGCGTGCGCGCGCTTCCAGAGAAATCAGCAGGGCGACCGGGACACCGCAGGGCGCCTGCTCTCCGAATTGGAAAGTGCGCAGCAGGATCAGCAAAAGAAGAAGACCGCCGCCGGCGACAAGGCGGAGGCCGACGCCAAGGCCGCCGGGAAAAAGCAGCCCGAGTGGACGGCCGCCCGCAGCAATGCCGAGCGCCCATTTGACAACGCCCTTCGCGTGCTCGATCCAGCCATTCATGAATGCAAGTTGCACCGCGCCATGACCAGCGGACAATGGGAAGAGGCGCGCACCCATCTGGCCAAAGGAGGAGACCTTCCCCCCGACCGCAAGGCGCTCTACTACTCGCGCGCGGGCAATGCCACCGAGGCGATGCGGCTGGCCGAACAGTCCGTTAAATCTAATCCCGATCAGGCGCGCCACTTGGCCATCCAGGCACACGTGCTCAACGAGGCGGGGAACGCAACGGGGGCGCAGTCCACGTTTCAGAAGCTGCGCCAAATCGCGCCTTGGCTGGATCCTGCCGCGCCGGCATTTGCGAGGCTCAATCCCATCGCCAAATCCCTCCATCTCCCGGACGATTGGCGATTGAAAGGCGGGCCCCATCCGGACTTGGGCGCGCTCCCTAAGATGGAAACGCTCGGGCCCCTGCGCTGGCAGCCCACGCCGGCTCCAGACTGGACGCTGCCCGATGGCAAGGGTGCCTTGCACTCACTGGCGGAACACCGTGGTCGCGGGCTGCTGCTGGTGTTTTATCTGGGCAACGGCTGCGCGCACTGCATGGGCCAGCTCAACGCAGTCGCGGCGGCGAGCGCGCGGTTTGCGGCGCTGGGTGTGGATATCGCCGCCATCAGTCCCGATGACGGCGCGGCCATCCAGCAGACGTTTGCCGGCTCCATCCTCGAGCGCAGGCCCTTCCCGTTCCGGATGCTCAGCGACGGCGAACTCAAGGTCTTCAGAGCCTACCGCGCCCATGACGATTTTGAGTCGGTGCCGCTTCATGCGACCGTGCTCATCGACCCCAATGGCCGTGTCCGCTGGCGGCATGCGGGTTACGAGCCCTTCATGTCCGTGGACTTCCTGCTGGACGAGGCCCGGCGGATGCTCCCGCTTCTCCGTTAACATGGGAGAATCTCCGTTGCGCCTGTCGGGGCAGGGCTCTACACTTTCAATGAAACCCTCAATCAAGCCATGAACCCCATCGGAAAACTGCTTCTCATGTTGCTGGCCTCTGCCAGCGTTTCAACCGCCGCCGCCCCCATCAAAGTGTTGATTGTGGACGGGCAGAACAACCACAACTGGAAGGCGATGACGCCTTTCATGAAGGCGCAGCTGGAAGGGTCGGGCCGCTATCAGGTGGACGTGGCCACCACGCCGGCGCAACTGCCCTCGCCGCCCAAGGCGGTGAGTGCCGAACTCAAGGCCAAGGCGGAAGCAGCCGCCGCACAACTTCGCAAACAGTTTGCGGCGAAATGGGACGCGTTTCGTCCGGACTTCGCCCGCTACGGCGTGGTGTTGAGCAACTACAATGGCGAGGACTGGCCCGCGCCCGTCCAGACCGCCTTTGAGAAATACATGCGCGAGGGCGGCCGCTTTGTTTGCGTTCACGCCGCCGACAATTCGTTTCCCAACTGGGGCGAGTACAACAAGATGATTGGCTTGGGCGGCTGGGGCGGCCGTACCGAGAAGCACGGCCCGTACGTGTACTATGACGGCGAGGGCAAGGAGGTGCGCGACACCAGCAAGGGCGCCGGCGGCAGCCACGGGGCCCAGCATGAATTCGTGGTGCAAATCCGCAAGGCCGACCATCCCATCACCCGGGGAATGCCCGCGCAATGGAAGCACGCACAGGACGAGCTGTACGACTCGCTGCGGGGTCCCGCGGAAAACATGGATGTGCTGGCGACGGCCTGGTGCGAGAAGACCCGGCGCCACGAGCCCATGATGATGGTCATCCGCTACGGCAAGGGCATCACCTTCCACACGCCGATGGGCCATGAGAACGGCCAGTCGCTGCAGTGCGTCGGATTCCTCGCCACGCTGGACCGCGCCTGCGAGTGGCTGGCAACCGGCGCGGTGACCCAGTCCCTCCCCCCCGGTTTCCCCACCGCCGGGAAGTCCTCCAAGGTTGGAAAGCAGTGACCTCATGAAGACCACGCGCCGCCAGTTCATCCAGCGCACCGGAACCTTCGCCGCAGCGGCGGCCACGTTCTCCGCTGGGCGCGCCGCCAACGTCAATGGCCGCTTTACCGTCGGCATCATTGGGCCCGGCGGCATGGGCAGTGCGCACCTGAGCGCGCTGGGCGCCAATCCCAAAGTGGACATCGCCTACGTGTGCGATGTGGATTCCAACCGGCTGGCTGCGGCCGCCAGGAGCGTCGAGAAGCTCAAGGGCGCGGCACCCAAGGCCGTGGGCGACCTGCGCCGCGTGCTGGAGGACAAGTCGGTGGATGCGGTGTTCATCGCCACGCCCGACCACTGGCACGCGCCCGCCACGATTCTCGCCTGCGACGCCGGCAAGCATGTGTATGTGGAGAAGCCCGCGTCGCACAACCTGCGCGAGGGCAGGCTCATGATCGAAAGCGCCCGGCGCAACCAGTGCGTGGTGCAGATGGGCACCCAGACTCGCAGTGCCGCGGGCATCCGCGAGGCGATGGATCTGCTGCACGGTGGCGCGATCGGCGAAATCCTCGTCGCCAAGGCCTGGAACAGCCAGCGCCGCGGCAGCATCGGCAAGTCGCAGCCGGGCCAGCCGCCCGCCAGTCTGGACTACGAGTCGTGGATTGGACCCGCGCCCATGGTTCCTTTCCGTCCCAACCTGCTGCCGGGAATCTGGCGCTGGTGGCACGCCTTTGGCACGGGCGACTTTGGCAACGACGGGGTGCATGACATCGACATCGCGCGCTGGGGGCTGGGCGTAGAGACCCATCCGTCGCGGATTTGCGCAATGGGGGGAAAGTACTTTTTTGACGACGACATGCAGTGGCCCGACACCCAGAATGTGCTCTTCGAGTACGCCCCGGACGCCAAGGGCCGCACGCGCCAGCTTATTTTTGAGATGCGCATCTGGTCGCCCTACGTGCTGGAAGGGCATGAGAACGGTTGCGCCTACTACGGCACCAAGGGCCATATGCTTCTGGGCAAGAAGAGTGGCTGGAAGCTCTTTGCGGGCAACGAGGTGGTGAAGACAGGCCCGGGCGGGCCGGATCTTCCCGCCCATCATGCCAACTTTTTTGAGTGCATCGTGAGTGGTGCGCGCCCCCGCGCCGACATCGAGATCGGCCACCTTTCATCTTCTCTCTGTCACTTGGGCAACATCGCCATCCGCGTTGGACGCACGGTGCAATTTGATCCCGTGAAGGAGCAGGTTGTGGGGGATGATGCCGCCAATCAACTGGTGCGGCGCCAATACCGCGAGCATTGGGCAACGCCAAAGGGTGTGTGATTTGGCTGGGCGTGGCAGGCGCCTAGGACGCCCTTACTTTCGCTGCTCCGCAGGAGCTTCGGCCCAAGCCGGCGTGTAGAGCGGCAGGTAGCGATAGTACACTTCCAAGGAGAGCGCCGCCATTGCCGTCACCACGCAGCGACCGGCGTTGCTGCCCCATTGGCCCACCGGATCCCAGCTGCCGTGCTGGTCGGGGCGGTTGGGCCGATCAATCTGCGCACGCAGAAGGATGGGCTGAAGGCGCGCGTTCCAGCGCTCCCACGTCTGCCCCTGATGCTGGTGCATGGCCAGACAGCCATAGTACCAGAAATAATAGTTGTAGCTCACCTGGTGCGGTGAGGGCATCTCGCGCTCCAGCCAGGCAACAGATTCTGCCATGCGCGGATGGGTCGGCTGCACTCCAAGCAACTGCTGCACAAACATGCCCTCAGCCACCATCGCGGGCGTGGGATCGCTGGGAGTGTAATACCCATACACGCCCTTGTTGCGGCCGCCGGACGCGCTCTCCATGAAAACTTTCGCGCGCTCGAAGGTCTGGGAGGGCACGGGGATCCCGCCCAGCTCCGCGCTCTTGAGGGCCATGATCTGCCACCCTGTCACAGACACGTCGCCACGGTCGTTGTAGCCCTGCTCTCCGGCCGGGCGATAGCGCCAGCCGCCGGTGCGCGGGTTCTGAGCATCGGCGGTGAACTTAACGATGCGCTCCACCACCGGGCGCAGGCGCGCGTCCTTGGTGAGGCTGTAGGCCTCCGCCATCGCGATGGCGGCGATGCCGTGATCGTACATGTGGTTTCCGCCCTTGGTGGGACGCAGGTCGCCGCCCTTCTCCACATGCTGCACCATCCAGTTGATCCCCTTCTCCAGCGAAGCCTGATACGGCCCCGCCGCGGTGTGCTTGGCGCCCCAACCCATGTACGCCAGCATGGCCATGCCCGTCGCGGCCACGTCGTGGTCGCCCGGCCCATCCCAGCTGCCGTTGGGTTCCTGATTGCGCGTAAACCAGTCCAGCGCGCGCATCACCGCCTTTTCCGTTTCGGGATTGCCTCCCAGTCGCTCGATAAACTCTACGCGCTTCTTGGGGTCGTGCCGCAGCACCAGGGGATCGGGACCGCGCAAGGGCGCCTCCAGCTTCAGCCCCGTGGGCAGGCCCAAGTCGGGCAAGGTCAACACGTCATTGGCCGGGGAGAGTTGCGCCATCGGCCGCGCATTAAAGCCAAGGCTCACATCGGCATTGGCCTTCGCCAGCTGGATGTCCTGCACACGCGCCAACACCGAGGCCGGCGGGCCCAGCGCCGCCATGGGCGCGCCTGCCGCCGGTAAGACAGAGGATGATGCAACTGGCCCTGCACCTCCGCTGGACGCGCGAAGGGGCTGGTCGCCCTTGGCCACGACGAGCGATTGCCCGCCGGGCTTCTCCAGCGTCAGTGAGGGCAGATCCAACCCCGGCGCCGACTGCTGAGATTGAGCAAATCGTTGGAGCGCTCCGGGCATCCCCGCTGAGGAAGCGGGCAGCGACTGCGCCGGAGCCATCGTGAGGCCGGCCAACTGCCTCTGATCCACCATCGCCAGCAATGCCCCACCGGACACGCCTGCCTGCGCACCTGCACGCCCGGATGGCGCCGCGGGATTCACTGCCTGGCCCGACGAAACCCCAGCCAGCGAATCGCTGGGTGCCAGGCTGGGCTGCATTCCCTCCAGCGAAACCTGCTGCGAACCCGCCAGCACCACCGCCTGCGCCAACTGGTTCATGGCACCCGTGGCAGGCGAAAGAGTATTGGCTTGAGGTTTCAATGTCGCCGTTTTCTGCGTGCGTACACCGCCACCGGTCGCCACTAGGACACCCAAATCTGGCGCCGACGCCTTGCCCGCCAAGTCGGCGCCCGTCTGGGCGGAACTCGTCGCACCTTTTGCGGCCAACGCCGTCGCGCCGGGTATCGCCTTGGCGAGTGAGTGACCCTTTTCAGCCCCGGTCTGTGATCCTTCCAAAGTTGTTGCACCTGCCGCAGTGGCCACCGATACAGCATCGGCCGAAGGAAGCTGAACCGGATCAAGGGCAGCCAGCTTCCCACCCAATCCAGTGGGCAGGCGCGCAGGTGCGGAGTTGGTGGCGAGGGACTGATTTGCCACACGCGCAGCCGTTACAGCCGCCATCGTGGAACCACCTGCGGGCAGCGCACGATCCAAATTGGACGATGCGGAAGTAGCCGCTGCGAGTGCCATCTGGCTGCCGGCCTTGCCCGCTGATGCGACGGAATCGGCGACGGTCTTGCCACTCTCCAATGCCACGGAGCCCGCGTTGATACCCGGATCGGCTTTCAATCCTTCGCTTCCCATGCGTGCCGCGGCCAACGAACCTCCCGACACTGCCGCGTTCACCGCCTGCGCCTTGGCCGCCGCAGATCCTCCACCGCCCACCGCCACCTCCACCGCCTTCGCCCCCGTCGCCTCTGGCGCACCCGTCGCCCCACCCGTCGCAGCCGCCTGT
>SXGR01151336.1_pt1 | contig 74323 bp, 67 predicted proteins | sample 3174711 | NCBI WGS metagenome assembly SXGR01 (sample SAMN11356860, study PRJNA531348) | freshwater metagenome | isolation source: freshwater sample F1-60 | place: China: Fuxian Lake, Yuxi | collected 2017-12-25 | reverse complement strand
TTTCATGATGAATGTGCAGCATGCCCTATGTGTGACCGCATAACATCAGTTAAAATGCTATTCACGCAGTCGATAGCCAACACCAGGTTCCGTCACAATCAACTTGGGACGCGACGGATCAATTTCGATTTTTTTCCGAAGTTCAGCCATGTGGACACGGACATAATGCGGCTGATCAACATACGAAAGTCCCCAAACTTCTTTCAAAATTTGCCGATGGGTCAAGACCTTGCCCGCATGAAGTGCAAGAAGCACAAGCAGTTTGTATTCAATTGGCGTGAGGTGTATCGTTTCAGTTGATCGTGTAATTTCACGACGATTCATATCAATTTTAATTTCACCAAATTCTAATATCTGTGCGAGTGGTGAATTTCCAACACCACGTGCATGACGTTCTGCCACACGTATGCGCGCAAGCAGCTCATTCACACCAAAGGGTTTTGTGATATAATCATCAGCACCTGCATCAAGCGCAAGGACTTTGTCATCTTCGCGTCCACGTGCCGAAATAATAAGAATGGGAACAGAACTCCACTCTCTGATCTGCTTCGTAAGGTCAATACCATCGGCATCGGGAAGTCCCAGATCCAATAAAATGAGATCTGGATTCTGAGTTGTCATCAGCATCATCGCTTCGTTCGCTGATGTTGCTTCAAGGATCCGGTACCCATGAGAAGTCAGAGACGCACGAATAAACTTTCGCATCTGAAGTTCATCTTCAACTACGAGAATGAGAGCCCGAGGAACTGTCATGTCACATCTCCTCGAAAAACCGAAGGCGGTTGCCCACCGATAGGGATCGTAACCCGAAAAATTGCGCCGCCCCCGACGCGGTGCTCCGCACGAATGGTACCCTCGTGTGCTTCTGCAATACCACGACAAATAGGCAATCCCAGCCCTACACCGGATACATTGGCATGGTTCCCACGATAAAATTTATCAAATATTTTTTCTTCAGCACCGATGGGAACACCCACACCACGATCAAGCACTTCAATGACAATATTTTCTTGTATTTTTTGTGCATGCAATTCAATCGGTGTTTCTGGTGACGTATATTTGGATGCATTTTCAAAGAGGTTCACGAACAACTGTTCGAACAAAACAGGATCAACAAAAATAAGTGATAAATCCTCTGGGATAGAAATATTCACCACACGGTCATCAAGCGTTTCTTCAAGATGCGTCAATGCAGAACTTACAATTTCATCCAGTGGAACCCATTGTTTCTTGAGCGATAATGTACCCGATTCAAGCCGTGTCATGTCCAAAAGATTGGCCACAAGATGTTCTAGACGTACGGCTTCATCACAAATGGCACCCACCAATTCGCGTCGGGTCTCATCACTCAAATTATAATCGTCGCGCAGCGATGTGGCTGCGCCTGTGATCGATGCCAGCGGTGTGCGGAGATCGTGTGAAACAGAAGAAAGAAGTGAAGATCGAATTTCCTCTGTCTTTGCCCGCAATGCAGCAATACGTGCCTTTTCGGCAAGTCGTGCATGTTCAAGTGCAACCGCAACTTGCCGACAAAAAACATCGAGAAAAGCTCTTTGTTCCGCATAAAATACGCTTTTCTCCTTGGGGAGCAAAGCGAGAACACCTAAGGCGGACATGCCTATCCGCAATGGCGCACACATGCTTGTCGATCCAGGAAGCGTATCCGTACCAAACCCTGCCAACTCACCATGGGCAAGGGTCCACTTCGCCACCGTGAGTTCTTTAACATCAAGCGTAGCACCTTCAGGCCATACGCCGATCGTGCACAACTCACCGTCGCTGTTGGCTTGTAAAATACTTGCACGTGCTGAAAAAATATCCGCTGCATGGCGTGATGCAATTTTTGCGATTTGTTCTGGGAGATCGACAGAGGCAAGATCGCGACTCAATGCATACAAAACAGCTGTTCGCTCTTCGCGAGACAATGCATCTTTTTCTTGCCGTTTGAGACGACCAGCAAGCTCACTTAATACAAAACCAACACCAAACATCATCGCAAAGGTAAGAATATATCTTCGATCGGAGACAGCAAACGTATGAAATGGAAGAACGAAAAAGAAATCGTAGCAAGCAACACCAAGCCCTGCAGACAAAAGAGAAGGCCCGCGACCCAAAAGGACCGCCGCGAGCATCACCGCAAGTAAAAATAACATTTCAGGATCGGGCAAGCTGAGAAAGCGACGGAGGATCAGTGCCACGCCAAGGGTCGCTCCCACCAACAAAACCGATACAAGATAGTGCCATGCAACAGGCCGATCTTTCGTTTCTTTCCGATGGCGTGGTGCTGTATCTGCAATCATGTCGCCATTGATGACATGCACATCAATATCGCCACTGCCTCGAACCACCTCATCCAGGAGAGAGCCCTTCACGCGATCGCGAAAACGTGAATGGGTCGGTTTTCCTATCACAATGCGTGTGACATTGTGCCTCCGGGCATACGTCAGAAGTGCCTCTGAGATACGAGCCCCTGAAAGCCGTGTGACCGTACCACCCAATGACTCCGCAACGCGAAGGTGAACCTCAAGACATGCACGATCTTCTTCAGTCATATTCGCGAGAGCCGTCGAATCGGCGTAAGCCGCAACCCAAGGACATCGCAAACCCGCTGCCATGCGCGCTGCAGCGCGGATCAAGCGTCCTGAACTGGGCGCAGGGCCCACGCACACCAAAATGCGTTCGCCCGCAGCCCACGTCACATCCACACCGTGCTGTTCACGGTATTTCTGTACATCCTCGTCAACATGTTGCGCTGTTCGCCGCAGGGCGAGCTCACGCAATGCGAGTAAATTACCACGCTGAAAAAAATGCTCGGCGGCTCTTAGAGCCTGCTCAGGAAGGTAAACTTTGCCTTCTTTCAAACGCTGAAGAAGTTCCTCAGGCGCAATATCCACAAGCTCAATCGAGTCGGCATCGTCAAGAACCGAATCAGGGACTGTTTCACGCACTTGGATACGGGTGATCTGAGAAATCACGTCGTTGAGACTTTCGACGTGCTGAACATTCATCGTGGTGAGAACGTCGATGCCCTCATCAAGCAATTCGATCACATCCTGCCATCTTTTGGCATGACGAGAACCTGGCGCATTGCTGTGAGCCAATTCGTCAACGAGAACGATTTTGGGTTTGCGCACAATCGCCGCATCAAGATCGAACTCTTCAAGGATCCGGCCACGATACTCGATTTTACGCCGTGGAAGAAGTTCGAGTCCCTGCATCAATGCAGCGGTTTCAGAACGTTGATGGGTTTCCACAATACCCACCACAAGATCGCCTTTATGATCGACAACCCAATCACGGGCCACCTGCAACATGCGATACGTTTTTCCAACCCCGGGTGCAAAACCGAAAAAAATTCGGAGTTTGCCCCGTTTTGCGCGTGCCTCTTCTTCTTTCATACGTCGAAGCAAAGCATCAGGATCGGGTCTGCTCAATTCAGTCATTCGTTTGGTTCCAAGCCATCCAGTGCAAAATTCAATCGAAGAATGTTGACACGAGGCTCACCTAAAAATCCAAAAGTGCGCCCTTCGATATGACTTTCCACAAGTTCGCGTACACGCGTTCTCGGTAGATGTCGGTTATTGGCAATGCGATCAATCTGGTACAATGCACCTACTGGAGACACATGGGGATCAAGGCCGCTTCCTGATGCAGTCACAAGATCAACAGGAATATTGTGCAATGACTCGCCGTGCACCGAACGGATCGCCTCCACACGCGCACGCAACGCTTCCGCCAAAGCTGGATTTGACGGCCCAAGATTAGAACCCGAAGAAGCACCTGCATTGTATGGCACAGGACTCGTCGCAGAAGGACGGCCCCAAAAATACTTGGGATCATCAAAAGGTTGCCCAATCAGTTCAGATCCAACAGTCCCATCACCTATCAAACTACCGTTTGCCTCATGGGAAAATACCGCCTGGGCAATGCCTGTCACGACAAGAGGGTAGATGAAACCTGTCATCACCGTAAGCAACACAAAAAGAGATAACGCAGGCCTAATAAGTGTGCGCATGCTAATTAACTCCTATGGCTGTAAGCACGAGATCGATCAATTTGATACATGGAAATGGAAGCACAAGGCCTCCAAGCCCATAAACAAGAATATTGTGTTGTAAAAGTGCTGAGGCCGGCGCCGCACGGTATGGGATCCCACGCAGCGCCAGTGGGATCAACGCCATGATGATCAATGCATTAAAAATAACAGCCGACAATACCGCCGTTGTAGGAGAATGCAATTGCATCACATTCAAATCGGCAAGTTCAGGATACGTCACGACAAAAGCCGCAGGAATAATCGCAAAATATTTTGCGATATCATTGGCAATGCTAAATGTTGTCAACGCACCGCGCGTCATCAACATTTGTTTGCCTATTTCAACAATGGAAAGAAGCTTCGTCGGATTGGAATCCAGATCGACCATATTGGCCGCTTCTTTTGCCGCTTGTGTACCCGTATTCATCGCAACCGCTACATCGGCTTGTGCAAGTGCGGGTGCATCGTTGGTGCCATCGCCGGTCATGGCGACAAGATGTCCTTTTTGTTGATAGTCTCGGATCATCACAAGCTTTGCTTCGGGTGTCGCTTCGGCAAGAAAATCATCCACACCCGCTTCTGCAGCAATCGCTGCAGCCGTCAGTGGATTCTCGCCCGTGATCATCACGGTGCGGATCCCAATTCGGCGCATCTCTGCAAAGCGCTCTCGGATCCCCGTTTTGACAATATCCTTGAGCTGCACGACACCGATGACCCGTGCACCATCCGCAACGACGAGCGGCGTCGCACCTTTTTTCGCGATATCCTCCACCACCGATCGCACGGTCAATGACAGTGTTCCACCTTTCGCTTCCACAAATTTTGCGATGGCATCGGTCGCACCTTTTCGGATACATCGACCTTCGAAGTCGACGCCGCTCATCCGCGTTTGTGCAGTGAAAGGAACAAATACTGCACCCAATGATTGAATATCACGATCAGCAAGATCGTGTTTTGACTTCGCCAACAAAACAATACTGCGACCTTCGGGTGTTTCATCGGCCAACGACGACAGCTGTGCAGCATCGGCCAGCTCTGCTTCCGACACACCGGGTGCCGGGAAAAATGCGGTCGCTTGTCTGTTACCTAGGGTGATGGTGCCTGTTTTATCGAGAAGAAGGACATCCACATCACCCGCAGCCTCTACTGCACGACCCGATGTTGCGAGTACATTGGCCTGCATCATCCGATTAATGCCCGCGATACCAATTGCAGAGAGAAGACCACCAATGGTCGTTGGAATAAGACACACAAGAAGCGCCACGAGCACGGTCAATGGAACCGGCACACCATGACCAGAACTTGCAACAGCGTATAGCGTATATGGAAGCACCGTCGCTGTTGCGAGCAAAAAGACAATGGTAAGTCCTGCAAGAAGAATATCGAGTGCAATCTCATTGGGCGTTTTTTGACGTTTCGCGCCTTCTACCATAGCAATCATGCGATCAAGAAACGTCTCACCTGGATTGGTTGCAATACGCACGAGAAGCCAATCGGAGAGCACACGGGTTCCACCGGTCACCGCACTTCGATCCCCACCGCTTTCACGGATCACCGGTGCACTTTCACCTGTGATCGCACTCTCATCCACGGATGCGACACCTTCCTCTATTTCACCATCGGCAGGAATAATATCGCCGGCCAATACAAGAACACGATCACCTGCATGAAGGATGGATGATGCAACTTTTTCGAATATCTCTGTATAGGCAGCGTAATGTTCTGCAACGCGTTTGATATCCGGACAGGGACTTTTCAATCGTTTTGCGATGATATCTTTTCGTGCTTTACGCAGCGTCTCCGTTTGCGCGCGACCACGACCTTCCGCCACGGCTTCTGCAAAATTGGCGAACAACACCGTGAACCACAGACACAAAGAGACCGCGAGAATAAAGCCCGGAGGTGCATCGGCCCTGCCTGTAATTATCGCGTGAATATATAAAAAGCTTGTGAATGCGCTACCCACCTCCACCACAAACATGACCGGATTTTTGGCCATGTGCCTTGGGTTAAGTTTTTTGAAAGCATCAGTCACTGCACGCACAACAGCTTTTGTTGTAAGAAGTTCTACAGGCTGTCTATTTTTTGTCGAAGTACCCATTGGAGCACCTTTCATCGATTTGAGAGTGTTAGATGCTCAACCACCGGGCCTAACGCCAGGGCCGGTATAAACGTTAATGCACCCACAAGAATAATCGTTGCGACCAACAAAAGGACAAACAAAGGTGTGTGCGTAGGCAGTGTGCCCACGGATATAGGAATTGTCTTTTTCTTTGCCAATGATCCCGCGATAGCAAGCACCGGAATAATCACCCAGTACCGTCCAACGAGCATGCAAAGTCCTATGCCAATGCTGTAGAAAGTTCCATTGACAGTAAGACCACCAAATGCTGATCCATTGTTGTTGGCTCCCGAAGAAAATGCATACAAAATTTCACTAAAGCCATGGATACCAGGATTCCCGAGGGGTGCTGTTCCCGCAGGCAACACACATGCAATGGCCGTCCCAAGCAATACTGCAGAAGCTGGAAGCAAAATGACAAGCGATGCCATTTTCATTTCAAATGCTTCAATTTTTTTACCCAGATATTCGGGCGTTCGACCCACCATCAGGCCCGCGATAAACACCGCCATGATCGCGTAGATCAACATGCCGTAGAGTCCTGAACCTACGCCACCAAAAACAATTTCACCCAACTGCATCAGCACCATGGGGATCATCCCGCCAAGCGGTGTAAAACTGTCGTGCATGGCATTGACCGAACCATTGGATGCTGCGGTGGTTGCTGTTGCCCACAAGGCGCTGTTCACAATGCCAAATCGTACTTCTTTCCCTTCCATGTTCTCATGGAGTCCCAGGGATGAAAGAAGCGGTGTTCCTGATTGCTCCGCAACAACCGTTAGAACAGTCATCGGCACAAAAATAAGCATCATCGCCGCAAAAATGGCCCAGCCTTGGCGCTTATCTTTAACAAGCGTTCCAAACGTGAAGCACAACGCCGCAGGGATCAGAAGAATCGACAGCAGTTGAAGAAAATTTGAGAGTGGCGTTGGATTTTCAAGTGGATGGGCTGAATTAACATTATAAAAGCCACCACCATTGGTGCCCAATTGTTTGATCGCAACTTGCGATGCCGCAGGACCGCGCGCAATGGTTTGTTCGGTGATTATCTCGCCCGCATCGGTGGCCCATGGATCCAGAAGCGATACCGTCGCCTGCGGATCCAATGTTTGCACAACACCCTGGGATACAAGAGCAATCGCTAAAACGAGCGACAGCGGTAGCAGGATGTAAAGCGTGCTTCGGGTTAAATCGACCCAAAAACTTCCGAGACCTTCGGTTGTGCGCCTCGTCCATCCCCGGATCAACGCGACAAGCACCGCCATGCCGGTTGCCGCCGAAACAAAGTTCTGGACGGTAAGCCCAATCATCTGCGTCAAATAACTGAGCGTTGTTTCTCCTGCGTAGGCTTGCCAATTGGTGTTGGAGGCAAAGCTTACCGCTGTATTAAAAGAGACTTCAGGGGATACAGCACCAAGCCCCACTGGATTGAGCGGCAAAAAATGTTGGAGCCGTTGGAGTCCGTACACTGCGAGAATGCCCACGGCATTAAAGAGCAAAACCGAAAAAGCATAGCGCTTCCATGTCATTTCTTCATCGGCACGGATGCCACACAAGCGATACAAACATCGCTCCACAGCACCCAACCCGCGTTGTGCAACACCTGCTTCATGGGTATAAACACGGGCCATGTATCCCCCAAGGGGCACCGCAAGCGCGACAAGAAATACAAAATATGCGACCATCTGAAGAAGTGCGTTGGCTGTCATGACAGTTTTTCCGGAAAAAGAAGTGCGAAGCCGAGGTAACCCAGCAAAAGAACGGCTAAAATGCCGCCGATCAGAGAGAGCATATCCATGGTGGCTACACCTTTTCGCAGAGGCGAATAAATCCCCAGGAAAGAAGAGAAAAGCTAATGAGGATAAGAACGGAAACAGAATCCATACTGACACCTTTTAGCATAAAAGAGGTCAGCATCATCTTAAGCTGCATCGAAATCATATCAAGAAGATATCAAGATTAATGAGACACCCATGAATCACAGTCCATTTAACCGTATCCATGTGCGCGCAAAAGCACGAAACGCCATACGATCCTATTTTGACGAACAAGGCTTTGTCGAAGTGGATACGCCCATTGCTATCCGTGCACCCGCACCCGAACCGACGATTGAAGCGCCATCCGTATGTTTTAAAAACGTTGATGGATCGGCTTTGGATTATTTTTTAAGGCCTTCGCCTGAACTTGCCATGAAGCGTGTGGTGGCAGCGGGTATGCCGCGCATTTACCAAATAGGATCTGCTTTTAGAGATGGTGACGTAAGTCCTCAGCATCGTCCCGAATTTTGCATGCTCGAATGGTATCGCCAAAATGAAACGTGGGATGTTCTTTTTGAGGATTGCGAAGCATTGCTTCACCGCGTGGCCCATGCACTTTTCGGTAAATCGGTATTCGTGCACAACGGCACGCAACACAAACTTCCCACACATTTTCGACGCATCGACGTCGATACCGCATTTCGCACCCATGCCGGCTTTTCAATTCTTGATCATTTAACCGATGACAGCTTGCGCACCCAGGTGCATGCCTTGGGCATTCACACCCAGGCCGATGATAGCTGGAACGACCTCTTTCATCGGGTGTTTCTCACGCGGGTTGAGCCCCAGCTTTTGGCATCCCCCGAACCCCTGTTTCTGACCCATTACCCCGCCCCGCTTGCAAGCCTCGCACGCCTCTCCCCAAGTACACCGGGTACGGCTGAGCGCATGGAGCTCTACTGCAACGGCATGGAGCTGGCCAACGGCTTTGGTGAGCTTTCAGATAGCCAGGAACAACGGCAACGCTTCGAAATCGACCTTCAAGCACGTGAAGTGCAAGGTATGCGAACGTATCCCCTGGACGAGCACTTCCTCCTTGCGTTAGAGGAGATGGGAGAAGCGGCCGGAATGGCCCTTGGCTTCGATCGTCTCTTGATGGCGCTGGGTGGTGCCTCAAACATTGACGACGTGACGACTCTCCCCTGGATGCAATGATGATCATTTTAGGCCGACACCGCCTTCGGATGCACGCAAACCCATTTTCGATCCGTGGCCCCGATGAACCTGTCGTCTGGGCCGACATATTCCCACGCGCAGCACCTTTCGCCCTCGATATAGGCTTCGGCTGTGGCGATTTCCCTATGGCATTGGGCCAAGAACATCCTGAGTGGAACGTGGTTGGCCTTGAAATCCGGCAGCAATATGTTGACCATCTCAACCAGCGGGCACAGGCTGAAAACATCAGCAACGTGCATGGTATGCTCGCAAACGCCAATTTGCACCTTGCTGAACTGTTTCCTGCTGACAGCCTCATCTTTGTCAGTGTTAATTTCCCCGATCCATGGTTCAAAAAGCGGCATCACAAACGACGCGTGATCCGCCCCGAGTTTCTTGAACCCCTGCTTTCCAAATTACGTGCCGATGCCCAAGTGCATGCCATGACCGACTATCAACCCATCGGTCATGAAATGCGCGATGTTCTTGACAACTTCGCTGGATTTGAAAACATCGATGGTGCCGGAAACTTTGCACCAGAAAGTACCACGGGGATCTTAACCGAACGAGAACGAACCCATGTTGCACGCGGCGATGCTATTTGCCGCATGCGCTATCGTGTGGTTGCGCAAAAGATGGAACCGCAATGCGAAACCCTCTTGCCAGAGCAACCCACCTTCCATAATGTATTCAATTGAGTGGAGATGTAGTTTTGAACAGTAACCATAAAGACCACCCGCACATGGCATCACGTAGCCCATGGAGCGGATCGAAAACCCACACGGTCACCCAGCGCGAAGATTCAAGTGCAGAAGCACGTCGCAAACTGGAAGCCATGTTTGGCGGAACGCCTACCACCGAGGTGAGTCGCAGCAGCAACGCGCCTGAGCGACAGGTGTTTGCCAATCCACGTAAATCGGGACGTACACCTTCCAAATATCGCTTGCGGCTTGAACGATTGCGCATCGCCCGTGAAGACAGCGAAATTATCGAAGCGGCCAATACGTTTTTAGAACATCATCAGATCCCCGATGATCTTGATGTTCTCTACAAGCTTTTACGTCACTCGTCTGAACCCGTGATACGCGAGGCCATCGGCCAGATCTCATCGCTTCTGATGCAAGGACGCGTGGTCCCCACCATTCTTCTTGAAGAGCGCCTTAAAGATGTTTTAACGCGCACCCAAGAACCGGTGACACGTACCTACGTCGAAGGTCTGCAAAGCCAGATCGCAAAAAACAAACGCGGATAAATGTACCCCCACCCGTCGCACAGCCTGCCCTCGCGAAGGCGGGGGCGACGACCTCCCTTTTTTGTAGGGGCGGTTCGCGAACCGCCCTTGAGCAAGGTTGTACAATGCAAAATACATCCATGTCTGACCGAGATCTCTTTTTACAAGCCCAAAATCTTTTGCCTGGCGGTGTTAATTCGCCGGTGCGCGCCTATGGATCCGTAGGTGGCGATCCGGTGTTTATCCAAAGTGGGCACGGCGCTTACGTGCTTGATCGCCAAGGCCGACGCTATATCGATTTTGTGTGTTCTTACGGCCCTCATATTTTAGGGCACAGTCCCGAGAATATTACGCGCGTCATTGCTGAAACAGCAGCACAGGGCACCTGCTTTGGTGCCGCCACCGAACTCGAAGTGCGCATGGCTGAAAAAGTTTCAAGCCATGTTCCCTCCGTTGAAATGATGAGATTCGTCAATTCGGGCACAGAAGCCACCATGAGTGCTTTGCGCGTCGCACGTGGATTTACGGGTCGCACACTGATGGTGAAGTTTGCAGGCTGTTATCATGGCCACGGCGACGCGTTTTTGTCGGAAGCAGGATCCGGCGTGGCCACACTGGGTATTCCTGGTTGCGCAGGGGTGCCTGAAGGGGTCGCCCGCGATACCATCACCGTCCCATATAATAACATAGAAGCATTTACCGATGTCATGCGCGTCCATGGCGCCAATATCGCGGCAGTATTCGTTGAACCCATCGCATGCAATATGGGTATGGTTTTGCCCGCCGATGGCTTTTTACAAACCCTGCGGAAACTATGCGATCAACACGGCGCGCTTCTTGTGTTTGACGAAGTGATCACAGGCTTTCGCGTGGGACTCGGTGGTGCACAAGCCATGTTTGATGTTCGACCAGATCTCACCACCTTCGGAAAAATCATCGGAGGTGGACTGCCTGTAGGAGCTTATGGTGGACGTCGCGACATCATGAACATGATCGCGCCCATCGGCCCTGTGTACCAAGCTGGAACGTTGTCGGGAAATTCATTGGCCATGGCTGCAGGACTCGCCATGTTGGAAACACTCGAAACCCCAGATTTTTATCCCACGCTTGAAGCCCGCACTGCACGTTTCTGCAACAAACTTCGTGCTGTCCTTGCCCAACATGGCCGCACCTGGTGGATCTCCCAATGCGCGTCAATTTTTCACCTTTGGCCTAAAAACAATGCGACCCACGCACCTGCCAATTACACAGAAATCAAACAAGCCGATGCCCATGCTTTCACTCCACTGTTTTTAGGATTGCTCAAGCATGGTGTGATGATCGCCCCAAGCGCCTTTGAAGTGGGATTTGTGTCCAACGCCCATATCGATGCGATTTTGGATGAAGCCATTCAAGCGTTTGCTAAAGCGCTTGAAACTTAAAAAACACATGAAAAAATAGAAAGCTGGGTTACACTCATAAGATAACCACAACAGAGGCTGCATCTTATGGCTTCACAGTTTCCCAAAGTAACAGACACCTCATCTGCTCCACCGCGCACAGCCCAGCAAATATACATGGAGGGCCAGCCCCAGGGCAGCTCTGCACAAGGCAGCCAGCCAATGCCTCCTGATTTTTCTCTCGACCATTTCCATACAACCCATCCCAATTGGACGATCCCCATTGTTCAAACAGCAGGAAAGCAGCTCGAAAAGGACTACAAAGAGGTCGTTGCGAGAATTGGGAGCAAAGAAAAAAAACAATCGAAAGCCGATGAAGATGCGCGCAAAGGCGACTACTACTATGCCGCCAAGATCTTAGATGCACATCAAAATGCGATCACGCTTTTATCGGCTGCACTCGGCGAAGGCGGACAGCAAAGGTTCGTCAAAGACGGATTCTTCGGGAAAAAAGAACTTGTCAACATGGCAGGGCTCTACAGGCCCGCGGATGTCCGATCGCTGCTTTCTTATCATACAAGCCAGCGCGATGCGCTGAGCGGTTGGGTCAAAGCGCAGGAAGCAGAATTAGAAGCGGGATTCACAACGCATCACGAAAAATCGCAAGAGGCACCCGTTCCATCGAAAACACAACCCCGTGGAAACGAAGTCCCCGCTTCATGGATCCAGCAAGCAGAACCTGTGGCGCCTCCTACGGACCCAGCCACAAAATTTGAAAAACTGAGAGACATGTTTGATCAAACACTTGATCTTGCGATCTCAAAAAAGAGCAATGCCAAAGACTCGGCTGAACATCGAGGACTTCTTATCGATATTGCAAAATCATGGGCTGCAGACTCTAGGCTGCATTTCAAACTAGAGCTTTTAAGAGATGCGCGTGTCGCTCAAATTAATCAGATTGATGATCGGTTGCTCTCAGAGCTAAAAGCAATCGCCCCCTAAGTAACCCCCACCACCTCTTCCGACAAACTTGACTCCATGTAGGTGGTCGATTAACCACTGTTTGAATACATATGCAGGAGTCTAGCGCCATGTCGAACCCTTGTGTCATCGGGGAACAAGTCCACATTCGAGGTCGTGTATCGGGAAGCGGAACGCTTGAGGTTCGCGGAGGACAGATCGACGGTGAGATCAATCTCACCGACGGTAGCGTTGTGATCGATGCAGGCCGTGTGGGTGCCGATATCAAAGCCCAAGACCTCACCGTCAACGGTGGCGATGTTGAAGGCACGCTGGATATCATCGATTTGCTCACCATCGCTGCCGGTGCTTCCGTACGCGGCGATATCACTGCCCAAGAAATAGAGATCCGTGACGGCGCCCTCTTTTCGGGACGACTTCTCATGGATGTCGAACTGCCTGAAGGCCTATGAACCAGGAGAACACATGCATCACACCGAAAACGATACAATTATTGCGGAACATATTGTGATTGAAGGCGAGATCGTCGGCAGCGCCGGCATTGTGGTCGAAGGACGCGTTAAAGGCAAAATAGCCATGGCGGGCCGTATCGATATCGCCGAAAGTGGCCAAGTCGATGCCACCATTGAAGCGCCCGAGGTCCATGTCGCGGGGCAGGTCACCGGAAATATCATCGCGGTCGATCGTATCCAGATGGAAAGCACGTGCCGGATGATCGGCAATGCCAAAGCAAAACGGATCTTAATCGCCGACGGTGCATATTTCGCAGGCAACGTTGAAATGGGCTCTAACTAAGGACACGAACCATGTCTGACGCACAAACCACTGTCATTGGTGCATCTATCATCATCACAGGCAATATTGTCGGCGAGGATGATGATCTCATTATTCGGGGCCGTGTTGAGGGAGCCATCCAAGTCGGCGGAACCGTGACCATTGAGGAACATGGCATCGTAAAAGCCGATATCGATGCATCCGAAATTGTGGTCCATGGGATCTTGGTCGGCAATATTGAATCGGCCGAACGGGTCGAAATCGGCTCTACGGGCCGCGTTGTTGGCAATATCAAAACGGAACGCCTCGTCATCCAGCCAGGTGCACGCGTGCGCGGCGAAATAGACATGAGCGATGCCAAAGTGGCCCATGTAAGTATCCCCTCCCACAAAAAAGTTGAAACACTGGATGCTTCAACCACCGCATTGGCCAGAGCCGCGTTGCCACGTCTTGGCAGTCGATTGCCTGAACGACGCCCAACACCCGTGGAAACAGTGGTGAAACGTACGCCTGTAAACATCAAAGACGCCGCCAAGGCCAAAGCGACGGCCGCTGCAGCTGCTGTCGCCGAACCCACAAAAAAAGCGGTCGGCCGACGTCGACGCGGTTAAATAACTCCGCTACAGTGTCCGTCCATGACAAATTTCAATACCGATAAAATCAACAGACTCCGCCAATTGCTCCAAGAATATTCGGTGCGTACCGGAACTTTTACCTTGGCATCTGGCAAAACCAGCGATTTTTATGTCGATTGCAAACAAACGGCACTTCAAGCCGAAGGATGTCTGCTGATCGGTGAATTGATTTTTGAACACATTCAAACACTGCGTCATGAAGGCGCAACCATCGTAGGCGTTGGCGGCATTACGCTCGGCGCCGATCCCATGGCTGCGGCCGCAGCCGTGATCAGCCAACAAAAGGGCGCCCCAGCCCACGCATTTATCGTGCGCAAAGAGCCCAAAGGCCATGGAACTGGTCGCTGGATCGAAGGTCTAAAAGCGCTAAAAATTGGCGATCCAGTCCTGGTGATCGAAGATGTGGTCACCACCGGCGGTTCCACCTTGCGGGCTATCGAACGCGTGCGTGAGGAAGGCTTGCTGCCCATTGCAGTACTTGCTTTGGTGGACAGGGAAGAGGACAACGGTGCCAACAACATTCGTGCGACGGGTCTCCCCTATGCGAGTCTCTTTAAGAAATCTGATTTTATTAAATAAGGGTCGTTCACGAACGACCCCCACACTGTTTTTTTGTAGGGGCGGTTCGCGAACCGCCCTTGCCTTCATCTTGCTCGCGCTCCTTTCGGCATGCAAACCTATCCCACCGCCTACACTGTTCGGTTCTATCAGCGAAGTTGACGATCGTGATTACGATCGTACGTTCGCCCAATGGACACGACATGCCAAACTCTACAATGTTCTCGACAATGTATTGTTTGCATCATCAACATTTCATGCCCCGCAATTTAGGCGTGCATTCGGTTTAAAATTCCCCGATATCTACGGTCATGGGGGCGAGGTTACACGCCGCGAATTGGTTGATCTTTCAAGCGACGCCGAAACGTTCCATACGTTTTTACTCAAAGCCTATACACCCGATCTCAAATGGAACGACCTTGATCGCGCAGACTCCATTTGGCGCATCACGCTCACCAATCCGGATCAGAATATTACCGTTCAGGCCGCCCAAATTTCACGGGTCAAAATCGATGCCAATTTAAAAGCCGTTTATGGCTATCTCGGGGATTTTGACCGAGCGTATTTGGTCCGCTTTCCTCTGATTGACCCCACAGACAAATTGGTCATAGAGCCCCATACCACCAAGTTTGTTATGCGCATCGCAAGCGCACTTGGAACCACTCAAATGACCTGGGATTTAACACCATCAAAGATTGCGGATTTACCTTAAAACCGCATAGAATGTACGAACTTTAACAACCCAAAGGAATACGCAATCATGAGCCAGAATATTATCAACGTTACCGATGATGAGTTTCAAACCCAAGTACTCAATGCCAAGCATCCTGTCTTGGTGGATTTTTGGGCCGCTTGGTGTGGACCATGTCGTGCGCTCGCACCCGTGCTTGAAAAAGTTGCAGAGAATTTTTCAGGCCAAGCGACCATCGCCAAAATGAACATCGACGAAAACCCCAACACGCCGAGCAAATATTCCGTGCAGGCCATTCCCACCATGATTTTGTTCAGCAACGGAAAACCGGTGGAACAATCGGTAGGACTCGCCAATCAAGCCAAGATTGAAGAGATGATTAAGAAACATGTAGTGTGAGCGGTAATAAAATTTGTGCACAAATCTCACCCGAGCACAGTACCACCCGCAAACGCCAAAAGAATATGCGGCACACGCAAAAGCTCAAATCTTCCCGCAAGACTTTCGGTCAATCTCCGCTGAAGTGACAAGCTGATATGCGAAAATGCACATTGCAATACCCGGCGTGGTTCCTCGGCGTTAATACAAATCCATCGACTTTTCATACGATATGATGAATCGTGTCATCACTCCGGATAGAACCGTGTTGCTTAAGGCAAACAAAATGAGACCACCGAAAAGTTCAGGTGAAAGATTAAACCGTTCTTGCAGTATGTCTGCAATGACAATTGTAAAAACGAGTGTTGGTGTCATTGCGCTTCCGATGCGCAGTCCCGTACCCCAAGAGTTGAGGAGTCTGTAGCGGCGATAAATAGCGACTGATCCAATTTTAATGGGAGTCACAAAGACAAAAGCGATAATAGCAACTTTGATTGAGCTCCAGGTAAAGTATTCACTTCTTAGATGAAGGCCTGATTTGAAAAAATAGAATGGGATAAAAAATGAGGAAAACAATCCAACGCTTTGCATGAGACTTGTCGAGCTTAATTCAGGAAGCTCATGTTGAAGTCGTACGGCTGTGAGGCCAACGATGAATGCACCCACGAGATAATAAACGCCAAGTTCTCGCGTAATATATGCACATAGCAGCGCCATGATAATGAGAAATGAAAACTCCGTTTTTGGCGCAAAGGGGGCTATCACACATGCGAAGATATGAAAAACATGAGGGATCACAACGACCAATAAGACAAGCACAAGTGTTGAAAATGCCAACGTGGTTATGGCTGTGCTTTGAGTTGTAATGAATAAAACACCCAATGCCATCAGTTCGGTCGCGATAGCTTTTGACTTTACCCCAAATTTTTCTTCGTCGCTTAATTTGAAATCATTTAATGAATCGAGAATGAAGCCTGTGGATGGTGTTAAAAGTGCCAAGGCAAATAGCAATGAAGGACGTCTCTCAAGAAGAGTAATTTGATGAATGACTACGGTTCCAATGATGAGCATTACAAATTGGATGATGAGATGTTCAATGAGTGTTTTTTTTCCTTTTCGAAGTTCGTGAAAATCCACTTCGAGCCCTGCAAAGAGGAACATGGTAACAATGCCCAGTGTTGCCAAAAATTTAATTGTTGGGTCGCCATCAAAAAGGCCAAATCCCATGCTCAAGAGCGCACCGAAGCCTAGACATGTAATCGCACTGGGTAACCGGTATCGTTGCAGTGCACGTGGTACAATAAAGAGACCAAAGATCAAAAGCATGTACTGGATTTCTGGAGAGACATTAAATATGGAAATGATAGCCTCCAGAAATAGTCGAAAACCGAATAATACAAACGGCGGTTTTATTGTACCATGTCATATAATAATTGCTACTGAAACCGCCCCCCTGCAGCTCAAAGACATGGCCTCGGTGTTCGCTTCGGCCAATTACAGCAGGGCCATGTGCCTTACTGAGCACAAGAATTTCTCGAATCAACATCGCAGTTGCAGCACACATTGCCCGATCCGGGGTCATTGCAAATGCATTCTTTTGCCAGAACCCCCGTTAAGCCGGGATTGCCATTGGGTCCCCTGGGTCCATGCTCTCCCGAAAGGGCATCACCGCCCGCACCAGGCAATCCGGTTTGTGCAACGTTCGTGCAGTTGTTAAGAGAACTACAATAATGTGAAGAAAACGGGGTGGGCGTAACAATCAAGAGCGGCAACGATGCACCGCCACTGCCACCTTGTCCGGGCGTACCATCAAAGCCGCTGAAACCATTACCCCCAAAGCCACCAAGAATGTAAACGCCGTCAGCCGGGCAATATGAGGTCTCTGGGTACCAATCCCAGGTATTCGCAACAGCCGAATATTTACCCTCACCACCCCCACCTCCAGAGCCACCTTTTTGTCCACATCACGGCATCGGCACGACATGGTCCCACACATCGCGAAAAAAAACGCTTTAGGATCGTGTGTATTTCCTATGGCAATGCTTGGGTCAATTGCAGCTGCAGCTCACCGGCGAAGAACTCACATTGCATGCGCATTCTTTGTTTATCACTCCATCTAAGCCCTTCAATCCATTTTTGGTTGGATCCAACAACGTCGTTGATGTTGATGTCGTGTAGCCCGCACCACCAGCACCACCCATCGCTGGGGTTTGTGTTGAAATCATGCAATAGATATTTGGTTCGATACAGTAGGGTCCTGCACTGTTTACGCCATCCGTGGTGAATAAAATCGGCACCGATGCACCACCGCTGCCTCCTTGACCTGGTGCACCTCGCCCCCCTTGGCCACCATTTCCCCCAGCACCAGAGGTAATATCCGTCTCATCAATATCACAGTATTTAGTCTCACCACCCGAACCACCCGCAGCGCCCAAGCCACCAGAACCACCACTTTGCCCAATGCCACCTGATTGCACGTTTAAGCGATTACAGCTCAATTCGACAGCATTGCTACTGCTGCTCTGATGGATCCATAACGCAATGCTATGGCCACCTCCGATACCACCGATACCGCCTGTACCGCCAGTTCCACCCGCGCCTCCTGCAGATCCACCCACGGCGACATAATTATCGTCGTTTTCACATTGCCACAGACCACCCCCTGCGCCACCACCGCCTGACCCACCATGGAGACCATTGAGGCCATTGGCGCCATTGACTGCCTTGAGAGCACTGGGTGTTGCCAATGATATCTGTGACAGGAAATTCCAATATGTACTTAGGTTGATGCTGGAACCTGCAGGAGTACTCCCGCTACCACCACCACCTCCAGAATATAGCCTCGCACAACCACAACAATTACCACTGTCGCTGGTACAACCTTGGTTAGCAGCGGTTCCACCAGTGCCCGGTTGACCCGCAATCTCCAATGATACTTGTGAAGTATTACCTGCAGCGAAATTCTGCTTGGATGAACCGCCGCTACAGCCACCGCTTGGGCGGGTGGCCTTGCCCTCACCTCCATTAATACCTGAATCATGGCGACAACTACCGGTGTTCAGATTCTGCCCACCTGCGCTGGTGTATGTTGCATCGTTATCGTTTTGTTGCCCCTGGCACGTGGCTATTCCGCCATTACATCCTTTTACGGTTGATGGTGACGGCGCAACTGGTGCGGAAAGTGTGGCATTATCATATCCTTTCCCCGACTGAACCTCGCTACTTTTTAGTTTGAAGGCTCTCGCGTTGCCTATAACAATACCCACAGATGTTGGAGCGGAAACATTGCCCACTTGAGCAACAAACTTGAATCCATCAAAAAGAACATCGGTATATTGGCCATTTCCAAAAAGTGCTGGGCCTGTTGTTGTGGGCGCTACAACACTTGGACTTCCTGGCAAACGCACATGGAAATCCTGACGATAGGCACCAAAAACATTGACAACCGCATTGCTCACATCGAGAGATTCTGCATACGTGCAAGGATCCCCATTCACATTTTCTGCACTCACCATCACATTGATTTTAATATCTGGATCGTGCGTCGCATTGAATGTGCTGATAACCCCAATAACATTAGCAACATTACTGCATCCGCTTAAAGAAGAATTCACAATGCACGCAAGGGCCTTTGATATGGTTTGGAATGGCTTATCTAAAGTTCCATCAGCAACTATTGCGTCAGCATCACACCGCACAAAAAGGGATTGTGACTTAACACCATCCACCCCATCACAATCACTGTCGGCATGATATTGCGAACCCGCAATGGTTTGTGACTTCATGGAATCTTCTGGGGAAGGAAGACATGTGGTCGGCTGACTTAATTCCTGAGGTACATCAACCAATCCAGTACGCAGGCAATACTGCATACTGTCAATCAGACATGCCGAATTGTAATGCCCTGCATATGCGGTATTGTCGCTGGGGCAAATATCGCAGGCATCGGGTGTGCCATCCTGGTCACCATCAGTGACCCCATCCACACAACTGTCTTCATCATTGCATATGCAATCTAAATCAGAATCCGCACATCCTGTTCGCGTATTTCCGATACCCCAAATTCTAATTTCACCTGGACATGCATCGCAACTGTCACCATATCCATCAGCATCATTGTCAACATAACCACAGCCAACACCACCAATTTCGGCCATGTCATCGCTGCATACTTTCACGGAAGATTGATCCACCACTTTGCACATGTTGCCATCGCATGTGCTGTCGTCATTGCAGAGATCGCGACACTTTGCGCCATCGAATGCTTGTGTATCTAAGCACGCAACATCGTCGCTACATGCATTTAAACCCTGATAGTCTTTGCATACAGTGCCGTCGCAATCGCCGTTTGTGCTGCAAGCTTTACGACATAAATCACCGACAAGCACTTCGCTAATGTCACACTCAGAAGGAGCACGCGGAGCTGCTGCTTTCGTGCAAGCACTACACCCAACGAGCAATAAAAAAGCGAAACGAAAGAATGCGCCCATAGGATAGATTGTACTAGAGAATGAACTCTATTTTTTGGAAATATCCTGCTGCAATACTTTGTGTTCCAGAGCAATATTCTCTTGAAAGCTGTGTGGGATTTCATCCCACACAAATACGTCCACTCTAAAAGGCAGATTGCTTTCTTCGAATGCCTCTTTCAGGTTGGACACTTGAGTCTTCTGCTGAGGCCCAGAAAAGACCACCATATCCAAATCAGAGTTGGGACGTGATGTTCCTTTCACGCGCGAAAAAAACGCATCATATCAAAATCCTGTAGGGGCCGTTCGTGAACGGCCCGTTAGGCAAACGTATTGGCGCGAACAATGTATTGAGAACAACAGGGCGGTTCGCGAACCGCCCCTACAAAACAATCCTACCCACGTGTTTTACGCCGCTTTTCGCCGCCCGTGGATACTAAGAAGCAAGCCGATACCTGCCAAAATAGTAAGCATGCTTGAACCGCCGTAAGAAAACATAGGCAGCGTGATCCCAACCACAGGGAACGCACCGATCACCATCCCGACGTTGATCAAGACTTGCCACGCGATCATGGCTGCAACACCTGTGGCAAGCAACGTACCGTAATGATCACGGGCACTGCTCGCAATCGATAAGGCCATCCCCAAAAAAACAAGATACAAACAAAGGACAAGCACACAGCCCACAAAACCCTGTTCTTCAGACCATACACTGAACGCAAAATCGGTATGTTGCTCCGGCAAAAATGAAAGCTGGGTTTGCGTGCCTTCCATGTGGCCTTTGCCAAGCCATCGTCCCGATCCAACAGCAATCATCGATTGAATGGCATTCCAACCTGAACCCATGGTGTCTTCTTCGGGGGCAATAAACGTAAGAATACGCTGCTTTTGATATTCTTTAAGCACACCAAACCAGCCGATATACGCAAGAAATGCAGAAGCAATTCCAAGAGAAATTAAAGAACGTGCCCTGATCCCTGCAATCAAAACAATGCTAAACCCAATCAGACCGATGATCCCTGCTGTGCCCAAATCAGGCTGAACGAGCACCAGGGCCGTGGGCAGCGCCAAAATATCCAGGGGAGCGACCAACAAATCGATACGTGAACCTTTAAAACGTATCGACGTGTGCACAGCCAAAAACAAGTAAAGAATCAAGACAAGCGAAAATCCCAATCGCAGTGCAAGCCCAAGCCATGCGTAGGGAGAAGGCTCTTCAGACACAACGACAATCTGAATGAGCCACTGCAAGAGCGTACCAACAGGATCGCGAATAAACGGTGTTTGCCATTGATAGGCCAAACACCCAACCAACGCGGCGGTCAGGACACCTGTTAAAATCAACCACAAACGCGCACGGCCAGGCGGCCATGGGTCTAGCAACTCACGATTTTTTTTAATGCGAAGAATGGCGAGCACCGCGAGCGTTGAACAAAGCGCGATTAAAAAAACCCACACACCACGAAACCACCACAGCTCTTCCGTGGGCACTGTAACGGCTGCTGGATCAATACCTTCTTGCACGCGAAGCGCGAGTTTCTGAACAGGATCGGCAAGCCATGGATTATTCCAGGCCATCGCCAACGCCGCAATCCCAGCGAGCGGGCGAGAGATGTTTAATGGACGCACAATCCATCCCAACGTGTAACCTTCGGGTTGTATGCGATGGGAAAAATAGCGTGCCACACAACATAGAGTTGCAAGTTTTGCAATTTCACTGGGCTGAAACAAGATCGGCCCAATGGCAAGCCAACGTTGTGATCCACTCACAATGCGACCATGAACCAACACCATGGCCAGCAACACACAAGCAATGGCATAAAAGATGTAGGCCACCGTCCCTGAAAAACGGTAATCCACCATCATCAACACAATCACACCAAGCGCACCGGCACCCGCCCAACTCAATTGGGTCATATACAAATCAGGCGCATGTGCAGCCGCAGCCGAATGCAAGTTGTACACACCCAAAGCGATGATACAGCACGTGACGGCAATAAGACCCCAATGAATTTCCGCGAGCCCAAACCACGAACGTTTCACGGTTCATCTCCTGCGGCAGCCGCAAGGCGTGCGGCCTTCAACGTAAAAAATGCATCAATAATTGCCGTTGCAATGGGCGCCGATTGACTACCGCCATGGCCTGAGTGTTCATTGAGCACGGTCACCACAATTTCTGGATGTTCAGTCGGCGCATATCCCACAAACCACGCATGATCGCGGGTGAAATAATCCATGTCTTCAACATCGAGTCGTTTTTTTCCAAGCTGCACCACCTGTGCCGTTCCTGTTTTACCACCCATCGTCACAAGTTTTGATCGATTGCTGTAGCCTGTACCGCCTGGTTGCATCACGGCTTCCAAGCCATCAAGCACTGCACGCAATTCGCTGGCAGGAACACTCATCTGATTGACAAGCTCAGGCTCGAAAACCCGTACGGTGGAAGCCGGTGTACCGATGACATCTTCGCCGATGGCGCCGCCCGATTCCCACAACCCACGCCGTGTCAAACGAAAATCAGCCGTTTCAACATGGTGTACAATTTGCGGTTTAAGAACACGTCCACCATTGGCAATGGCGGCATAGGCGCGCGCCAGTTGGATCGGCGTCACCAGCACAGCGCCTTGACCGATCACATCATTGATCACCATGCCGCGTTGATAACCACCGCTTAAACGGTCGTACTTATCATGGTACGCTTCATCAGGGACTACACCCGATTTTTCGCCCACAAGCTCAATGCCCGTACGATGCCCAAGCCCCAACATGCGTCCCATGGCCGCCAGGGGCTCAATCCCCATCCGCGACGCAACCGTGTAATAAAACACGTCGCACGACACCTGAAGTGAGCGCGTAAGATCGACATGACCATGGCCTTCATCTTTGTGGCAACGCCACACGTGACGACCCATGTGAAATGTACCACGACAATCGATATTGTCGTGCGCACTCACAACATGAGAGTTCAATCCCGCCAGAGCGCCAACAACTTTAAATGTAGAGCCCGGCACATATTGGCCTGCGATGGTGCGGTTGATCCATGGCTTGAGAGGATCATTATCAAGCGCACGCTTGACATCGACATCTACTTTTTCACCCACCAAATTGGGATCAAAGGCAGGAAACGACAGCATGGCGAGCACTTCACCCGTGTTGGGATCCATGGCGATGGCACTGCCTGAACGCCCAAAGAAAGCGGCTTCTGCGGCCTTTTGCAATTCAATGTCGATCGTAAGATATAAATTATCACCAGGTACGGGCACAATGCGTCGTTTTTCGCCTAAGAGCGCTGCAACCAAAGACTCTTCTTGGCGCCGTCCTTTGGCGTCTACAACAACTTTTTCAACACCATCCTGTCCGCGCAAATACGACTCAAACGATCGTTCAATCCCAAAACGTCCTGTCGCATCACCCGCCATGTATCGCTGCGGATTGCCCCGTGCACGCTCTTGCGCCAGTGCTTGCGGATCGATTTCATTTACAAAGCCCAAAACATGGGCCGCAACTTTACCATAAGGATAAAAACGCCTACGGCCCACCACCACTTCAACGCCATCCAATTGAAACAAAGCGCGTTGTGTTTCGATGGCATCAATTTGGTCGGGGCTTAAATCGCGCGCGACAATAAACGAGCGAAACAGCTCAAGCCCTTTATTTTGACGGTGGGTTTTTACGGCAGTTTTATAAACATTCTCTTCAAGATCGAGAAGCTGTGCAAGACGTTGCAACGTGGCTTCACCTTCGCGACCACGGCCTAAAAATGCACTGGTCACTTGCACATCAAGCGATGGGCGATTGTCGGCTAAAATATGGCCGTTGCGATCATACACAATCCCACGATCATGTTGAATACGCGCGCGCTGTACAAAGTTGCGTTGCCCTTGGTTGGTCAATTCGTCGCCACGAACGATTTGTAACAAATACAAGCGCCCGATCAGGATTAAAAAACAAATCCCAATAAAAGCACCTGCAATGCCAAGCCGTTGTCGCATACCGCGCACGGTCCACTGCGCTGGTGTCTGCCGAAACATGAATCTAACGCACCCCCATCACCCGTGCACGCGGAAGCGACATATCAAAACCGCTGCTTGGTGATATACGAATAAAAACAGGATACAAAACAAGTCCCGTGCAACCTGTTACCCCAGCACGCCACCCAAGGATCGGCATCAAATCGGCAAACGACACGGTGCTCTGCGGTAAACGCAACATCCACAACATCAGTTCGTGGACCACGGTCGCAAAGAGACATAAAGCCGCAAACGAAAACGCGCCTTGGGGGATCATACGCCCCGTCACCACAAACATCGTCAAGGCCATCAGCACGGCGGCCAACACTTCATGCCCAACAGGCATGCCATCTTGGAGGCCCATCAAATAGCCGAGCCACATGGCAAGAATAACGACTGCGGGCGCCGACCAACGACTCGACAAAAACACAACGAGAATCACAACGGGCATAGGCCATGCTGCCACCCGCTGCCACCAGGCAGCGCAGGTTGTGGTCATCAAAAACCACAGCGTGCCACCCAATGCCCAAGCAATGCCGCTCACTGTGCTGACCCAGGATCAGTTGAAGCGTCAGGCCATATTGCTTCGGTTTCAATCATAACATCATCCACACCCAGATCCGATGTTGACGTCACCACCATCACCGTTTCCAAACGTGAAAAATCAGCGACGGGTGTCACATCGGCGTATTGATACAATCCAAATGCACCATGTTCCACTTCACGCACCTGCCCAACGGGGATCCCTTTGGGAAATACAGATCCACGCCCGCTGGTGATAAACTGATCGCCTGGTGCGACGTCATCGGTACGTCGTAAATATTCCACACGAATGCCTGGATCCATGCGTGTTCCACTGCCTCGGATCCGTGCCCAAGCGCGCGTACGCTGCACCAAAACATCAATTGAACTGTTGGGATCGACCACAAGGATCACATCGCTAAAATGACGCGTTACCGCACCAATGCGGCCCACCACACCCTCGTGAGATAATACCGCGGCCCCCAAACGGATCCCATCGCTGGTACCGCGATCGATACGAATGGAGCGATAGAGCGTCGATGGAGAACTCGCAATCACATGGGCGACGATCATTTGGGTATTGGGGAGCTTATGTTGTAAACCGAGCAAAGCATTGAGCCGTGCATTTTCAAGTTGTATCTCTTCACGCTGCACAAGCTCACGCTTGAGCACATCGTTTTCGGCGAGCAGGCGTTTGTTATCGGCCTCGGTGTTCACAAGCATCACATACGATGACCACACACCTCCCACGCCCTGGGCAGTGAATGAACCTATCCAGGAAAACGGTGCTGTCAGTGTGACAATGGTTTCATCAAACCACGATGAGACACGAACACTGTCATGTCGTTGTGAAAAGTAGATGATCGTGGAGATGGCAACGAGCACGCATACGACCATCAGGCCGCCGTGGTGCCCTAAGCTCGAACCCCAGGAACCTCGCCCCTTCGCAGATTGCCTTGGTTTTGATCGGGTCATGATCTCAGTGAATTGCTACAATCTTGAGAAGTTCAAGCTGGTCCAGCACGCGCCCCGTGCCGAGCACAACGCAGCTCATGGGATCATCAGCAATCACCACAGGCAATCGCGTTTCCTCCCGCAACACCACATCAAGATTTGCGAGCAATGCCCCCCCCCCCGCAAGAACGATGCCTTTGTCTACGATATCTGCAGCCAATTCGGGCGGCGTTCGCTCCAGGGCGACACGTACCGCATCGACAATCGCACGCACAGGTTCGGCCAAAGCCTCGCGTACTTCATCAGAACCGATCTCAACAGTGCGAGGCACTCCCGCTACCATATCCCGCCCCTTGATGCTCATGGAGCGAGGTTCGGCAAAGGGGTAGGCGTTGCCAATTTCGATCTTGACCCGCTCTGCCGTGCGTTCACCTACAAGCAAATTGTAGCGGCGTTTGATGTGCTGGATGATGGCCTCATCCATTTTATCGCCACCCACACGAATGCTGCGGGAGTAAACGATACCTGCGAGAGAAATCACAGCCACTTCGGTGGTACCACCCCCGATATCCACAATCATGTTGCCGGCAGCTTCTTCCACCGGCAAATCGGCACCTATGGCCGCGGCCATAGGCTCTTCGATCAGATAAACTTCCCTGGCACCGGCGCTTTCAACGCTTTCGCGAACAGCGCGTTTTTCGACTTCAGTAATACCATCGGGAACACATATCACGATACGGGGTTTGACGATGGTTCGTTTGTTATGCGCTTTGTTGATAAAATACCGTAACATCGCTTCGGTGATTTCAAAATCGCCGATGACGCCGTCACGAATGGGTCGAATGGCCTCAACCGTTCCGGGGGTTCTTCCAATCATTTCTTTGGCTTCGCGGCCCACGGCCACAATACGTCGGCCACCGCGTCCATCACTCTGGACGGTAACCACGGAGGGCTCATTGCAGACAATGCCCTTGCCTTTGACATAGATCAACGTACTCGACGTACCGAGGTCAATCGCCAAGTCATTGCTAAATAAGCCTGAGAACCATTCGAAGGCCATCCGGTCGTCCTGATCTTACGTTTGCTTACGAAGTCCCCACTAAACCCCGTGACATCTATCATCCGGCCGGGTACGGATGCAAGGTGATGCAAGACCAGGTGCCTTGCAAGCCAGGGGGTTGCCGGTTTAATCCCAACGCAATGCCTTTACGACACGATTTTGATGCTTACCAGAACATACTCGCAAAACAGGGTCCACCCGCGATCTTTGGTGTCTTTGGATCCGATCGCGCGTTGAATGAGGAAGCAATACATTTCGTTCAAACGCTTTGCACAAACCAAGCCTGGGATTTCAATCACGATATATTTAACGGACGCGAATTTGACGCCGACCGTTTTTCAGCCGCTGTTCATACCTTGCCGATGATGGCATCCCGACGTTTTGTGCATGTGATGGATCTGCATGAGCTTCCAAAAGCCGCCAACGATGTGCTGCTTAAATATGTGCAAGCACCGGCCTCAACCACGACCCTCTGCCTCTCGGGACAAAAACCCGATTTACGTACACTCTTAGGAAAACAACTCGCATCACTCCCTGCATGCTTCCTTCTCGAACCGCCGGGTCGTGCACAGCTTCCCGCATTTATCAAACGCCGTGCTGATCGCCTCGGGATCACCATAGATCACGATGCCATTGCCCTATTGGCCATGAACATCCAGGCCGAAACCGCAAGCATCGATATGGCCTTGGATCGCGCATTTTGTTATCATGGTGACCCCAAAAAATCGGTGGACGTCGAAGCGATTCGCGAAACATGCGATCTCGGTGATATTCAATCGATCTTTGCACTCACCGATGCCATCGGCAACAAAGACAAAGACAAAGCACGCATGGCCCTGCGCTATGCCATGCGCCGCGGTGATGCGCCCCTGCAAATTCTCGCCATGATCACCAGGCAATTGCGCATGCTGTTGTTGTTTCGATCAACTTTGGATTCTGGGATTTCCCGCGCCCAGGCGCTCCGCGATGCAGGCGTACCGCCTTTTCTGAACGACAGCTTTGCCGCGCAAGCCAAACACCATACCACCCATCAACTCATGATCGCGTTACAGCAGGCCATGGATACCGACAGCGCGCTCAAAGGCAGCGCCATACCGCCCGCCACGGCACTTGAGCAATTTATTGATGCGATTGCAGGAGAACATACGTGAAGAGAAAGAATTGCAGCGTTGTAGGGGCGGTTCGCAAACCGCCCTTCTTCACAGAACCCCGTATTCATGAGAATGACGATTTTGTTAAGGGCGGTTCACGAACCACCCCTACCTATAAATGCCTTGCAGTGATTTTGCTTATCCTCACCGCATGCACAAAAAACATCGTTGTTGTCGAAGAACAAAATCCACCGCATGCAAGTTTAGGCGTCCTTGCAAGTGGCGGTGAAGAAGGCGACACAGGATGGTGGCCAAGCGTTATCTTTGATGCCAAAGACCGACCCCACGTCAGCTTTTGCGATGCCCACCAAGGCGATCTTAAATACGCCACAAAACATGGCGATTCATGGGTTGTTGAAGACGTCATCACCCAAGGCAATATAGGCAAATACACGTCAATCGCTTCCGACAAAAATAATCACCTTGCCATCGCATTTCACGATCAAGATCAGAAAAAGTTACGCATCGCAACGCGCGACAACGAAGCTGCACCTTGGAAAACCGAAGAGATTGCATGGGGCCATGAAGTCGGCATGGGTGCGGAATTGCGATTTGACGCACAAAATAGTCCGCATGTTTTTTATTACACAGCCGGTGGAAAATTGGTCCATGCCACACGCGGGCCCAAAGATGGCGAGTGGGTAAAAACCATCCTATTTGACGCCACCGGCGGATATTCTGCCCGCATCGATGTACAGCAACAGGGCGATCAATGGTGGATCTCTTTTGTGGATTGGAATGCCCGAGACACCGAACTTTACGTGGCCCATGGCCCACTCAATGCACTCAAACAAGAACGCATCGGAGAAGATCATTCCCATGGTTGGCACAGTCAATTAAGCTGGGTCGGTCAATTGCCGCGTGTGACGTACACAGCCGGTCTCCCCATCAATATCCGTGTTGCAGAACAAGACAGCACCGGAACATGGCATGATCAGCGCGTGTTTAAGGGCGTCGGCAATATGGCACAAGCGCAATTGCCCAACGGTGATTTGGCCATTGCCTTTGAGCATATCACCCCGAGGCGGCCCGACCACGAAACGTTTGATCTTTTGCGCTATGCGAGCGGCGTATGGACGCATACCGTCATCGACACCGAAGGCCCCGTGGGGAAATATCTTGCCATGGCTGCAGACAGCCAAGGTCGTCTTGTGATCGCCTACTATTCAACGGCCATTCGCGGTCTAAAAATTTACGATGAAACGATTCCAAAACCATGAGTTTGTCTGAAGAAAAAGTGTACCTTGTTGATGGTAGCGGTTTCATTTTTCGTGCCTATTATGCCATACGCCCGTTATCCACACGCGATGGTACCCCCACCAACGCGGTCATAGGCACCGCGCGCATGTTGCTCAAATTGATCAAAGACAGATCACCCCATTATTTGGGCATTGCATTTGATTCACGAGAAAATTTTAGAAAAAACATTTATGCCGAATACAAAGCCAATCGCGAAGAACCGCCTGAAGATCTTGTTCCCCAATTTGCATTGATCCGTGAATTGGTTGAGGCCATGGGCATTCCGGTACTGTATAACCCTGGCTACGAAGCCGATGATATCATTGCGACTCTGGCACAAAAAGCCCATGCGGCTGGACACCAGGTTGTGGTTGTAAGTTCCGATAAAGATCTCATGCAATTGATGCAAGAAGGCATCGCGCTCTTTGATCCCATGAAAGACAAAGACATGAGCGATGCCGATGTGATTGAAAAATTTGGTGTTCCCCCAAATCTCGTCACGCAAGTTCAAGCCATGGCCGGTGACACCAGCGACAATATTCCGGGCGTGCCCAAAGTGGGTGTGAAAACGGCTGCCAAATTAATCAATACGTATGGCGATATTGAAGCGGTTTACCGCGGACTTCAAAGCGTGCAAAAACGCAAAGCAGCCGAACAATCGGTAATTGATCATATCGAAAGTGCACGATTGTCCATGCGACTGGTCACTTTGGATAGCCACGTCCCCGTGGCGCTTGATCTTGATGCCCTGCGCTACAGCCATCCAGAAGAAGCACGCCTCGCACCCTTTCTAGAACGCATCGAAGCTTCATCGCTGCTCCGTGATCTTCATCGTTCGAACCCTGTTAAACCAGCGCCTCCCAATCAACAGGATTTATTCCAAACCCAAACGACTTTGCCAATTCCTGAGCGCAATTATAAAACGATACTTACGATCAACGATCTCAACACAATCATCGCACGCATACAAAAAGTTGGTTTTGTGAGTGTCGATCTCGAAACAACTTCGCTTGATACCACCGAGGCACATATTGTCGGATTTTCATTGGCAACGACAAGCGATGATGCATGCTATATTCCAACCGGGCATCACGACGAGAAAGTGCCACTGCATCTGAGCAACGAAGATGTTTTACATGCGATGAAACCGATTTTTGAAAATCCGAAGATCGGCAAGCTGGGACAAAATCTGAAATACGACATGATGGTGCTTCTCAATCACGGCATACAACTGGCAGGCATTCGTGATGATTCGATGCTTGCTGCCTACGTGCTCGATCCCACACGTGCATCCTTCAGCATGGACAGCCTCGCACACCAAGCACTTGGCTACAAAACGATCACCTATGAAGATGTGACAACACGACCCGAGGGCAAAGTGGGCTTTGATCAGGTTCCCGTCGATGAAGCCACAGCCTACGCGGCAGAAGATGCCGATATTGCGCTGCAACTCTGCCAGCATTTTTCTGCCAAACTGCAGGGCACACCGTTGGACGATGTGTATCGCAATATAGAGCTTCCGCTTATTCCTGTATTGGCCGCCATGGAAACCAAGGGGATCCGGGTTGATCTCGATGCACTTGCAGCATTGTCCGTGGAATTTAGTGGAAGAATGACAGAAGTTGAGCAACGGATCGTGCGTGAAGTGGGTCACGAAATCAATCTTGCAAGCCCCAAACAACTTGCCGAACTTTTATTTGTTGAGCTTGGCTATCCAGCCCTCAAAAAGACAAAAACAGGCTTTAGCACCGATCAAGAAGTGCTCGAACAACTTGCCGAAACCTATCCCTTGGCAGGATGGATCATCGAACATCGTATGCTGGCCAAATTATGCTCCACCTACGTCGACTCACTTCCTAAAATGCTTAATCCACGTACAGGTCGTGTACACACAAGCTACCGCCAGACCGGCACTGCCACTGGCAGACTTTCAAGCTCCGATCCCAATTTGCAAAATATCCCCATTCGCACGGAAGATGGTTTACGCATCCGAAAAGCGTTTGTCGCGGATGAAGGTTATGTATTGGTTTCTGCCGATTATTCACAAATTGAATTGCGCATTCTTGCGCATCTTTGTGATGATCAAAGTTTTCGCGATGCGTTTATTAATGGCGAAGATATTCACCGCCGAACCGCGCAAGAAATTCTCACAGGCGGCGCACCACCCGATGCAGAAGCACGAAGACGCGCCAAAGCCATTAATTTTGGTATTCTCTATGGCCTCAGTGAATTTGGCTTGGCCAAACAGCTTCATATTGGACGGGCTGAAGCTTCTGCATATATCCAACGTTATTTTGCACGTTATCCTGGGATCCGAACCTTTCTAGATAAAACCATTGAAGAGGGTCGGCATGCTGGTTTTGTCAGCACCATCAGCGGTAGACGCCGTTATTTGCCCGATTTAAACAGTCGCAATATGAATGTACGACGCGGGGCCGAACGCATTGCCATGAATACGCCCTTGCAAGGTAGCGCCGCCGATCTTATCAAATTAGCGATGATCCGTGTCCATCAAGCCTTGTCGAATTTGAAATTAGATGCCCATCTTCTTTTGCAAGTCCACGATGAGTTGGTCGTCGAATGCCCTGTGGAGCACACAGAGACTGTTCAAGCGCTTTTGCGCGATCACATGTGCCACGTCATGCGCCTTCATGTCCCCCTCGTGGTGGACGTTGGTCATGGACGAACATGGGCAGAAGCGCATTGAAAGGATTGCATCATGGGCCAAGATGACGACGACGATTTTTTGCGCGCGCTTGCCGATGTCGTGCCTTTGCGCAATCGGGATAGGCGGGTACAAAAATCACCCCCCTCCACCCCAATACGGATTGCACGCCGCGCCCCCATACAAGAAACAACACTCACGCCCGTTTTTGATATTCAAACCGGCTTTGACGAAGACAATGCAACACCCTTTCTGCATGGCGCTGCACCGGGTGTAAATCGGCAATTGGTGTTGTCACTTGCACGGGGCGATATCCGTTATCATCAGCAAATGGATTTACACGGATTGCTTCTTGAACAAGCCAAACTTGTATTTCACGCGTTTATTGTTCGCATGCGCAGACAAGGTGAACGATGCATTTTGGTAATCACTGGGCGAGGCAAAAGCTCACCAGGCGGCATTTCAGTCATTCGTGACGCGGTTCCCCAATGGCTCAGTAAGCCGCCTTTAAGCGACATGGTTCTCGCTTTTACGACAGCAAATCGTCATGATGGGGGACCTGGTGCATTTTACGTGTTGTTGCGAAAATCTGACAGGCTGCCATGAACACACATATCAAAATAACACTTCTATGTTTGATGATCCTGATCTTATTGGTGGAAGCTGTCACCCACGGAAACATCAGTCGATTCATTTTGCATAGTTTTTTACGTGCTTTTGCTGTCATGGAAGTCAGTGCGCTCAAACTCGTGCAGCGCATTTTACCACCCCGCTATCCTGTGGTCGGCGAATGCATCAAATGCGGGCGATGCTGCAAAGAGATCGTTTTTCATGCCCCAAAATGGATCCAAAAATCCCGCACCATGGAGCTTTTTCTTGCCTATCACCGCGCGATTCATAATTTTAAGGTGGTAGGCCGAGGCAACCAGGGCGAAGTGATCTTTTCATGCAACTATTTAAAATCGGACAACCGCTGCGGCATTCATACGTGGCGTCCATTTTTATGCCGCAATTTCCCTCTTCAGCCGTGGTTTGAACCACCCAAGATTTTGCCTTATTGCAGTTACCAAGTGGCTGCACGTCCTGTCACACAAATGCGATCACATCCACGTTTGCGCGTCTTAAATACGCCCGTGGCAGTCCATCATCCAAGCCCTGACGACCCCACGGCGCAAGAGCACACCCATTTTCATTCCGTCGACACAGGTCACCCGTATTAAACGCAACTATTTCCACTATTTTGTCGAAGATAAAGATAGCCCACGTGCAAGACTTCAAATTGATGCGTCATGCGGATCGAAGAAGGGCAATGCGGATGAAGATTGTTGGAAACTTTAAAACAAAAGACGATTCCTTCAACCCCAACGACGAACATCCCCATAAAAAACCTAAACGAAGCCAATCGGTAAGTACATTAACCCCTGACATTACCTATCAAGCACCTTCCCTGGCCAAAGCAAGCGCAACACGATTTTCGGATCTTACGCTTGAATTGCAAGATCCACTCACGCAAGCGCATAGTCGACGCTACATTCACAAAGCACAACAGGTCGTTCCTAATTTTAATCCTTCAGTCCAAGAATTGCATATGGCCTACCTCGTGGGAACGGGCCGTTTCTTTCCATCCCATGCTTCCGAAAGACCTTCAGAATTATTGAAGAACCCTTCCGTACATTCTGCATGTGTCATGCTCGAGGCGTTTGAAAATTTTCAAGACGCACTTGCCCACAATCTTCCCCAAGCAGAAATCGACATACTTGCTCAAGCTTGGCAAGCGCGCTGGGATACATATCTCACGTGTTTCAAACAAGAACCGCTGCAAGCCAAAATCATTCAAGAAAATAAAGAACCTCACATCCCTGCATTGATCAAAACATATATCGATGTCACACGCATGCTGTCAGGTCTGACGCACGACCTTTCTGAAGATGCAACGCCACGCCGCGAAAATTTGATTCAACTTCAAGAAAAAATACGACGCCAGCTTCTCGCTTCTCCTGAAGGGCCACAATCCATCGTTTTGCTCGAAAATGCCCTGTACGAACAACTTCCACCCTGGGCCGAACACAATGCCCATTGGGTTGAACATCAAGTGTCAGCCCACCCTAATTTTGAAGTCACACCCGCATGGCTAACCCCCGAAGGACAACAGGCGGCGGATACGTATTGGCAACATTTCGCAACCGATATGCTGAATCGGGGGTCATTGGATTTCACGCGAACACTGGACATGTTAACCAGTTGCAAAGAACAATTGCTCCGCCTGTGCCCCATCGAAAGTAGCCGAGATGTCGAGGGCGCAAAAAAATGGAAAGCTGAAGTAGAACAAACACTGATCATTGCATCGCTTCATGACGAAGATGATATCGTTCAACCTGAGCGCGTGATTGCCATGCTTGAAGCTGCCATGACACTCCTCAATCGCGTGGCATCCTCCGAAGATGTGGTGCATTTTGAATGGAAAAAACGAACCCATCGAGAAGAGTGGAAACAGTTATCACCTCAAGCCGCTATTTGTGTGGGCATGCGTATCCTTGACAAAAGAATGCGTCTTCTTGCTGTTCATCTCAAAAACATGAGCATTCGTGTGGAAGTCGATCGCATTCGTACGCGCCATCAGAACGAAGCGCTTATCTTCGCAGGAGAAGCAGTAACATCACAAACAAAGCGGCTTGATGTCCAACAAATAACGATTAAGCGTGAGCGCAAGGCCATAAAGCGCCTCGATCCTAGACGTACATTTGAATGGCTCAAACCCATCACATCCAATCCGAATCTCTATGGCACAAGCGCTTCGGAGCTTCACGAAGCCCATGGTTCTAAAAAACTTATCGAAGCGGGCATCGTTGACTGGATCGTAGAACGAAAAAATTGTGAGATTGATGCACTTCCTGAAGTACTCGTCTACGACGCGCATGTGATCATTAACGCCCAACGGGCTTTTTGGGATCTCGAACGAGAGACCCTTCTGGAAAACGTGATCAATCAAGCCGCATTGATCATGAAGTCACTTAAAAATCCATTGACTTCAGAACAACAAAAAGCACTTCGTTATGCATGCGAAGCAGTTCTTCCTTATGGATTTTTTCCTGGTGAGGATACACTTCAAGTACTTGCGCACGCCATCATCCGCAATCCATGCTTTCCCCCATCCATGGCACCTGCCATGGAAAAATACATTCGCGAAATCCCATGGGCCATCAAACATAATTATCGCGAACGCTTGCTTGCAGCGCTTCGCACCGACGATCCGACTGCATTCCTTGAAGCGTCAAATGCCGATGGAAAAGCAGCGTACGCCATCACCAAGAAATTTTTACAGATGGCTGATCAATTAAAAGGATGCGTCACTTTATTGGTCGACACCCATGCGTCCATGTTCGACGATTTGCTCGTCTCCCAAAGTCCGGTAAAATCCCTACAACGCGCTATTTACAACACGACGGCGCCTTTGCCGGATGGCGTTCATCAAGCCCAACTTGTATCAGCCAGGAACTTGATCGAAAGAATCGCCGTCATTCAAGTTGCTTTAACCAACGTGCACCAATATTTTACAACATCCGATGTTCTCAATGAAGAACGCATAGGGGAAAACATCCCTATCAAAACAACATCACCTCAATTGCTAACACCAGAAGCCTTGGATGCACTGGTTTTGGGTGATGGTGATATCTCTATGATCGTCAATTCTGTACTCGATGCGGTCAATGCACTTCCTGTAGAGGGTCGTGGTCTCATCAAGCTAAAAGCGGACATCGAAGCCTTGAAAGACCCCGAGAACATGGCAAGAACTGTTGGCGCAGCCTTATGGATGCGTGCGCTGGCAGCAGGCACTGTGACTGCTGCGGTGCATCAAATAAGCCCTGAACAGGCTTTAGGCAGTGATTTTAGGAAGCTTTCATGCATGCCTCGTGCATTGGCCACAAGTGCCGCACACATCAAACAGCTTGTGGCCTCTGTGTTTCCAGAAATACCTCAAACACACCTGCGCAAGTTTGCACTCCCGGTCGTTGATCCCGCGGCGGGCATCATTCGTATGAAAACAGGCAGACAATAATATTTTTCTTGCCGCATGCCATCGATTTGATCAGGATAGGGTATGCGCATCGAGGCGGTTATATTGAGGTCCCCATTCAAAATTGCCTTGCCAGTAGGGGCGGCTCGTGAGCCGCCCGATAAAACTTTGAATCAAAAACCGCACGGGCGCTTCGCGAAGCGCCCCTACAAGAGAAAAACAGATCGTAAAAAGCGAACCGCTCTTTTTAATTCCATTATAATATTTTTCTGTGTTTCCTGCACAACAGGCCCAAGGGCGCCTGCCTTGCTTCAAGTGATCAGCTTCTCCACATCGGATACCCTACATCACAAGTCAGAAGACACCAATCAGGGCAAACGCAGTCACGTGGTTGCTGCAGCCAAAAAGTTCTTATCGGGCCAACCGCTGCTTGTGCGCGGCTATAAATTTGAATCCGATCCCATCGGCTTGGTGCGCGCAGCATTTTGGAGCGCCCATATGGAGATCATCCATCCTGCAGTTTATCGACGTGATCACATCAAAGGCATGGAAGTGTTGTACCGATCGGTAGATCGCAATCGACAATTGCACCGCGAACATCCCAAAATCGGCGACCTTGTTTTTCTTAATACTGGCAAAGCATCCGATATTCCTGCCCAGGTCGCCATCGTCGAAAAAGTGGATGCCGACGGAACCGTCACATGCATTGGCTTTTTTGCGGCAGGGATCGCACGCGCCACGTTCAACTTACGCAATCCCGATCAGGCGACAGCCATTGACGGAAAAACCATCAACAGTTTTCTCAAAGATGATCGAAAAGTATCACTGGCACGTGCGTTTAAGACTTTCGCAGACCCTTACTGACGAAACCGCGAGGGATAATCGGCGGGAAAAATCTTCAAGGGATGAACCACCTTGGCGCGGGCGAGCAAAGGGGCCTCGGCTTCTTCGTTGTTGGGATCGGTGACACAGCAATTGACCGGACATACCGCAGCGCATTGCTCGGTATCGAAATGACCGACACATTCGGTGCAACGATCGGGATCGATAATAAAAATGTCCTCACCTTCGCTGATGGCCTCGTTGGGGCATTCCGGCTCACAAGCGCCGCAATTAATGCATTCTTCCGTAATCATCGTGGCCATGGGTTCCTCCGTGCATCAAATAAATCCTTGCATACGACTCTTTTGTCCCCGTTGACAACCTGTAAGCAGGTTGGTACTCGGCGGTGTGCTCTGGTATCAGCAGTAAGCACAGCCGCGGCAGTGGCGGAATGGTAGACGCACCAGCTTGAGGGGCTGGCGGTAGAAATATCGTGGGAGTTCGAGTCTCCCCTGCCGCACCAATTCTCGCGGGGGCTCCCTTTCATGCAGACCTTGATCACCATCGTTCATATTCTTACATGTCTTTTTCTCATTCTGGTAGTTTTGCTCCAGGCAGGACGCGGCGGCGGACTTGGTGCAGGCTTAAGCGGTGCCAGCGCCCAGGTGTTTGGTGGGCAAGGCGCAGCGCCCTTTCTTGTCAAAGTGACCAGCGTTCTTGCTGCAATTTTCTTTTGCACCTCACTCGTACTGTCAGGCATGAGCACCGCCAATAAATCGGTCGTCCTTCAAGAAAAGGACAACACCCCCAAAGCCACGGTGGAAGAAGTCACACCCAAGGCGGGTGAAGAAGGCGCTGATAAAGCCGCCGACGAATCGGGCGACGCCGATGAAGGCAATGATGAATCTGATGAAGCCAACGACGAATCGGATGAACCCAAGAAGACACCAGAAACCGAACAGGCTCCAACGAATGCAGCGCCTGCCCCTATGCCTGCCGACGGCGCCAAAAAAGCCGAGTAATACCACTCCCGGTTGATCTGAATTGTTTGATGGACTGCGTTTCAATTGGGCCTTTCATGTAGGGGCAGACCCCCGTGTCCGCTCTTGTTCGTGATCAGGGCAGACACGGAGGTCTGCCCCTACACAAAAGAGCACCATGAAAGTGTTTGGTGCAAACGATTCAGATCAAGCTCACAACCTCTGTGACCACGTTTACGATCAAGGAAATTGGAGATCAAACCAATCTTCGTAGGAGCCGGGTTGCCCAGCTGCAATGATCTTTAAAAAATCGGTGATGTTGAGGCTTGCGCCGCCCACAAGAAGCCCATCGATGTCAGACTGTGCGAGAAGTCCTGCGGCATTGGAAGGTTTGACACTCCCGCCATACAAAATACGTGTCTCTGATAATCCCATGGGTGCAAGGATCCCACGCACAAAAGCATGGGCTTCTTGGGCTTGTGATTCACTCGCAACGACCCCAGTTCCTATGGCCCAAACAGGCTCGTAGGCCACAACAACGGCATTTGCAGAAAAGTCAAGTGTCGCAAGCGCCGACAATTGTGATCGTAACACATCATGCATGCGTCCCGATTCACGCTCTTGCAATGTTTCGCCGACGCAAAAAATAGGGATGAGTCCCACAGCTTTGGCGGCCACCAAACGTTTGACCGTCGTTTCAACCGTTTCAGCAAAATAAAGCCGACGCTCCGAATGTCCCACCAACGTGTACGTACATCCTGCATCTTTGATCATCGCTGCGGAGATGGCACCCGTGAATGCACCTTCGGTTTCGTAAAATACATCTTGCGCTGAAACTGCAATATGCGTTCCCGATAATGACTGCGACACAGCCGCAAGTGCCGTATAGGGTGGCGCGATCACCACATCGCGAAGATCATGAGACACAAGACGCTTCGCCAACACATCGGCGAATGCCGTCGCCTCACCGATGGTTTTGTTAAGCTTCCAATTGCCTGCGATCATCATCCGGCGCATTATTTCCTAACCTTGTTGGTTAAAGCATCAATGCCAGGCAAGCCACCCAATTCTAAAAATTCGAGACTTGCACCACCGCCTGTAGAAATATGATCGATCTTGTTGGCAACACCGCTCGCTTCAACCGCCGCCACCGAATCACCGCCACCCACCACGCTGTAGCCACGCGATCCTGCAACCGCTTGGGCAATAGCCTGTGTGCCTTTGGCAAATGACGGCCATTCAAACACACCCATGGGCCCATTCCAGAAAATAGTTTTGGCTTCTTTGATCACCTCGGCATAAGCCGCAGCGGTCCGAGGTCCAATATCAAGTCCCATTTCATTCACATTGATGTTTTCCACGGTAAGTGGGCGGGCGCTTTCTTCAAATGTATGGGCCACAATGTGATCGGTCGGAAGCATGATGCGTACGCCGCGTGCACGGGCACCCAGCAAAATATCCGAGGCCACTCTTAATTGATCCGATTCGATACGTGAAATGCCAACATCCACACCCGATGCTTTTAAAAACGTGTAGGCCATGGCGCCACCTATACAGAGCGTATCCACACGATTTAGAAGCGATCGCATCACGCCAAGTTTGTCGCTCACTTTGGCGCCCCCCACAATGGCCACAAAACGGTCTTTTTGGGCTTCAAGAAGCCTGCCCAAAGCCTGCGCTTCGCGTTCCATCAGAAGCCCTGCCGCAACAACCTGCATCTGCATTGGAACACCGACGATGGACGCATGTTTGCGGTGGGACGCACCAAAAGCATCGTTGATGTAAACAGAAAACGGCGCAGCCAAACGTTTGGCAAAATTGATATCTCCGGCCTCTTCTTCGGGATGGAAGCGCAAATTTTCAAGCAATGCGATTTGTCCGGTATGAAGCGATTGCATCACGCCCTTCACGCCATCACCCACGCAATCGTCCACAAATAACACGTCCACATTGAGAAGCGATGCCAAGTGCACCGCGACCGGCTCAAGCGAATACTTGGGATCTGGTCCGCCCTTGGGACGTCCAAAGTGCGATGCAATGGCCACACGTGCGCCTGCCAGCAAGGCCTTTTCAATGGTAGGAAGCGATGCACGAATACGCGCGTCACTTGTGATCACACCATCTTTCATGGGGACATTGAGATCGAGCCGCAAAAAAACTGCGCGGCCATCCAGATCGAGATCGTTCATTGAAGGTATTTGGCTCATCAAAACTCCGAAAGATTTTGCATTCATGCAGCGTGGCGAGGACAGGAGCAAGTATATACAGCTCGAGGGTGCAGAATATTGTTCAAACCGGGCGGTCCTGATCGCCTCTACAAAACCTTTACATACATTGCACTACACTATAAGATCATCATGCCCTATTTCTCATGATGATAAATCGGATAACCGATGGGGAGCGCCATGCTAAAGCGCGACGACTGGCTCGATCTAGCACGAAAGCTCGATTGGGACTTCTCTTATGTTGAGGAACGAGAGGTCTTTCCCGAAGAAATCAGCGGTTCCCCATGGCTCACAGCCGAAACATGGAAGGATTGGGATGAACCCTATCGTACATCCTACACAGAATACGTAAAAAATCAGTCCATCAAAGAAGCTTCCGTCCATGCGGTGCGTGATGCCGTCGGCAAGGTGGAGGACTTTCAGAAACATGACCCTTCTTGGATCAACGGATTAAAGCTCCACGCGGCAACACTTGCATTGGCTGAATTTGCAGCAGTTGTGGGGAATCTTCGCGCGGCCCGCTTTGGGCGCGATAGCGCATGGCGCACAACAGCACTCCTCGGCGCATTGGATGAACTTCGTCACGCCCAGATCCCACTGCTCATCATGCACGAATTGGTCCGATGGGATCCTCAATTTGACTGGACCCACAAATTTTTTCACACCAACAACTGGATTGCCATCGCAGGCCGTCATCTCGTCGATGAACTCCTTATCACATCAGATCCCATGGAGTTCGCTGTCGGCACCAATTTTGTTTTTGAAACCGGCTTCACCAATCTCCAGTTCATTGGTCTATCGACCATGGCACATGCTGCCGGCGATCGCATGTTCGAGAAAATGGTCAAAAGCATCCAAACCGATGAAGCACGTCACGCCCAAATAGGGCATCCCGTCCTCCAAAAAATAATCGCGCACGATCCCAAGCGTGCCCAATATCTGGTCGACAAATGGTTCTGGCGAAACTGGCTTTTCTTTGCCGTCATCACCGGCTTCAGCATGGATTACCTGACGCCGCTCAAACATCGGACACAATCATTTAAAGAATTCATGCAAGAATGGGTGCTCGATCAGTTCAAGCGCTCACTTGAAGAAATGGGGCTCGCATTGCCATGGTACTGGCAACAGTTCCTGGATGCCATCGACACCTACCATCACATGGTTTACGCAAGTGCTTACACATACCGTGCAACAACCTGGTTCAACTTCGCACTGCCAGGTCCAGAAGAAAGAACCTGGCTTCAGGAAAAATATGCAAAGACCTGGCCGCTTTTCGATCCCATCTGGGAGCAAATCACAAACCGCTGGCGTAAATCTGGCCCTGGCGTCGAGTGGTACACCCATGGTGCAACACCCGTTACTTTTTGCAACCTCTGTCAGCTCGTCTTGTGTGGTGGTTCGCCGGAACGTAACTCCGCGGAGGTGATCACGCGCGGCGCGCGCAAGTATGTCTTCTGTTCGAAACCATGCCGTTGGATCTTCGAAAGCGAGCCAGAACGTTATGAGCATCACAAAGATGTTGTGATGCGGATCCTCAGTGGAGAAGCGCCAGGCAATCTGTTTGAACTCCTACGATACTTCGATCTCACGCCGAGCATATGGGGCAAAGATGTTGCGGGAGGCAGATACCCTTGGATGCAATTATCGAAAGGTTAATGCCATGCTTGTACCTCTCTTTGGATTCTTAAAAGGCGATACCATCGGGCTGGTCGTTCTCGTGCATGACACAGACAGGATCAAAGATCTCGCAGCAAGTCTACAAGAAGCCGCCTCGGTCCGCGTCAAACCCAAAACATATGCACAAGTCTACCGTCATGGAGAACTTCTAGATCCTGAACTCACCATCGCTGAAGTCGGCCTTTCTGCACTCGATCGAATCGATGTGATTGCGGAGAATATTTGATGGCATTCCAAAAAATAATGCCCGTCGATGAACTCTGGCAAGGTGATATGATCGGATGTGAAATTGAAGGTACGAAAGTCCTACTCGTCCGCATCGATGAAACCATCTATGCCTACGAAGATCGTTGTGCCCATTTGGGAGTGGCCATCAGCGAAGGCTTGCTACAAGATGATGTACTCACATGTTGTGCACATTTCTACTCCTACGATGCGCGCACAGGCCAAGGGATCAATCCTCGGTCGGTTTGCTTGCGTCCTTTCGACGTAAAAATTGTCGATGGCAATATACTGGTTGATATTCCACCAAACCCACCCGGAACACACCATGAAGCCAATACCTAGCGAGCAGAGCAATAGCGTAGGTCCGGTTCTCGAAGTCGGTGATGTTGCAAATGCCATCGTCACAGCAATCCGAAAGTTGAATAAGGGTGTCGTTGTCCTTGATCGAGGTTCCTATCTCCGCGTGTCCGTTCCTATGCAATGCACACTCAAACGATCGGCTGTCGAACAAGCACTCGGACGTCCATTCCTATTGCCAGGTGATCTCGAACTTTGCATGCCATCGTTTAAAGGCAAGTTGACCATCAATGAGGAGGAGGCCATTTGGGCCTTTGGGAAATAATGACAGCACAACGTACGTGGTGGCATCTTGAAGGTTTGAAAAAAAAGCCGTCGGATTATGATATCAGCACATCAAAACTTCTTTATTACACCAATCGAGGCTTTGAAGTTCATACCCCGTCTGGCGAATGGTTGCTCACACAACAGAAAAACTGTCCGCTTCAAGTAACCGATTGGGAGCAATTCCGAGATCCGCGTGAAACCACGTATACGAAATATACGATGCTTCAGAATGAGAAGGAGATCTACGTCGATGGCCTTCTGCGATCCGTCGACGAGACAGGATACGATCAACGCCTAACACCCCAGTGGCTGGCAACGCTGAGTGGGATCTTGGGTCCCATTCTTTATCCAACCCACGGCTTGCAAATGATTGCAGCATACGTGGGGCACATCGCGCCAAGTGGTCGCTTGGTTGTCACCTGTGCACTCCAAGCGGCCGACGAAATGCGACGTACCCAACGCTTTGCCTATCGTCTCCGTCAAATACAGATCACGCATCCCAAGTTCGCTCAATCAGGAAAAGCCCTTTGGCAAGAAGATCCCATGTGGCAACCCATGCGGATGGCTATCGAAAAACTTCTCGTCACATATGCGTGGGGTGAAACAATCACCGCACTCAACCTCGTTCTAAAACCCGCATTCGATGCCCTATTTCTCACCCAATTGGCATGTCTCGCTGAACGCTCAGGTGACGAGATCCTCACAAAAGTCCTAGCTTCTCTTGAGGAGGATACACGCTGGCATCGCGAATGGATGCAAGCATTCGTCACATTTTGCATCACCGAATCGCCTAAAAATGCCATGTTCGTGCAGAGCTGGATCGAAAAATGGGTGCCGATCTGTGACGCTGCGATTGCACCTTTTCTTTCTCTTTTTGAAACGAAAGGAGCATCCGTACGTACGTCGGTACGTCAACTACAAAACAAACTCTGGCGTGAAGCCGGTCTTGAAGGGATCTCAGCATGAGCGACCCTGCACTTTTAGATCTTCTTCCCGACATGGCCTTCGAACTTGATCCTAAAGGTGTATGTCTTTCGTTTCACAATCCCCCCAAACCCATGGAAAAATGGCCAAAATGGACGCGTGGTAAACATATACGTGAAGTATTTCCCCTAGACGTAAGTAAGCTCATCCTGGATCGAAGCGCACGTGTGCTTCTAGAAGGCGGTGTGGAGACATTCGAATACGAACTCCCCACGCCCAATACCTCAAGCTGGTACGAAGGACGCATGGTCCGCAGTCAACGCGGTACCGTCACCTTTGTTCGCCACATCTCCGAACAGGCACACACAGGTCAACAAATTCGAGAACTCGAAACACGCTTTCGGGTCATGGCCGATTACGCGCCTGTCATGATCTGGATGGCAGGAGTCGATTCCGAATGCTATTTTTTCAATGAAGGATGGCTGCACTTCACAGGAAGAACGATTGAGCAGGAACTTGGCGTCGGTTGGGTCGAAGGTGTGCACTTTGAAGATTTCCAACGTTGTATGCACACCTATATGGAACACTTTGTAGAAGGACAATCTTTTGTCATGGAGTATCGTCTTCGCCGCGCCGATGGCGAATACCGATGGATTTACGACCAAGGTGTGCCACGCTTTCAAGAAGATGGCACCATGATAGGTTTCATCGGTTCATGCATCGACATCACAGAGCAAAAAGAGTTCCAAAACACACTGACACGAATCAACGGTGAGCTAGAACACGTCAACTCAGAACTTCAGCAATTCGCCTACGCCGCTTCCCATGATCTCCGTGCACCCCTGCGTGCCATTGACTCGCTTTCGCAATGGCTCATTGAGGATCTTAAAGACGTTCTTGTTGGAGAACGCCAAGAACACATGAAGCTCCTGCGTGGGCGCGTTAAAAGAATGGATCATCTTCTCACGGATATTTTAGACTATGCACGGGCTGGAAAGGATTTAGAAAATGTCGAGTTGGTCGATACGAAAGCCCTCATCAAAGAGGTCATCGACCTATTAAACATCCCCGCTGGTTTTACAATTAATATCACGCACCCCATGCCCATTTTAACAACGACCCCATTGTCACTGAAACGCGTGTTCATGAACCTCATAGGAAATGCCATCAAACACCATGATCGCACCAATGGGTGCATTACAATCTCGGCCCAAGATGCAAAAAATACAGCATTTTTCAACTTCATCGTCGCTGATGATGGCCCTGGGATCCCTAGCAAATTTCACGATAAAATATTTCAAATGTTTCAAACACTTAAGCCTCGCGATTCTGTCGAAGGCAGTGGCATTGGTTTATCCCTCGTAAAAAAACTCGTAAAGCAGGCTGGTGGTACCATCACACTTGAATCCAAGGATCGAGGTTCAACATTTTCCTTCACTTGGCCCAAAAACATGCCTAGGGTTAAAACGGGTAAAAAATAAAGGTGTATCATGACAACACAACCGGTTCATATTCTTCTCATTGACGACGATGATGTTGACATCATGGCGATCAAACGCGCTTTCCGTGAAAGCAAAATAGGAAATCCACTTCTTGTTGCCCACGATGGCATCGAGGCACTTGAAATGCTGCGTGGCCAAGGCGTCCCTGCGGTTCCCAAACCCTACATTATTCTTCTTGATCTGAATATGCCACGCATGAATGGTGTGGAATTTCTTACTGAGATCCGCAATGATCCAGAACACAGCCGAGCTACTATTTTTGTACTTACAACATCATCTGCTGAGGAAGATAAGCTCGCAGCGTACCGCAAATGTATTGCCGGCTACATCGTCAAATCGAATGTTGGCCTCGACTTTATAAGACTCGTCAAAATGCTTGATGCCTATTGGATGGTTGTGGAGATCCCCTGATGACAAGCTGCACGTGGCCCACTGAACGAATCAAACTCCTCTATATCGAGGATGATGAAGTCGATCGCATGAGCGTTATGCGCGCACTCCATGCAACGGAAAATTCCCGGCTCGTGGACGTTGAGCATGTAAGTGATACCTATTCTGCGCTCGATGCACTTCAAAGGCACACCTTCGATTGTGTGCTCTTGGACTTTCAGCTTCCAGATGGCAATGCATTTTCGTTGCTCGATGAGTGGAAATCATCAGGACTTATTCGGATCCCTGTCGTCATTCTTACCAGTCTCAATGAAGAATCCGTCGCCCTGGATGCTTTGCATAAAGGCGTTCAGGATTATATCATCAAAGGGAATATTCCTGGAGATCTACTGCTCCGTTCGATCCGCTATGCGATTGAAAGATTTCGCGTTCAATCACAGCTGGAAAAGGCCAACGAAAAACTCGAACACCTGGCATTTTTAGACCCACTCACCGAGATACTCAACCGGCGAGGACTTGAGCATATTTTGCTTCTCGATCTCGAGCGAGCTTCGCGATACAGTCAGCCCTTGCATGCCGTTATTGTGGACTGTGATAATTTCAAAAAGATCAACGATACCTTCGGCCATGATATCGGCGATCTGTTTCTTAAGGAAATATCGCATCGTATTCGAGGCGCGGCACGATCGATGGACCACGTGGGACGCATTGGTGGCGACGAATTTCTGATCCTTTTGCCCAGTGACCATTCTGATGAAGCCATTCGATTTGCTGAGCGTGTTCGACAGGCCGTTGCTGAACGCCCCATCAAGATCAAAGAGCACACCATGCAACAGACCATCAGCTTGGGCGTGTGCCCAGTTCCAGCTGAAACACATTCTATCACCGACCTTCTCGCGCATGCCGATATTGCTTTGCGAAAAAGTAAATTGGCAGGTAAAAACCGGGTTTCTGAGCAGTGCTAAGAAATTCCGAAGCTTAAATCCTTATTTTTTTGCAGTATCTCGCCATCCGTGTGCAGGTCCTCGCACGTCCACAAAAGCCACGTGACGCGCATAAAATTTTGATGTGAAGTGGATTTTTTAAACGCGTCACAACGCTTTTGTGTCTTGTGCTCCGGTCCGTTCACACGGCAAGTGGCGAGACACTGCTTGCTGTCATGTCACACTAACCATGTATACCAAAAGAGAACAGATAACATTCTATGATTGAAATTGAACCCCGTGTATCTCGCTCTTGGTCACATATGTAGATATGCAGCCCGATCATATCAAGATGCCATCCCCGCAAAATCGGGAACTCCGGCTCTGCGATGGCTGAAAAATCATCGAACCCTAAACAGCGTTGCCTTGCCACTTGCCGTGTGAACGGACCGGAGCACAAGACACAAAAGCGTTGTGACGCGCTCAAGAAACACACATTCAAGTCAAAAGTCATGCGCGTCACGTGGCTTTTGTGGACGTGCGAGGACCTGCACACGGATGGCAAGGCAACGCTAACGATATGCTTAAACAGAGATCGCTGAAACAATTTTAGATACGATGGCCCAGATCTCCTGAGCGGTTACCATTATTCAAAAACAATCCCTTGCGCGAGAGGCAATGCATTGGATCGATTGATGGTTTGTGTTTGCCTTCGCATATAAACTTTCCAAGCGTCTGATCCGGATTCACGACCACCACCTGTGGCTTTTTCGCCACCAAATGCACCACCAATTTCAGCACCGCTGGTGCCGATGTTGACGTTGGCAATGCCGCAATCGGAACCATCCGCAGCAAGAAACCGTTCAGCACTTCGCACAGAATCGGTAAATATCGCACTGGACAGTCCCTGAGGCACATCGTTTTGGATGGCAATGGCTTCATCCATGCTATCCACAATGATCACGTACAAAATAGGTGCAAAGGTCTCTTCTTGAACAATGGGCATGTCCGCACGCGCTTTGACAATCGCTGGACGCACATAACCACCTCCGGGATAGGATGCGCCGGAAAGTCGATCACCGCCGTACAATATTTCGGCACCCTGTTCGCGTGCTTCTTGAAGTGCTTTTTGCATCGCATCAACACTTGGGTGATCGATTAACGGCCCCATGAGAGTTTCGGCTTTCAAAGGGGATCCAATGCGAACCTGGCCATAGGACTCTATTAACTTTTTAACAAACTGCGGTGCAATATCACGATGAAGCAGCAATCGACGCGTGGTCGTACAGCGTTGTCCTGCGGTTCCTACTGCACCAAACACAGTAGCACGTAACGCAAGATCCAAATCGGCAGAACTATCAACCACAAGCGCATTGTTGCCGCCAAGCTCAAGCAGCGATCGTCCCAATCGTGCTGCCACAGTTTGATTCACCGCCTTGCCCATGCGTGTAGAACCTGTCGCGGAGACCAACGGCACACGCGCGTGTGATGCAAGCGCATGACCCACATCGACCCCGCCCACTCCGATTGCAAGCACCCCTAAACACCCATTTTCTTCAAGCACGGGCTCAAGCATCTTCTGCAATGCGATCGCACACAACGGTGTTTTCTCTGAAGGCTTCCAAACCACAGTATTGCCGCATACGAGGGCAAGAAACGCATTCCACGCCCATACCGCGACAGGGAAATTAAATGCAGAAATAACACCCACAACACCCAGCGGATGCCATTGTTCAAGCATGCGATGTTCAAAACGTTCGGATGCAATCGTTAAGCCATACAGTTGACGCGATAAACCCACCGCGAAGTCGGCAATATCGATCATCTCCTGAACTTCGCCTTCGCCTTCGGCTAAAATTTTTCCGCACTCAAGCGAAACAAGTCGGCCAAGAAGTGCTTTGTTCTCACGCAAAACATTGCCGATCTGCCGTACCACCTCGCCACGCTTCGGTGCGGGCACATTGCGCCACGTCAAAAATGCTTCGTGAGATTTTTCAATAATCCAATCGCAATCTTCCGGCGTGGCCATACGCACCATGCCAATCACGCTATCATCCACAGGCGTTGTAACTTCGAGCAGACCTCCGTTGGCGGTTTGCTCACCAGAAAACCACACACCCGATTGGGTCCCGTAGAGACCCAACTTATTCAGTATTCCTCGCATGAAGCGACGTTGCCCGAAGGCTGTCTTCGGGTCAACCGCGTTTGAGAGTTCTTCGTAGATGTGGTACGAAGTAGGCATGAAGACCACCTCTGTTGGATTTCTTCTGCCGCTGTTCCTTTGCACTGTGTGGTCCAACGCGGAAGCACGCCCAGGTGGCTATATCGGTATTGGCCTCGGCGGATCCGCAGTCAATGGCACCAACGTCAACACCGGTTATTTTTCGGCCAGCAACCAACCCCCAGGGGATGCCAATTTGCTTGGCACCAACTTAAGCAAAGGGGCAAGCACGCTGCTTAATCTTGGTTTCAATATCAAAGGTTACGCTGCGATTGAAACCGCATTAACGGGCCACGGACGCAACATTACCGATCAAAAAAATCGTGAGTGGTCGGCCCATTGGCATTCCGGCGTGCGCGTGTACCCCGTATGGCACTGGCAACAACGTTTGCCCGAATGGCTTAAACCTCTTGAGCCCTCTTTTTTCGGAGGTTGGGGATTAAGCTACCAGGGCTACAATCCTGGCACCGGGGGTTACAATGAAGTGGCGTGGAAAACATGGAAGAGTATGCGACTTGGCACTGCACTCGAATATTATTTTCCGCCCTATCTCAAAGTAGGCCTCGACTACAGTTACATCCGTGCACCCTACCAAACATTTATTTTCAATATGTCAGGGCGTGATTCATACGATCTGAATCAAAGTGCCGTCACCCATCTGCATCAACTGTTTTTGTTTGTGAGTTTGCATTTGTGGAAAGATAAAGCTTAAAGATGCTGCCACTGCCCTGTGGTTAGCGCGTACAAAGCGACACCAAGATTTGCAACAGCATGCGCAATGATCGGGGATGCAAGCGTCCCACTCTTGCGATAAAGCAACGCAAATATAAATCCGGCACCCACGCCTGGGACCGCAAGCGCGTCGTGAAAAACACCAAAAATCACCGATGAAATAAGCATGGCCGGCCAACGAAGATCCGATGGCGTGAGATCTTGAAACATGGGCTTTTGTAAAGCGCGCGCAAGAAATCCACGAAAAGCGAGTTCTTCAATCACTGGAATCAGAAGTACGGTTCCTAAAATGCGACCGACGATCCACATGTGATAAAAACGTAGTGAAGTTGGCATGCGACCTGCAAAGTCATGGTCGAGCACGTAATGGCCCCAAATAATCCATACAGCTGCGATGAATAGACCTGCAAGAACAGACTGTAGGGGCGGTTCGCGAACCGCCCTTATCATTGTCTGAGGAAAAGGCGCAGCCAGCACCCCTAGGATGATAAATACAATCACAGCACGCAACGGATACGACCAATCCCATTGCACCGTGACCAGCGCAGAAAGCATCCCCAATGCCATCCACACCATCCAAGGCATTACATAGGGCACCACAGGATTGCCCGCAAACCATGCTTTGCCATCATCACCCTTCAATGCACGATGCGTGACCCACGCAAACAATGCAAAATTCAACAGCACAATGATCCCACCTGCAGCGTCATGAAATCCTGCGAGGGCCAGATCGCGATCAACACGTGCCCCAACATAAAGCAACGCAACAAGACGCAGCCAATTGCCGACAAAACCCAAACAAAGACCAACGCACATAAGCACCAAATAAATCAATCGATGCCGAAAAGTCGTCGGACGAAGAACAAAATACCATGCGCCAGCAAGCATCGTAAAAATAAACAATCCTTGGGTTCCTGCGCAACTTGGCGCGATGTAGCCAGAAAAGGAATCAACACCGATATGGAGAGGCTGATCTCTGATCACAGGGATCTGAAGCAAAGTATTAAAAATCCATGACACAGGTGCAATCACAGCATGCTGAACCAAGGCATGATCGATGCGTTGTCCCATACGCTCGTGAAAAAACCATCCCGTGAACAGCAACACGATATTGATAAGCAATGGCAACACAAGAAGAATGCCGTAACGCCGAATCACTTCATTTTTTTTGATTTTACGCAACGCAAACGCAGCAGCGATGCCAACAAGAATAGGCCAATAGACGAGCACCCACACAGGCGATAACCGAAAAGATCCGACGTTGAAATCAAGCCATTGCCTGATCTCATTGGCATCGAGCATCACGCATTAGCTCTTATTGCTGCGCGCTGAACTGTACTGGCGATATCGGAACAAAACCCATCCGCCACCAATCATCGATATCAGCGAAAGAAAGCTCGAAGGCGATATTTCAGGCATCATCGCATGCGCAACACCTGTGCTGAATAATACGGTAAAAAAGACAACACTTCGATCAATTAATAACTTCATAATAGGCTCCTTAACCGTTGAAATTTATAGTTAAGAACCATTCTGCAAGATCTTGGCAACATACTCAAAAATACAGCAAACAAGAGGGTTATGCACCATAGGATTATTTTCGCATCATGCGTGCTGATCCTCTCTGGGACCCTAGGATGCGCCCAGCATCGCGATGGAGACAATTCAAGGAATACACCACTCGGAAGCGATCTCATGGCATCTCTTGGCGAGAGTATTCCATCCATCAGCCAGGAAGAACGTCAGGCCTTTGAGCGAGGGAAAGTATTGGCAGCCAAACACTTTACACATGCCGAGGGGGTAGGCCCCACTTTGAATGCTGTATCCTGCGCTGCATGCCATGAGCGACCCGTGATCGGCGGCGCAAGTTCGCTGTATCGCAATTATGTTCTTACAGATCATGTGATCATACGTGCGTATGGTTACGGATCCGGTATCTCTGCGCGCCCCGCCGTCGACCACGCCATTGCATCCACAGCACAGCGAAATGCGGTCCCTCTTTTTGGTATGGGGCTTCTTCAGGAAATTTCCGATCACGAAATCATGCAGCGGGAAGATCCCGATGATTTGAATGCCGATGGGATCAGTGGCCGCGCCAACTATGAAGGATCAAAGCTTGGTCGATTCGGTCTCAAAGCGCAAAGCGCCGATATCGCAAGCATTGTACGTCATTCGTTATTGAACCACATGGGTATCACCACGCAAAACGAGACAGACACAGATGATATTGCCGATCCTGAATTATCAGACAACGACCTCTCGGATCTGGTAAGCTTTGCGACGCAACTGGCTGCACCCCAGTTGGATCCCCTAAGCACTACAAGCACACGAGGACAATCTCAATTTATCAATTTTGGTTGTAACGCATGCCATACGCCATCTCTTCTCTCTCCACGTGGGCCACTTCATCTCTTTAGCGATCTTTTGCTGCACGACATGGGACCCGATCTTGCCGATGGGATCACGATGCAGCGTGCAAGTGGTTCTGAATTTCGTACACAGCCCTTGTGGGGCATTGCAGCGACTGGGCCATACCTTCACGATGGCCGTGCTTCCAGTATTAAAGAAGCTATTGTGATGCACGGTGGTGAGGCGGAGGCCTCTCGAACAAAATTCCAAGCCGCTGGTCCTGACGATCAAAACGCATTGCTTGTGTTTTTAAAATCATTGGGTGGATCTTACGCAAAAAGCCAAGGTTTACTTCCTCCCAATACGCCCATGCCTGAGGCAGGAAGCTTGGGAGGCCCCAGTGAAACCCTGATCCCTTATATTGAAAAGATCTTCCTCGCGGGCCGAAGATTGTTTGATGCCGACATTGGGATCTCACAGGGGCTTGGCTCACCACGATTTAATGCGGATTCATGCCGAGCCTGTCATTTTCAACCGGCCATAGGAGGTGCAGGGCCCAACGATGTGAATGTTATCCGCCACGGAATTCTTTCTGATGGACTATTCCAAACACCTGCCGGTGGAACAATTCTGCACAAACACACAGCCATCCACAACGGTGCTGTCTTTGCGGATCCTACAATCAATGTTTTTGAACATCGCCAAACGCCATCTTTGTTGGGCCTTGGGCTTGTGGACAAAATTCCTGATAACGCCATTTTACACAATGAAGATCCAACCGATCAAAATGCTGATGGGATCAGTGGTCGCGCGGCGATTCTTCAGGACGGCCGACTTGGGCGATTTGGTTGGAAAGCACAGGTACCGAGTCTCGCCGAATTTATGCGTGATGCAACAAGTGCTGAACTTGGGATCACTGTCATGCACCAAGCACCACTCACATTCGGCCGAGAACACGACGATGATCTGGTGGATGATCCCGAATTCTCATCCGACGCAGATATGCGCAATCTGCTCGTTTTCGTCGCCGCATTGGGACCACCACTCCCTGGACCACGCGGAGCAACGGAACAAAAGGGTGAACAGATTTTTGGAACACTCGGTTGTGATAGCTGCCATATTCCGAGCCTCGATGGATCGGGCACGCCAGTGCTTCTCTATTCGGATCTGCTCTTGCATGCGATCTTGCCTGAAGATGCATTGGGTATTGAAGATGGACCTGCTGGGATCCATGAATTCCGCACTCCGCCTTTGTGGGGTATCGCTCAAACAGCACCCTATCTTCACTCAGGCGCTGCCGATACGTTGGAAGAAGCCATCGAGGGCCACGCAGGAGAAGGTGAAGCTTCGCGCAATAAATTCCGCAATCTGTCTGTCGAAGACAAAAATGCGTTGATCGCTTTTTTGAAGGCGCTTTAAGGTGTATACACTGTCGCGGTGAGCCAATCCCGTCCGACGGTCGCCGGCGCGGGGGTAAATGATATGTCTTTATTGCATCCAAGTTGGCCGGGAGCCTCGAGCTCTTCATCCGCATTGAGGCGCCCAGGACCTTCGGGATAATCAAGATCCGCTTCGGCAAGTGCTTGCGACGAAAAAGTATGCCTTGTATCGTCAGCATTGTTACGAAAGCACATGAACAGTGTATAAACAGGGAGTGGAACAGTACCTGTATTTTTCTTGTGTAAGGCGACATAGCTAAATGGGGTTGCGCCACCTGCTACGTTTTGCAGAAACAAGTAGCTATCCCGGTAGTTATCAATCTCGGCTTGCTCATCGATGTGATTCACCACGAAATGACATTCTGATTCACCCTGTTGCACGTTGTCCACATAATGCGTAACAATAAGCTGCCCGGCTATCGTCATATCATAAACATCATACGCATTCGACACCGTAGGCGTTTTCCAAAATCCCCCCCAATATCTGAGATGTGACCCATCGCCGGTGCGCCCCACATCCGCACCGCCCATGGCAGGCATGCCCCCTTCGCTATGTCCCCATGCAGCAGGCTCTTCGGAAGGCACGTTTTGGCTTTGTTCTGGGTTCTGGCTTTCTGCGCTTCCTGCAGCACATCCCATCAACAACACACAGCACACACCATGTAATCGTGTTTTGTGAATCACATTTTCTCCAATGTTCTGTGAGGCAAGATCTAAGATACCGTAGGAAAAAATATTTTTTGAAAATTTGGCGGGCATTGTCAAACGGCAGTCATGACGCAGGACAGCCGAGGACAAAAATGCACTTATATCTTTTGGGAAAAACTAAGGGGGACTAAGAGTAGACCAGGCAAAGCCACCACAACCCCCTGTGCCAGGATCGGTGTCGTCGTATGATAATGTTGCAGCGAGTGCCGCTTCGGCGTTTGCGTGCCCAGAGGACGCTTCACAGTAATAGAGCTGCCCGCCATCATAGGTCCAAACAACCACAGAGTACGTATCCGGAGAACCTGGCCAAATATAAACCAACTGTTGGGCGGTATTGTCGTACCATGGGATATTTCTGTCACCGAAGAAACCATCCCAGACTGTATTCGAAATTATAGTTGTGGTGGGAGGATCAAGATTGCCAGGATAACTGTCCTGCCATGTACCCGCGATGGCTAGGCCGCCATAAACCTGCGCGCCAGAAGTCCATCTCTCCCCATCGCTCGAGGTGGCCGTAAAAAACACATCGGTGTTGCAGCCGTTACCGCCTAGATTTGTTTCATCGGCAGAAGCAATGCCATCCTCTCTTCCCGTGATATCCGCCTCGGCAAGTGCTTTTGTTGCAAAGGTACGCACATTGCCCGCGCCATCATGAGGAGCGCACAAATATACTTTGGGTCCATTGCGGTACACCGCCGCATAGCCAAAGGGTGTTGGTCCACCTGCGACGTTTTGTAGGATCAAATAACTGTTTGCATTGGTTCCTTCATTTTCATCGTAGTGATTCACCACAAAATGACATTCTTGCTCACCTTCTGTTACGTTATTTTCATCGTAGTAACTGACAATCACTTGCCCTGCGACTGTCAAATCATAAATAGCATAGGGATCTACACCAGGCGTCCCCGTGGATTTCCAGAAGAATCCCCAATAACTAAGATGCGTTCCATCCCCCGTGCGCCCCACATCCACACCGCCCATGGCGGGCATACCGCCTTCGTTATGTCCCCATGCAGGTGGATCTCCGGTTTCTGCCGGAGAATTGGGACCTTCCCCTAATCTCTGGTTTTCAGAACTGCCAGCAGCACACCCCATCAACAACAAGCAAAAAAAACCATGAAACCTCGATGTATGGCGCAATTTGTTCTCCTTAGTATCGTTTGGGAAGGGATCTGACGATACCATAGAAAAACAAACACGCTCAAAAACATGCCACTATAAACTATATTACGCAAACTAATAAATTATAACCTTACGCAATCATTTGCCGCGCCTCAGCACATGTTGCGATCTTGCGTCCTTCTTCACGCGCGATATTCACCAATGCTTCAACCAATTTTCCATTGCTCGTGGTTTTACTGCCGCTGGGTAAATAAAACGTATCTTCAAGACCTGTTCGTAAATGTCCACCCAAACGCGCTGCCGCCCGATGCAAAATCCATACGTCTTCGCGTCCAATGCCGATCACCTGCCAATGGGTGCCTGGTGTCATCTCTTCAAGCAGCAGCGGCAACCATGAGGCTTTCGCAGGCATTCCCGATGCGACCCCCATCACCAACGACACATGGACAGGTTTTTTTAACATTCCAGCTTCTTGAAACATCATGACACTGCGCAAAATCCCTGTATCAAAGCATTCACATTCGGGTGTTACGCCAAGTTCATTCATTGCGTTGATAAAACCCTGAACTTTCTCCACAGGATTATCAAAAAGCATCGGTGGCCACGCCCATTGGCCTCCGGACCGCAATTTTAAATAATTAAGTGAACCCGCATTAAGTGCCGCCATTTCGGGTTTCACAGCACGCAAAGCAGCAACCACAGGTGATATATCCGGACCCACAATACCTGTACTCATATTGATAATGATGTCAGGACATGCACTTCGGATCGCGTCGACAATTTCTGCACAAACGTTCGGCTCCCACGTGGGAAATCGTCCCATGCCTTGGGCTTGCTGACGAAAATGAACATGCACCACACTGGCACCCGCGTCGTGGGCTTCTTTGGCAGAGAGGGCCATTTCCTTAGGAGTGACAGGAACAGCATGTTGCGCAGGATCAGTTAAAACACCGGTAAGGGCACAGGTCACGATGGCTGGATGTGAGATCATATGCAGATAGCTAACAGAGAGGCATGGCTTCAGGAAAGCCCACAAACACAGGCTCGGGCACAAGCACCACACCCAACGTATCGCGAACGGCATTGCGCATACGCTGTGCAAGCGCCACCACATCACGCGCAGTGGCATTCCCCATATTGGTGATCGCAAGCACATGATGCTGAGAAATACGCGCCCCTCCCTCTTGCAAACCACGTATGATGCCAGAGGCTTCAAGCAATCGCGCTGCGGAAAGTTTCACACGGCCATCATCCTGCACAAATCGAGGACAACGCTCGCCCATAGGCTGCATGATTTCTTCAACATGATCCGCGGTAGCCTTATCTACGATGGGATTCATGAAAAACGATCCCACGCTTCGGCTGTTCACATCGTTTGCATCAAGTACCATGGATTTGCGCCGACGAATGGCAATCACCGTTTCACGTATGCGCATTGCATCGGGTTTTTCTTTAATCAACGCCAATTCCTGCGCAAGTTCACCATGTTCGATATGCGGCTGTTCTTTTTTGCTTAAGCACAATTCAATTCCCGTGATCACAAACCGATCACGGGCTTTGCCTTTGAAAATGCTATGACGATAATGAAAATCGCATGCTTCACGGCTCAGCCTCACGGGTTGCAAGGTTTCACGCGAGATCGCATGCACACAATCAAGCGTTTGGGCGAGTTCGCTGCCATAAGCACCTATGTTTTGTACAGGCGCCGCGCCGACACTTCCTGGGATCCCAGAGAGGCATGCAAGCTCCGCCAATCCCGCCTGGCATGTTTGTGCCACAAGAAAATCCCACACGACGCCTGCATCAGCGATCACACGCACATGCGATCCCTCATCGCGCACAACAATGGTTTTGTTGGTGAGGCGAATGATCGTGCCAGAAAAGCCTTCATCGGCGATCACCACATTGCTTCCGCCACCCAAAATCAGCGCATCGGGGGCATTTCGAAGTGCTGCACAAAGAGCCTCACTATCGCCAGCAACGGCAATATGCGCACAAGGCCCGCCGATCCCTAAAGTTGTGTATTTCGCTAAAGTTTCCATATTTAAAATACCGGAATCAATGAAGACGTCATCCCCGCGAAGGCGGGGACCCAGCCTCGCATCAAGTTAGTAATCCCTTCAGAAACCCCGATGTTCTGCACCTGGATCCCCGCCTCCCTAAGAAACTTGAATTGAGCAGGTGTTCTCTTGTAGGGGCGGTTCGTGAACCGCCCGATAAAACGTTGATTCAAAGGCCGCACGGGCGCTTCGCGAAGCGCCCCTACATAAGAAAAATAAGTGGTATCGTTGCGTCGCAAGTTTCTCTACTTCCTGTTAGGCCCAAAGGGCTGTCTGGGCTTCGCGGGGATAGAGAGATAATCTCTCACGCCACCGAGTTGACGTCCATTCTGGAGCGCGTTAAGCGATGCCTTCCCAGATCACGGAGATGGCACCCATGAGCGCAGCCGAAACACCCAAGCATTACGACGCCGAGGCCGCACGCAAACGCTATTACAACCACTGGGAAGCACAAGGTTTCTTCAAAGGCAACCCCGAGGCACCCGGTGAATCGTTCAGCATGGTGATCCCCCCGCCCAACGTCACGGGCTCCTTGCATATGGGTCATGCGCTCAACAACACGCTCCAAGATACCATGGCGCGCTACCATCGTATGATTGGTAAAAATGTCGTTTGGATCCCCGGATGCGATCATGCCAGCATCGCGGTTCACTGGGTCCTTGAACGAAAATTTCGCGAAGAAGGCACCAACCGATTTGATTTGGGCCGAGAAGAATTTTTAAAGCGCGCTTGGGCATTTAAAAACGAAGCCGAAAGCAACATCATCGGTCAGTTGCGTACGCTGGGTGTCAGTTGCGATTGGTCGCGCCAGCGCTTCACCATGGATGAAGGTCTTTCGGCCGCAGTACGCGAAGTGTTTGTGCGCTTGTACGAAGAAGGATTGCTCTACCGCGCAGAACGCCTTGTCAATTGGGACCCTGTGGCCCAAACGGTCTTGTCCGACCTCGAAGTATTGCACGAAGAAAATGTAAAAGGTGAGCTCTGGAGCTTTGCATACCCACTCACGAACCCCACCGATGATATCAAAGAAATCGTCGTTGCAACCACCAGACCCGAAACCATGCTGGCCGATACCGGCATTGCTGTGCATCCTGATGATTTACGTTACAAAATATTCATCGGAAAAACGGTGACACATCCGCTGAACGGACGTGAAATTCCCATCATCGCCGATGCAATTTTGGTCGATCCTGCATTTGGAACAGGCGCTGTCAAACTAACCCCTGCCCATGATTTCAACGACTTTGAGGTGGCCAAACGCCACCACTTGCCCTTGATCAATATGTTCAACCCCGATGCGACAGTCAATGCCGTGGGAGGCCGCTTTGAAGGCCTTACGCGAGAAAAAGCACGCATTGCGGTCAAAGAAGCCATCGCAGAATTGGGCCTTGATCGTGGCAGCCAAGATCACATGATGAATGTGGGTCGATCCGAGCGTTCCAATACCATCGCAGAACCCATGATCTCCAAACAATGGTACGTGAATGCACGGGCCCTCGCAGGCCCTGCCCTTGCAGCCGTCGAAAACGGAACCACAAAATTTGTGCCATCCCACTGGGAAAATACGTATTATGCGTGGCTCCGCAATATCAAAGATTGGTGCGTCTCGCGTCAGCTTTGGTGGGGCCACCAAATTCCTGCGTGGTATTGTCAGAATTGCCAGCAAGAAATTGTTACCCGCGAAGATCCTACCGCATGCCCAGGTTGCAGCAGCACAAACATCACACGCGATCCCGATATTCTCGATACCTGGTTCAGCTCGGCCCTTTGGGCATTTTCAACCATGGGATGGCCTGCGAAAACACCGGACCTCAAACGTTGGTACCCCACCGCGGTGCTCACCACAGGCTTTGACATCATCTTTTTCTGGGTTGCGCGCATGATGATGTTTGGCATCCACTTCATGGGCCATGTGCCTTTTGCGGATGTGTACATTCATGCGCTTATTCGCGATGCCAAGGGCGAAAAAATGTCCAAAACCAAAGGGAACGTGGTCGATCCTTTGGTGATGATCGAAAAATACGGTTGCGATGCATTTCGCTTCACGATGATAGCCTTTGCAGGCCAAGGCCGTGACGTACGCTGGGATGAAAGCCGTGCCGAGGGTTACAGCAAATTTTGCAACAAGATCTGGCAGGCATTTCGTTTTTCATTGCAAAACACCGCAGAGCGCGCCGATGCAAATGATGGTGTGGTGGATGCCGAAACCGCTGCCTATCGCGAATGGATCTTATCGAAACGTGATCACACCATCGTCGCCATGCGCGCCGCATTTGAGACGTACCGATTTAACGATGCCGCTTCGGCCCTGTATGCATTCATTTGGGATGACTTTTGCGACTGGTATTTAGAGCTTGCCAAAACATCGCTCTATGGCGAAACCTCCGGCGCCAACAAATCGCTGGTCCAACAAACCTTGCTTGAGATCTTTGATTCTCTTGCTCGCATGATGCATCCGGTCATGCCGTTTTTAAGCGAGGAGATCTGGCAAACACTTCCCAATACCGAAGGCTCGGTGATGCAAGCGCGCTATCCTGAACCGCGCCTTGTGCAAAATACCAAAGAGTATGAAAACATCGAATGCGTCAAAAGCGTGATTACGGCTATTCGCCGCATTCGTGCGGAGTTTACAGTATCCCCAAAAGATAAAGTAAACGCCTACATACAAACCAACGATGCCGTATTTTCCCTCTTGAAAATACATCAGAGTGCCATTGAAGCCTTGGGCAAAGCATCGCTCAATCCACTGACATCCGATCTCAGTTTGCCCAAGCGCACCGCCACCGAAGTGCTTCCTCACGCGGAAGTGCGTGTCCCTCTTGAAGGCCTTGTGGATTTCGCCGCTGAATCCGATCGGTTGCGCAAAGAATTGGTCAAAGTACAAAAGGACCACGAAAAAATTGACAAGCAGCTTAGTAACGCCGATTTTGTGGCCCGTGCACCCGAAGAGATCGTTGCAGAAAAAAATGCACAAATTGCGGCGTGTGTCGAACGTATGCAACAACTGACCCGTGCATTGGATCGTATTGCTTAATTTCCATCCTCACGCACTCCACTTCGCGTCAGCGAGGGGGAGTTGCTCGCAAAGCGAGCGGTGGGGGTACAGCCAAGGACAAAAAAATGTTAGCAGCCAAAAAAGTCCAAGAATTTACATTTCTCGATACCCAAGAATCTCTCATGGAAGATGCACCGTATCGCGTTGCGACCATGACCCCTGAAGCCGTTCGTTTTGGTCGCAAGGAAATTGAGCTTGCCGAAGAAGAGATGCCCGGCCTTATGGCTTTGCGTGCACAATACAAAGGCAAAAATCCCCTGCGTGGCGCACGCATCATGGGTTCTTTGCACATGACCATTCAAACTGCGGTTTTAATTGAAACGCTTGTGGATTTGGGTGCAGAAGTCCGCTGGTGCTCATGCAATATTTTCTCAACCCAAGATCACGCCGCCGCCGCCGTGGTTGCAGGCCCTACGGGAACAGCAACGAATCCCAAAGGTGTCGCGGTGTTTGCTTGGAAAGGTGAAACACTTGCCGAGTATTGGTGGTGCACTTTGCAGGCACTTCGTTTTCCTGGCAATCAATCGCCCACGTTGCTTGTAGACGATGGTGGCGATGCCACCTTGTTGATCCACCAAGGCTTTGAGCACGAACGTGATGGACGCGTTCCTAATGTCGATGGCGCAAGCTCCGAAGAAGAAGGCATCATCCTTACACTGCTTCGCGACATGCAATCCCTTGCACCAGGCTATTGGAAACCCTACGCTCAAAGCATTCGTGGTGTGTCCGAAGAAACCACCACCGGTGTGTTGCGTTTGTATGAGCGTCAAAAAGCCAAAACGTTGCTCTTTCCTGCCATCAACGTCAACGACTCGGTGACCAAGAGCAAATTCGATAATTTGTATGGCTGCCGGCATTCATTGGTTGATGCCATCATGCGTGCAACCGACGTCATGCTCGCAGGCAAGCGCATTTTGGTCGCAGGCTTCGGTGATGTGGGCAAAGGCTGCGTGCAATCCTTGCGCGGTCAAGCAGCGCGTGTCGCCATTGCGGAAATCGACCCTATTTGTGCCTTGCAAGCATGCATGCAAGGTCTTGATGTCATCACCATCGACGATGCCATTGAACAAAATTTCGATATCTACGTCACCGCCACAGGCAACTTTGATATCATTTCCGCCAATCACATGGCACGCATGCGCCACGGTGCGATTGTATGCAACATCGGACATTTCGATAACGAAATCGATATGGCTGGCCTTGAAGCACTACGACGCCGAAAAGAAGTTGAAAAAATTGAAATCAAACCCCAAGTGCACGAATGGCGCTTTCCTGACGGCCACAGCGTGATCCTATTGGCTGAAGGTCGTTTGGTGAATCTTGGTTGTGCCACAGGACATCCAAGTTTTGTGATGTCCACGTCATTTACCAATCAGGTGTTGGCCCAGCTTGATCTGCATCTCAATGCTGAAAAGTATGGTAAGACAGTCACCACACTGCCAAAAGCCTTGGATGAAATGGTTGCACGTTTGCATCTCGATCGCTTTGGTGCACATCTCACAACACTGACCACAGCCCAAGCCGATTACATTGGTATCAGTCCAACAGGACCGTTCAAGTCAGATCAATATCGGTACTAAATAGGACCGTTCCACGGTCGATTGACATATCGAATGCCTGACCAACCCAGCACCTTGCCACAAAGTGGATCACCTTTGCGAACATCACTGTTCCAAAACGCCCATGCAAGAACGTCTTTGCCAGGATAGCCTTCCAATTCTGCCATCTTCTTTAAATGCCTACCCAAGGAACCAGGAAGAACACATCCATCCAGTGACCATGGATGCTGCATTTCTTTGGGTAAAATGCTGCGAATTTTACGCTCTGAAATATGGGTCGCATACGACCATCGTTCCATATTTCTTGTCACCCACTTTTTATAAAATCCCGAGATTCTATGCTTCGCACCTCCATCAAACTCCAGTGATTTTCGCCATACAAATTGACCTGGAGGCGCTTCTGCATACTTAAAACGTACTGATTGGCTGTAAATGGCACTATCGGGATGTTTACTCTGCAAACAAACCCATTGTATTTCATTGACCCGCAATTGTTGGCCATAGCCTTGACCACGCTCCTCTTGAGGATATTGCGTCATCTCAATATGGAACTCCACTGAGCCATCTGAGAGCTGATAAATATCTCGGAGAATGTCAAAGCCCTCGGCTTCAACAGAAAAAGTAATCTTGTTTCCAAGCGACTTGATTTCCACACTGCCCATTTGCCTTGGAGATCCATCGCGCCATTGAAACGTAAAATTCCAACATCCCAGATGAGTTTGCTTTAATGCTTCTTTCGATTCGTATGCACTCAGATCCACACGGGTTCTTGCAGGCAAATAAAGGTCTAGCAACGATTGTGCAAAATCTGTCGGTTTCGATTCTGCCAATGCGATAATATTCACAGGATTTCGCCGGTGTAATTCTATCGCTGCCATCAATGTATCCTTTATATTCCATCATTCTATAACAAAAAGTGGAGAATCATGCTTTCGATTCAGGACCGTTCCACGGTCGATTCACATAGCGACAACCATCCCAGCTCAATAGTTTTTTATCTTTGGGATCTTGATCGCGTAAGTCGCTATTCCAAAACGCCCAAGCAAGTGTTGCTCTTCCCGGGTAGCCTTCCGATTGGGCATGTGTCTTTAAATATTTCGAAAAATTTTCGGGCAGGACACAATCATCCAACGACCATGGTTGCACCATGGTCGCAGGCAAAGATTGTCGCAAAATGCTTTCACTGCATCCTGTTGCAATAGCCCAAGCTTTAATATTTGTTTCTTTCCAAGCGGTGTATATCTCAGAAATTCTCGCACACGATTTAACATCAAATTCAAACATCGTGCGCCAAACAAATTGTCCCGATGGTTTTGTACCTATATTGCCAGCATGGGTTGATATCCGACTGTCTGGATGCGTACTTCGCGAACGCACCCAGTCTATTTCTCGATACAATGCTTCGCGACCATAACCATGGCCACGCTGATCGGAAGGATATTCTGTAATATCACGGTAAAAATTGATTTCACCCCCCGAACAAAAATCAATCTTTCTAATCACATCAAAATCGTGTCCCTCAATAAAAAAATTAAACGTTGAATCATTTTGTATCAAGTCCGCGCTATATTCATATGCAACATCGTCATGGGGCCATTGCATCCTAAATTTCCAGGCGCCCAAGATATGGGGCGGGTGCGACACGGCACGCAATGCCACTGATTGCCCTGCCGGAACATAGAGATCAACCAACGAGTGGACCAATGTCACTGGATTTACGTTTTGCCCATACGCGATGTTGAGCACCTGTTGAGGATGAAAATCGATTGCTGCCATATTATTTTATCCATTCTATTGAGGACCATGCCATGATTTGTTCACAACCCGGATCCCTTCCCAGCCCAGTCCCTTGCTATCCGTATGACCTCCTGAAAGGCCATCGCTATTCCAAAAATACCAGGCAACAAGTGCATTGCCACGATAGCCTTCCTTTTCTGCCTTCTTTTTGAAATGCGACATCAAGAGGGGTGGAAGCTCACATTGATCCAAAGACCAAGGATGCTCCATGGTCGCAGGTAGAATTTCGCGTAAGTCGGCTTCAGGTACCTTGGCTGCATAGGCCCATTTCGCAACATTGCTGTCGACCCAAGCACTGTATTTTCCAGAAATAAACGATTGGGTATCCTCGTTTGCAAAGTCAAAAAATTTTCTCCACACAAATTGTCCGGGTGGATTTCCTAAACGCGTTGCCAGAATAGAAATGGTACTTTCTGGATACCTGCTCCGCTCCCTCACCCAGGTCATTTCCCGTTCAATCAATCCCGTACCATAGCCATTGCCACGTAAGCTCTCCGGGAGAAGTGTTCTTTCACGACGAAAATCAAGTGAACCATCCAAGCGGCATTCGAGATGCCGAACAATGTCAAAAAGACCGCCATCAAGCGACGTGGCTTGGATCCCAACAATCAGGTATCGCGCCGATCCAGTCTCGACGCTTTGCAAGCTAACATCAACCCGCGTTTTTTCCTTGTCCCCCGGCCATTGGAATTTTTCATTCCACATATGAAGAGCTGGACCATCCAGCTCTTCACCTTCACTTCCAAAATGTGGAAGCTGCACACGGCTTCCCGGAGGCAAATAAATATCGAGCAAAGACTGGGCCAAAGAAGCCGGTTCTTCATAATGCAGTAGCGTTATTTGCTTCGTATGGTGCGAATCATTCAATTGTATTGAGGCCATGATCTTTCTCTCATTATTTTATAATGGGCCATGCCACGGTTGATTGACATAGCGAATGCCATACCACGTCAAATCCAAGTATTCAGCAGAAGTAGCATTTCGAGCGTCAGCATTCCAAAATGCCCATGCAAAAATGTCCCTACCAGGATAGCCCTCGCCTTGGGCCAACGTGCTCACATACTGATCGAATGGACAGGGTAATACACATCCATCCAAAGTCCATGGATGCTCTATCGTTTTGGGCAAAGCTTCACGAAGTGAAGCTTCCGACAACTTGGTAGCGTCTTCCCATACCGGCATATTTTCTGTGAGCCATCTATGGTAATGGCGTTGAATATTACATTTTGACGATTCATTTTTAAAATCAAATGATTTGCGCCAGGCAAACTGCCCCGGTGGTTTATCAACGGAGGGCATGCGCATCGAGAAACCCGTAATAGAACTATCCAAATTCTTACTATAAACTCGCACCCATTGTATTTCACCCTGCAAGAGGCGCGTTCCATATCCATGACCACGCTGGCCCTCAGGGATCAGCGTAAGTTCGCGAGAAAATCGAACCAGATCATTGTCATGATTAAATTCTATGTCGCGTATGACACTGCCACGGTCATATTTTCCATGTGAAAAATTGATATTAAAATTGATCGCGTCTGTATTTCCTTGCTCATCTTTTTTAACGCTAAAAAAAACAATCACGTTATTTTCATCGGTACAATCAGCCCATTTGATCTTAAATTTCCAGCACAACGACCCATGATCTGCAGGAGACACAAGGGGTATTTTTTTGAGATTTATCTGCAGTTCCGAGGGCAGATATATATCCATCAATGACTGTGCAATGAACATTGGCTCTGCAACACGCAGTGATACCGTTGGTCTCAAGCTCTGCGCTGAATGAAATTCTATGATTGACATATCAGGTGTGACAATACCAGCCATTTCGACCCATAAGAATGTGCGAAAATATGCGACAGCACCGTATTACGCCGCAGGCATCACATGTCGCGCGCGAGCGCGGCTCCATGTGCATTCAGGCACCAGTCGAGCAAGTGCTTGACGAATTTCATCGTGATCGCCCGTGGATGCCGCAAATGCCAGATCAGCCAATGAAACATCTATCAAATCGGCGTTGATTTTCGTTTTTCGCGCCATCATGATTTTAAGATGCGATGTTGCATGAAGATCTTCATGATCAAGAGCAAGCTCTTCAAATAATTTTTCGCCAGGCCGTAGGCCCGTAAATTTGATGTCGATATCGCGCCCAAGTACAAAACCCGACAATTCGATGAGATCACGTGCGAGATCCATAATACGAACCGGTTCACCCATATCGAGAATAAAAATTTCGCCGCCCGAGCCCAGCACACCTGCTTGTAAAATCAACTGTGACGCTTCGGGGATTGTCATGAAATATCGTGTCATCTCAGGATCGGTGATGGTCACAGGTCCACCGCGTTTAATTTGTTCTTGGAAAATGGGAACGACACTTCCGGCAGAACCCAATACATTGCCAAAACGCACAGCGCATACATTCATATGGCTTCGGCCTGCAAATGCTTGCATCACAAGTTCGGCACCACGTTTCGTTGCACCCATCACCGATGATGGATTCACCGCTTTATCGGTGGACACCAAAACAAACCGTTCAACACCCATCGCTTCACAACACGAAAGCAATTTGTGAGTTCCCAAAAGATTGTTTTTCACCGCTTCGCCAGGATGTGCTTCCATCAACGGAACATGCTTGTGTGCAGCCGCATGCAACACAATGCTCGGAGCCTCATCGCGCATGACCTGCTGCAAACGCGATGTATCAGCCACATTGCATACTGCCGGCGTGAGCATGGATGATGGATGGCTTCTTAAAAGTTCTTGCTCTATTTGAAACAATGCACCTTCGGCTTGTTCCACAAGAATAAGACGTTTGGGTGAAAATCGCATCACTTGCCTGCACAGCTCAGAACCAATGCTTCCCCCAGCACCTGTCACCATCACACGCGCACCGGAAAAAATACCGCGCAATAACACATCATCAAGTTGCACTGGTTCCCTGCGCAATAAATCTTCGAGACTCACCGGTTGAAGTTCACGAAAGGTCATCGGACCGTGGGTGATCCGTAAGGAACTTGGAAGTGTCCGCACCGGAAGCCCTGTCGCGCGACATTTTGCATACAATGCACGAAATTCATGGGCACCAAGCGATGGTATCGCCAACACAATTTCATCAATCGTATGATTTTCGACAATACGGGTAAGATCTGCGATGCGCCCAAGAACACGCACGCCGTGCAACGTTTCTCCACGTTTATACGGATGATCATCAAGCAAGCCCACCACATGAAATCGACCATGGTGATTGATATTCAAATCACGCAGAAACATCTCAGCCGCATTGCCCGCACCAATCATCAGCATACGTGAACCTGAATCATTGCGATGAAGTCCCACCGATATTTCGCGCAACATACGCACCGATAAACGCAAACCCACCACCGACGAAATCGCGAGAAGACAATCGATCAAATAAATAGACCGTGGGAAATCATGGGGACCAAACCATTGCATCGCCAAATAAAATCCGACAGACGCCACGCATGTGCATCCGACAACACGAAGCAGATCATGCAAGCTGGTATAACGCCAAAGCCCATGAAATCCGCCCATCAATGCAGTCACCACAAAGCGTACTGCAAGCATCATAGGCATAGCCATAAGCAGTTGGGTACGCTGATCGGGCCCCAATACAAACTCAAATCGCAGAACAAATGCAGCAAGCAATGCACAGGACCAAATCGCAAGATGTGCGCCCACAATCATTACGCGCCGCAAAATATAGGGAAGCACCGCCATATAAGCGAGTCCTTCCGTCAGCACAGTACCCTGGCGATCTGCCGGTTCCATTCCTGCCCTCCCATGGGGTTCTATGGGTTTTTACAAGCAGGATGATGTTAGCGGCTTATGTTGCGTATCGCGAAAAACAGACGAAAAATGTTCGTCAAAGGCTAATCCATTCGAATGACTCAAGATACACGCGCAAGGCGCTCATGGTAGGAAAACGTTCAAAAAGAAGATCACGTCTGAGAGCGGAACAAATATATTTTATCTGCGGTGCTTGCTCGCGATAGTAGCGACGCCCACCTAAGCATTCATAAAACACGCGAACTGCATCTAAAATATCTTGTTGCTTTTTATGTTTGGCGGGCGGGCCCCAATTAAAAAAATCCACCAGTTTCAATTCAAATGAAACCCCCCGGGGGCGCAAAAGAATGTTCTGGGAGTGCACATCACCGTGGTATTCACCCACACCGTGCACAAGCTCAAGACCTTGCACCAAACGGTACAGTATATTCAACGCTGTAAAGGGCGGCGCACGATGACCCTTTTGTTGAAGAAGCCATTGTTCAAGCTGCACGCCTTCGCAAAAGTCGGAAATCAAACAAAGCACGCGTTTTCGCGCCACTTGGATCGCTTGGGTGTGATGGTACTGCAAGACAATCGGACAACTGCGCAGGTGATTGAGCTTTTGCGCATACCAAACAACCGCGCGGTCGTGGGGCTCCATGTTCGGATAATAAAATTTGGCGGCGCGATGAATGCCCGTCTCACGCTCCAAAATTTTATAGACCTCGCCCTCGCTGCCCGACCCAAGCAAACAAACCACCTCATACTGGGGTCCGATGCAACGGCCGGGCCGAAAATTAAACGAGACCTTTTTGATACTTTTTGTAGGCACCACGGCAGACTATCCCAAAGCGCCCTATACAGTGCAAGCACCGTACGATCATGCCCGCTTATAGGTTCTTACGTGGGTACCACGGAATATCTTCGAACCCCGCTTTGTGCTGGGCCGCCCGTGCCAATACAAACAGAAAATCGCTGAGACGATTCAAAAAAATCAGGCCAAGGACCGTCGCTTCGGCATCGGTATTTAACAAAGAAACCACCCTACGTTCAGCCCTTCGACATACACAACGGGCTAGATGAAGCGATGCACAAAGAGGGGTTCCCATGGGGAGAATAAAGTTTTTCAGGGGTGGAAGCTCTGCATCCATGGTATCGATTTCGCTTTCAATCCACGCAATATCCGCATCCTCAAGCGACGCCAGCCGTTTGCTTGCTTCTGGAGTCGCAAGTTCCGCACCAAGCGCAAAGAGAAGCCCCATGATACGCTCCAAAGGCGCGAGCCATGGCTCATAGGCTTCATGGGCCCTTGCCACAGCAAGGGTGGCATTGAGCTCGTCCACGCTTCCATAGGCCTCAACACGTACATGGTCTTTCGATACTTTCCCGGCACCAAACAAAGCCGTTTGGCCTCGGTCCCCTACTTTTGTATATATTTTCACGTGATTTCCTCCTGCGCGTCGCAGCTTGTGACTTACGCTTCAAGCCTATATGAGCACGTCCCATGCATCCCAAACGCCTCGAAAGTCGACTGCTAAAGGCTGTCGTACGCGCCAACCGCGATTTTGGTCTTTTTGAAGAAGGCGACAAGATCCTCGTGGCCTTATCTGGCGGTAAGGACTCCTACGCTTTGTTGTGGGCCTTGATGCAACTGCAAGCAAGTGCACCCTTCAAGTTTGAACTTTTTGCATATCACCTCGACCAAGGCCAACCCGGCCACAATCCCGCGCCCCTTGAAGAGCATATCAAGACGTTAGGAGTTCCTTACGAAATCGAATTTCAAAATACCTATACAACCGTGATCGAAAAAACAGAGCCCGGCAAAATTTACTGCTCGCTGTGCTCACGTTTTCGTCGCGCCATTTTGTACAAAGCTGCAGCACGCAACGGTTGCAACAAAGTGGCCCTCGGCCACCATCGCGACGACATCATCGAAACCGCACTGCTCAATTTATTCTTTTCTGGCCAACTCAAAGCCATGCCTCCAAAATTGGTCTCAGATGCGGGCAACGAAATGGTGATCCGGCCTTTGTGCTATGCCCCCGAAGAAGAGCTTGCAGAATTTTCTGAGCAACAGGCATTCCCCATATTGCCATGCAATCTATGTGGTTCGCTTGATAGCCAACGCAAATGGGTAAAAAATCTTCTCACAGATTTAACCGCAAGAACACCGCATCTCAAAGGCAATATTTTGCATGCGCTGGCCAATGTCACTCCTTCGCACCTGCTCGATCGAACATTGAATCCGGTTTACACCCAAGGTGCCTATCTCGCCGATGATCTTGATGAAGAAGACGCCGCACCTGTACCGACCAAGTCAAAACGATTGCCTATTTTACAGAATCAAGTTTCCCCTACGTAACCTATCGTTCTAGCGCTTGAGGTGCTGCGACGCAAAGGCGAGAAAGCGCTCGCGAGCAAAGCGGTGCTCCACGACCGGCCGTGGATAGCTCGCGCCGAGCACAACGCCTGCGTCTCGTAGCACAGTTTCAGGTGCCTCCCACGGATTGTGAATGTAACGCGACGGCATCTTTTCAAGCTCAGGCACCCAGCGGCGAACGTAATTGCCCTCCGGATCGAACTTCTCACCCTGCGTGACGGGATTGAAAATGCGGAAGTAGGGCTGCGCGTCACAACCGCAACCGGCCGACCACTGCCAACCGGCATTGTTCTGCGCCCAGTCTCCATCGGTGAGATATTTCATGTAGTGCGCCTCGCCTCGTCGGTAGTCTATAAGCAGGTGCTTGCAAAGGAAGCTTGCGGAAATCATTCGAGCACGGTTGTGCACGAATCCCTCGCCGATCAGCTGACGGGAGGCCGCGTCCACGATGGGATAGCCGGTCCTGCCGAGCACCCACGCTTGCCATAATTCTTCGTCGTATTGCCACGGAAAGCCCTCGAAGGCAGGCCGGAAGGGTTTATCAAGCAGTTCGGGACGATCCCACAAAGTGCTGTGGGTGAATTCCCGCCACAAAAGCTCGTTCAAAAAAGAACGCGCAGCTGTCGTTCCATTGAGAGCATCTTCGACCGCGGTCCACACCTCGCGTACCGAGAGAGTGCCGAACTTGAGATCCGCAGACAGCCGACTCGTTCCGGGGAGATCCATACGATCCCGGTGCTCTGCATACGCCTCTGCGGTATCCCGTAGGAATCGCCTAAGCCGCGCCTTCGCGGCCTTCTCTCCTCCTTGAAGAAGAGCCGGATTGCGATCGATCCCGAGCTGATCGCAGGTCGGGATATCGATCACGCAGGCGAGAATATCCCTCGGCACCGGAGAAAAACTGCGCGGCGCCGCCAAAGGCCTATCAATCGTTGCCTTCTGACGGAATGCCCTCGCAAACTGACTGAACACCGAATATGGCTTGCCCACGCCAGTTCGCAGCGCACCCGGAGGCATTAGCGTCTCGCCCTCGTAGAGCTCAAACTTCACGCCGAGAGCTTCACGTATACGACGATCGCGCTCGCGCGCGAACGGCTCGACCCATCGGTGCGCAACCACGCGATCTGCTTTCCATTCGCGGGCAAGACGCGGGACAACTTCCACGCTTTTGCCCGCAACAACGATTAGGCGTGAACCACGATCCAGGAGCATGGCCTCAAGTTCGTGTAGTGAATCAAGCAAAAACTGCATGCGATGCGGGAGCTCGCGAGCACGGGCGGGCGCAAAGAAATGGGGGTCGAGCACGAACAGCGGGATAACCTCGCCTGTGGCCAGCGCGTCCCTGAGCGGTGCATGATCCGAAATGCGCAGGTCCTTGCCGCGAAACCAAACGATGGTTCTTATGCTCATCTTGCGACTATTCTAGAAACTCTCACCCAATACAATAGGACGAAAGCGATCTCCTATCCAAAGATTTTAACCACGTCACCAATGCCAATATATTCATATTTTTTTACCTCAAAAACTCCCCACGCACCTCACACAACGGCCTATCAAGATGCCGCATAGGTGATGGATCGTTATACAAATTTTTGCTGTGCCGTCCTCGAACCCATGCACGCAAAGTTCGCAAAGGTGCTATCGCAATTCCTAAAAAAAGACCCTGCAAATTGATAAACCACGCAAACCAAAAGTTGCTGCATCCGCTGGCCAATTCCCACGCCGATATTTCACACTCACCGCGCATGTCCGTGCCGTATCCCGTGATCGCATGATGAAGATCATGCAACGGCAATGCTCGCCTTCGTGAATCGCTATTAGGGAAACCAACAGGAATGGGGCCCAGCTTCCACAACGTCACCCATCGATGCGATAAACCGCCATCAGGTCCAGCTCCAAGTTTTGCAACGGATTGATCGCGCGCTTCGCGAAGTGTCAACATGCTAAAGCCTATAGGCATCCAAAAGAACCTGAACCACCCGCCATGGGGCACCGTCAAAAATCTTTGGCATCAGCAACACCTCTAAAAATGCCAATACCAAAAAAGGACCAAATGGGATCGCACGGGCGGGAGGAACCCAACCATCTTCAAAAACAGTGGGAGGAGAAGAAGTACGCCGTCCGATAAACAACATCACACTTCCAATCACTGCACCTTGCACCGCCGCCAAAAAAAGAATCGACAGCGCAGACGGCAAACCCACAAGCGCACCCAATCCTGCGAGCAATTTTACATCACCCAATCCCAAGCCCTCACGCCCTGTTATTTTCTGGTACACAAAGCCTACTGCAAACATCAGTAAGCCTGGGATCAAACCCAACAATGCCTGATAAGGTGTGATCCAGCCAGGGATCCATGGAAGCAAAACAGCAACCAAAAGAAGTGGCAAAGTGATACTGTCAGGTAACCAGAAGTGATCCAAATCAATCAGTGCAAGGGTAGCAACCGCTGTAATAACACTGCTCCACAACACACTTCGCCAAGACAAACCAAAATGTGACACCACGCCCATCATCAAGACTGCCATCATGACTTCAGTAATAATATGGCGAAATGTCAGCGGTTTTTTACAACAGCGACTTTTCCCAACACACATAAGGTAACTGATTATAGGAATATTTTCGTACCACTGAAGAAGACGACCACAATGATCACATCCTGAGGGTGGTCGAATAATCGAACGACCTTGCGGCAATCGATGCACGATCACGTTCACAAACGATCCCAAGCATGCACCAACAAAGGCGGCGTAGATCAACACAAAGAGTGGTTTTACGTCTTGCAAAGCATCAAACATGGTTGCGATCACCTGCCAATGGTTTGGGGACTGTCAATAGAAGGTAGTACACTTATAACGTATTCCCAATACTGGGGAACACCACGAAGAAACCAGCCCCCCTGCGCGATGGTTTCTCTAATATAACCTGGGGGGGACATAAGGAGAACCGCATGAATAGGCGGACCATGTCACGGGGTTTTACACTTATTGAACTCATGATTGTTGTCGCAATCATCGGTATCTTGGCGGCCATTGCGATCCCTAATTTCAGTTCGTTTCAGGCACGGGCAAGACGATCTGAATCCCGCAACAATCTCAAGGCCATCTACACCACACTCACCGCTTTTTTAGCCACGGGCGAAAATCTGGATCGCTGCCCCAACACGGGGATTTGCGGTTGGACAACGTCCATCGATTCATTGTGGTATGAGTACGGTGCACGCGGTGTTACGTCGACAGGCATCACCGTCATCAATGCGGGCGGTGTGATCCCAGGGGCAACAGCACCAGGGCGCAATTATGCGAGTGCATGCCTCGGTGCGGCACCCGCTGCAGGCGTCACCACGGGTACCATCGGAACAGCAGCCATGCTCACACCAACCCTTCAAGGCGAATGGGCAGCACAAGCAGCCGGCAACATCGATGATGATGCCGCATGCGATATTGTTGCCCATGACGGTTGCAATCGAAGTGGGTTGCTTGCCGACGATCTTGTTGGCACTGCGACAACGTCCAACGTCACCGCCAATCCATGGGCAGGTGCCACATGGACCGCATGCGGTGTTGCTGCCGCCGGTCCATAAAAGGGCTTAGCAAGCATCGCCCCTAAATCTAAACGTTGCGAACTTTCATGCCACACATAATTTATCTAAAGTGTGATCATGCGCAACAAACACCATTCTGGCTTCACACTCATTGAGTTGATGGTCGTCGTTGCGATCATCACCACACTTGCTGCCATCGGTGCGCCCGTATTTCTTAAAATTCTCGAACGACATCGCCAAGCCGAAGTAACAGCGGGCTTGCGCGGTGCATTTGCTGCACTCACGTCCGCCGCGGCCGAACGCGGCGATCTACGCTGCGGATGGTGTGGATGGACCCCCGGATCCCCCGGAACCTACAATTATGGTTACCAAGCCATGGTGGGGGCCAATAAACTTGTCACAAAAGCATTTGTACAAACCGAAAAACCCCTTGCAGCCTGTGCATCCCAGTTGGATTTTACGGGTGCTTCGCTTCCGCGATACGACGATGAATTTACCATCGTGGCCGTTGGCAATATCGATACCGATGTATTTTGTGATCAATGGTTGATTGACGACCGTGAGATGCTCGATTGGCGTCGCAATGATCTGAATGATGCAATCAATACCCACTTCCTCGCATCAGAACAACGTCCTGATCGGCGGATCACGCCGTGAGGAATATTCTATTAATAGCGATGTTGTTTTTTGTGACCCAACAATTGCACAAACAGCTCATCCAATACGTACATGCAGAATCAACATCTCACGAAATATTGCCCGATCCGGCAACCGCCATCACCCTTGCCATGGGCTATAGGCCACTTGTTGCAGACTATTATTGGCTTCGCACCCTCTCCGAATTTGGTGATCTTGCATGGCAAAAAAAGGGTTCGCCTCGTGTTGTACCCTTGCTTAAACTTACCCTTGCACTCGATCCACAATTTGAAATTGGCTACGAATTTGCCGCAACAGCACTCACGGTAGATGGCATGGATCCACAAATTGCCCATGACATCGCATCGCCAGGCATTGCTCTATTTCCAGATAACTGGCGCATTCCATTTTATATCTCATTTATTGCCATGCATTACTTAGATGATAACCCGAGGGCAGCCCAAACCATGGCCATAGCCGCAACACGGCCCGAAGCGCCATCGTATACACGCATGCTTGCAACACAACTTGCAGCACGGGGCGGTGTACCGGAAATCGGTTTGGCCATGCTTCAAGCTATTTTTCCCACTATTGATGACCCCGATTTGCGAAACGAATACGAAGAAAAAGCACGTTATTTGCGCATGGAACTCGATCTGCGTGAATTACAAAAAATTATAGAACACTATAAGACAACCCAAAAAGACATCCCTCAAAATTTCAAAAAATTACTGTCACAAGGTTTTATTCCAAACATTCCCATCGATCCATTTGGCCAAAATTATTTCATCGATCCAGAAG
>SXGR01265246.1_pt1 | contig 74629 bp, 62 predicted proteins | sample 3174711 | NCBI WGS metagenome assembly SXGR01 (sample SAMN11356860, study PRJNA531348) | freshwater metagenome | isolation source: freshwater sample F1-60 | place: China: Fuxian Lake, Yuxi | collected 2017-12-25 | reverse complement strand
TCCGGCGTCTCGATGGGGCAGATGCGCCCGTAGTGCGAGATGTGCACGTCGCGCCCCTCGAAGCCCGCGCGCTTGCGGTTGAGGCCGCCCGGCCCCAGGGCCGAGAGGCGCCGCTCATGCACCAGCATCGAGAGCGGGTTGGTCTGGTCGACGACCTGCGAGAGCTCGCTCCGGCCGAAGAAGAACTCCACCGCGCTGGACACGCTCTTGGTGTTCATGAGGTCGGCGATCTTGAGCGCCTCGCTCGGGTCCTTGGTGCTCATCCGCTCCTGGACGGTGCGGCGCAGCTTGGCAAAGCCCTTGCGCATCTCCTCGGTGGCCAGTTCGTCCAGCGTGCGGAGGCGGCGGTTGCCGAGATGGTCGATGTCATCGACGATCGCGTTGCGCTTGCTGCCGTCGTGCGGCCGGCGAAGCTCGAGGATGTAGCGGAGGATCGCCAGGAAGTCCTCGGCGGTGAGGCCGAGGTCGGTCGAGGGGACCTTGTGCCTGGTGTCGTGCTCGAACTTCCGGTTGATGCGGAAGCGGCCGACGCGGCCCATCCGGTAGCGGTCCAGGTCGAAGAAGCGCTCGTGAAAGAGCTCGCGCGCCTTGTCCACCTGCGGCGGGTTGCCCGGGCGCAGGCGGCCGTAGATGCGCAGGAGCGACGCCTCGTGCTCGGTGACTTCCGACAGGAAGTCCAGCTTCTCCTCGGCCAGGGTGTTCAGGATGAGCGAGTCGCCCGGGTCGCGGATCGCGCGGACGGACTTGAGCCCGGAGCCGATCACCGTCTCCAGGCTCTTCTCGCCGAACTGCTGGCCCGGCTTGCAGAGTTCCTCGCCGGTGTCAAAGTCGACGAGCAACTCGGCGGAATAGTGCTCCGGCCTGAGTTTCTCGACCTTGACTTCCTCGATGTCGTGGAACTGCTCGAGGATCGATTCCGTCGAGCCGTACTTCTCGGCCAGCGCGCGCAGGAAGGTGGTGGCCGCGATCTTGGCGCTCTTGTCGATCTTGAGCGCGAGGACATCCTTCTTCGTCACTTCCAGCTCAAGCCAGGAGCCGCGGTCGGGGATGATGCGCGCGCCGTGGAGCGGGCGGTCGCCGACGCTGGAGTTGATGCTGAAGTCGACGCCAGGCGAGCGGTGCAGCTGGCTGACGATCACGCGCTCCGCGCCGTTGACGATGAACTCGCCGCCGCCGAGCATGATCGGGATGTCGCCGAGGTAGATGTCCTCTTCCGTGACCTCGGAGGTCTCCTCGCGGTGGAAGCGGAGCTTGACGCGCAGCGGGTAGCCGTAGGTCAGGCGAAGCTCGCGGCACTCCGCCTCGGAGTGCTGCGGATCGCCGAAGGCGTAGCTCACGTACTCGATGCGCATCGAGCCGTCATACGACTCGATGGGGAACACCTCGCGCAGGAGCGACTCGATGCCGAGCTCCTGGTCGCGCGACTCGGGAGACGATTCCTTCTGCAGGAATCGGTCGTACGAGCGCCGCTGCACCTGCTGGAGGTCAGGGACGTTGATGACGTCTCCACGCTTCGCATAATTCCGCACGGTCTTGGTTGGCATGATGGTGATCCGGTGGCGGGGTATCGAGACGGGCAACGTCGACGCGAGCACATCGCGCCGACGGAAAGCCGGTCAGGTCAAGATCGAATTCGAGAGGGACGCGGGGGGCAGCCGAGCAAGTCCTGAAGTGTACGGGACCCCGGTGCCGTTGCGCAAGGGCCGAAACGATGTTTTTTCAAGAAAAAGGGGCTCCCCGGCCCAGGCCGGGAAGCCCCTGAGTTCCAGCAGGGTTGGCTTACTTGATCTCGACCTTGGCGCCGGCGGCCTCGAGGGTCGCCTTGAGCTTGTCGGCGTCGGCCTTGGCGATCTTCTCCTTGACGGTCTTGGGAGCGCCGTCGACGAGGTCCTTGGCCGCCTTGAGGCCCAGGCCGGTCGCTTCGCGGACCGCCTTGATGACGTCGATCTTCTTCGCGCCAGCCTCGGCGAGGATGACGTCGAACTCGGTCTGCGCCTCGACAGCCGGGGCCGCCGCAGCGCCGCCGCCAGCCATCACGACCGCGCCACCCGCGGCGGGCTCGATGCCGTAGGTGTCCTTCATGTAGTCGGCCAGGTCAACGGCCTCCTTGAGGGTGAGGGCTGCGATGCTGTCGCCGATCTGGCTGATCTTGGCGTCGAAAGTCTTTGCGTCTGACATGGTGTTCGTATCTCCAAACAATGTGAACTTGCGCACCAGAGGAGCGTCACGCGACGCTTTTCACCAACGAGTGGCCTGTGGTGAGCGGAAGTGTTTCGGTTCAGCCCACCTGGGGGACGGACTTGGCGATGGCTTCGCCCTTCTCCAGGCGGGATTCGATTTCCTTGACGATCCCCAGCACGCGCGCGCCGGGGGCCTTGGCGGCACCGACGACGTTGCGGGCGGGGCTGAGGAGCAGGGTGACGACCCGGGACTGGGACTCTTCCTTGGTGGGGAAGGAACTCAGTCGCTCGACGCCCGCCTTGCCGGCAAACCACTCGCCGTCGATGCAGGCGCCCTTGAGGCCCAGCTTCTCGTTCTTCTTGGCGTCCTCGACCAGCTTGCGTGCGATCGAGACGACGCTCGCACGGCCGTAGACGAGGGCCGAGGGGCCAGAGAGGCCGGGGAGGATCGCTTCCAGCGCCGTGCCGCCGAGCGCTCGCTTGGCGAGGTTGTTGCGGATGACGGTGACGCGGACGCCGTCCTTGCGAAGCCCTTGCCGGAACGCGGTGTCCTCGACGCTGCTCATGCCCCGGATTTCGACCAGGACGGCCTCACCGACGCCGTCGAAGCGGCGCTGGTACTCGCGGACGATCATGTCCTTGACTTGCTTGCTCATGGTGAGTCTCCTTGCAGATCAGACGGCGACCTGGACGCTGGGCGTCATGGTGCCGGAGATGCATACTTTCTTGAAGTACAGGCCCTTGGACGAAGAAGGCTTCACCTTGGCCATGGTGTCGATGAAGTGGGCGAGGTTCTCGGTGAGCTGCTCGTCGGAGAACGAGAGCTTGCCGATGATGCAGTGGATGTTGCCGTAGTCGTCGTTGCGGTACTCGGTCTTGCCGGCCGCATACGCCTTGACGCCACCGGGAACATCGGGGGTGACGGTGCCGGCCTTGGGAGAGGGCATGAGACCCTTGGGTCCCAGCACCTTGCCCAGCTTGGCGATGACGCGCATCATGTCGGGGCTCGCGACCGCCACGTCAAACTCCATCCAGCCGCCTTCGATCTTGGCGACCAGGTCTTCGGCACCCGCCTCGACGGCTCCGGCGGCCTTCGCCGCTTCCACCTTGTCGGACGCGCAGAAGGCCACGACGCGGGCCGTCTTGCCCGTGCCGTGAGGGAACGAGATGGCGCCGCGAAGCGCCTGGTCGGCGTGCTTGGGGTCGATCCCCAGGTGGGCGACCACGTTCACGGTCTGGTTGAACTTGGTGGCCTTGAACTTGCGGAGTGCCTTGACGGCGTCAGCGGGGGCCTGCGGCGTGGCGACGACGAGCTCGGCGTTGGCGCGGGACCGCTTGCTGTGTCCGACGATCTTCTTCTTGGTTGCCATCGGTTCAGCCCTCCACCGTCACGCCCATGGAGCGCGCGGTGCCTTCGATGATCTTCATGGCGGCCTCGATGCATCCCGCATTGAGGTCTTCCATCTTCTCTTCGGCGATCTTGCGCACTTGGGCGCTGGTGATCTTGCCGACCTTGTCGGTGTTCGGCTTGCCCGAACCCTTCTCGGCCTTGGCGGCCTCCTTGATCAGCTCGGAAGCAGGTGAGCTCTTGAGCGTGATGTCGAAGGTGCGGTCGCCGTAGACCGTGACGACCGCCACGACGATGCGCCCGTTCTGGGCCTTCGTCATGTCGTTGAACTTGGTGATGAACTGGCCGGGGTTGACGCCGTTGGCGCCAAGCACGGGACCGAGTGGCGGGGCCGGGGTGGCCTTGCCACCGGGGGCCATGATCTTGAACTGTTTGGTGACCTTCTTGGCCATGGGCTCGAACCTCCTACTCCACTTGACTCGGACCCTCTTGGGGCCCGGGAATGCCTTGGTTCAGCCGAGGACCAGGGCAGCGGGGTAGTACATGCGGTGCTGAGTTGAGCCGAGCAGTGTATCACGAATCCTCGCGACCGCAAGCGACCGATACGATTGGACCCATGCCTCTCCCCGCCGCCCGAGCCGGCCGTGCCGCAGCGACCACGGACGTCATCGCCGAACTGGAATGGCGCGGCTTGCTCCACCAGGCCACGTCCGAGAACCTCAGGCAGCGGCTGCTTGGTGCGTCCCACACGGCCTACGTGGGCTTTGACCCGACCGCCTCCAGCCTCACGGTGGGGAACTATGTCCCGATGGTCCTTCTCGCGCACTGGCAGCGCGCGGGCCATCGGCCCATCGTGCTCACCGGCGGCGGCACGGGGCTCATTGGCGACCCCAGCGGGAAGAGCGCGGAGCGGCAGTTGCTCACCCGCGACGAGGTTCGCGCCAATGTCGCCTCGCAGCGGAAGATCTTCGAGCGTGTCCTGGACCTCTCGCCGGCATCGGGGGCGGCGATGGTGGACAACGCGGACTGGCTGGAGAAGCTGGGTTACATCGAGGTGCTGCGCGATGTCGGCAAGCACTTCAGCGTGAACCAGATGATCGTGCGGGATTCGGTCGCGTCGCGGCTCAACGAGCGCGAGCAGGGCATCTCGTACACCGAGTTCTCCTACATGATCCTCCAGGCGTACGACTTCCTCCACCTCTACCGATCGCACGGATGCAGCGTGCAGATGGGAGGTGCCGACCAGTGGGGCAACATCGTCTCGGGGATCGACCTCATCCGCCGATGCGAGCAGGGCGACGCCTTCGGGATCACCAACCCGCTGGTCACCAAGTCGGACGGCGGCAAGTTTGGCAAGACGGAGAAAGGCGCGATCTGGCTCACGGCGGATCGAACCAGCCCGTACCGCTTCCACCAGTACTGGCTCAACACGGCCGACGCGGATGTCTCCAGGTTCCTTCGATGGTTCACCTTCCTGGGCCGCGATGAGGTCGAGTCACTGGAACGCTCCGCCGTCGAACGCCCGCAGGAGCGTTCCGCGCAGCGTGCCCTTGCGGATCACCTCACCACGATCTTCCACGGCGAGACGGAGCGTGCGCGCGCCGAGGCCACGGGCCGGGCGCTGTTCACGGGCGATCTCCGGTCGCTTGATCCCGCACAACTGTCCGACGTGTCCGCGGACCTCGCGGGCGGGGAGGTGGCTGCCGCCGAACTTGGGACGCTGGCCGTGGTCGATGCGGTGGTGCGGGCGGGACTTGCCGCCAGCAAGCGCGAGGCAAGGGACTTTGCCGCGCAGGGTTCGCTGGCCGTCAACGGCGAAAAGTGCGCGGCGGACCGGGTGCTGTCGCGCGAAGACCTGCTGGCCACCGCATCAGGGGGAGCGGTGCTCCTGCGGCGTGGGAAGAAGCAGTGGGGCGTCCTGCGCCTGGTCGGCGGCTGAAATCAGTTGCCGGGAGGCGTGGTCAGGGGAAATCCTGCCGCGGCGGCTGCAGGCGCGATTTCCAGGTTGACCGAGGGCTGCGTCTCGGTGCTGCCCCCGACCGACACCACGTTGACTCCCTTGGGGAGCAGCCAGAAGTCGACGATGCCGGAGGTGGCCTTGCCGACCAGCTCCTCGTGCGTGAGGTGCACGATTGCGATTGGCTTGAAGGCGTTGGATTCCAGCAGCGTGATCGCGTCGGGCGGCCCCTTCACGACGACGTCGGCGATGAACTGGCTCTGCGAAGGGATCGACACCACGTAGCGGGCCAGCGTGTCGGGCAGCGCCGCGACCTGCACGGGCACACGGCTGAGCGTCAGCTCCCGGCTTGCGGCCACGATGGAATACGCAACGCGTACAGGCCGCAGTCCGCGGCATTCGGCAGCGCGCGTCGCCGGCAGTCCAATCACCTTGGGGAGCAACTCTTCCTGGTACGCGCCCGGCGGGCGGTCCAGCCCCGACACCCGGACCTCCAGCGACAGGGCAGCGGTGGCCAGGTCCGGAGGGACGAGCAGGACCTGCGACGCGCTGCCTTCGACCGTCGCGCCACGAATCCCCTCGCCCGGCTGCAGCACCAGGTCGACGGATCGCTCGATGAGGTCGGTGATCGTGAGCGTGGTGACGGAGGGGGGCGGCTGCGCGGACTCGATCGTCACCTCGGACGCCGGCAGCTGCGCACCGATGTAGTCACGCAGCCGTTCGGCGATGGGCCAGCTCCCGGCGGTGCCGGGAACGTCTCCTGCGCCGGCGGGGAGGTCGACCAGCGCGGGAACCTCGGACTCGAATCGGCGAAGGTGCGAGGCCGTGCCGACGATCGTGCACGTGACCGGGAAGACCTCGGCAGGCGACACCAGCATCCGTTCCGAACTGGGGACGAATCTCGCGCGGATCACCACTTCCCTCGACTCGGTGATTGACCGTGTTGCTTCCTGCAGGAGGAGCACGGTGATCGCGACCGCCGCCACCATGTTGAAGAGGTGTCCTCGGACGAGTCGGCTCAGGCGTTCACGCATGGCCGGCCACCTCCGCCTCGCGGGCGCGCGCCGCTGTCGAGGTGAGCGGATTGGCGTCCGCCTCAAGTTGCCGGGTCAACACACGCTGCACGTCCTCCCGAGCGAGCGGGTCGCTGAGGTGTCCCCGTTCGGCGAGGCGAACCGTCCCGGTCTGCTCACTCACCACCACCACCAAGGCATCGGTGTCAAGGGTGACGCCGACCGCCGCGCGATGGCGGGAACCCAGCGCCGGCGGCACGGCCCCCGTGGGGGGCATGGGGAGTTCCACGTTGGCGGCCGCTATCCGGCCGTCGCGGATGATCACCGCCAGGTCATGCAATGGGGTCGATGGCCAGAAGATCGATTCCAGGAGCCGCGGGGACAGCGCGGCATCCACGGTCACGCCACCCTGCGCGAGCGCTTCCAGGCTGGTCCCGCGCTCGATCACGATGATGGCGCCGATGTGCTGGCGAGCGAGCGTGATCGAGGCCTCGGCGACCGCGGCACCGATGTCCGCGTGCGGGCGACGACGCGCCGATGGATCGATGGCCTCGAGCGTGGACTCGCCCACGCGGACCAGCGCCTGCCGGATCTCCGGAAGGAAGACGGCGACTCCCACGATCGCCACCACGGAGAGGAGGCCCGTGAGGAGCACGTGCAGCCTGGCCAGCTCCCGCGAGAAATTGTCGCTCACCCCGACCACGAGCACCAGGACCACGCCGACAAAGAGGACTCCCTTCACCACGCCTGCCCCGCGGGATCGTCCCAGGAACTCCAGGGCCGCAAAGGTGCAGAGCCACACCACGGAGAACTCCACGACGGCCGGCCAGTCGAGCGCCAGGACTGGTTGGAGGCTGTCGGTCGACACGTCACCGTTACGATACAGCGATGGCCCTCGACAACAGCCTGCAGCCCGGTTCATTCACCGGGACGTGCGCGCACTCCGGTGAATCGATCCGTCCCGGCTGCGCCTACGTCGCGGCACTGGTCGATGGAACGGGAGGCGATGGATCATTGACGCTTCGCCGGGTGGACACCAGCCTCGTCGCGTGGGAGGCGGGCCATCGGCCGGCGGGGCTCATCGCGTTCTGGCGCAGCGAGGCGCCCAGCCCCGACGATCGACGGACTCGATTCGTCGATGACGAGACATTGCTGGACATGCTGGAGCGGCTCGGCGAGGCCACGGATCCCAGGCAGGTCGCGTATCGATGGGTGCTGGCCCTGCTGCTCTTGCGCAAGCGACTGCTCCGCCAGGACTCGATCCGTCGCGATGACGTCGGCCACTCCTGGTGGACCTTTCGCCGCAGGGGCGTGGAGGGGGCACCCTCCTTCGAGGTGCTGGATCCCGGCCTGCGCGACGCCGACGTGGCCGACCTGGCCGATCAACTGAGCGAAGTCATCGCCTCGGACGTCGCATGAGGTGCCTCGGATGGGCCGCCCCGTGTCGCGCGGTGCCATCGGTGCTCCTCCTGGCGTTGATGGCCGCGACGTGCGCGCCGTGCCTCACGGCGTGCGACACGTGCGCCACGCAGCGCGTGGAGATCGACCCGTCCGAGGCCGCGACGCTGGGAGCAGGCGTTCCGGCGGATCTCGAGGTGCGCGCGCAGGGGGAACTCACCTGGATGGATCGCGATGGCGGTCGTCACGCTGAACGAGTCGACCTCAAGATCTGGATGCAGGGCTCGACCGCCGTCGCATGCGACGTGAGCTCACTCGGGTCGCGCGTGGCATGGGTCGGCGGGGCCAAGGCCGAGTGGTGGCTCTTTGAGCGCCGCGAGGCGGGCATGGTGCTCACCCGCGGCGTCCGTGAGGAGCTTGACCCGGGCTCGCCGCTGGCGGTCTTCCTCAGGCCAGGCCTCGTCCGGCTCGTCCTCGCGCTCACGGCGCCCGACGACGTGCCGACCATCGACGACGCCACGCGCATCACGTGGATAGGACCGATGCGGGATGGCCGTCCCTCGGGTTTGGACCTGCACCGGCCGGGGACCGACGTGACCTGGCACGTCACGTGGTGGGGTGACCGGCCGATCGGAAGCGCCGGGTCGGGACAGGGGTCGATGCCCTCCACCATCACCATCGACGGTCCGGCCGGAGGATGCACACTGTGGGTGTCGCAGGTCCAGCCATCTGCGGGGAAACCCGCCTACTTTGACCTTGCGGCACTTCGCGCGGCGCTTCGACCGGTGGAAGGCCAGCCCGTTCCATGATCCCGGCCGTGTTGGCTCTCGCCTTGGTGACCCAGCTCGCACCCGCGGCACGCCGGGAAGCCGACGCCCTCCCCGCCGAAGTCGCCAGCAGCGGCGGAATGCTGTGGTGGCACGATCCCGAGGATGGATCGCTGATGGCGATGACGGCGTCGCGCGGCGTCGACGAACCGATCCGCGTGCGTCCGCTTGCCGTGGCCCCGGCGGACATGGCGGCGGCAGGGCAGTCGCTCTGGTGCGCCATGTCACCCGACGGCAGCGGGACCGCGATCTATCGGGTGGAAGGCGGAGCGTCGCTCCTTTCGTCGAGGCTCCAGAATCCAGACTTTGGCGACATCGAACTCCTCGCCACGCTCGTCCCCAGCGTCGGCGCCCTGGTGGCCGATGGGGAGAGGCCGCTGGTGCAGGAGTCTGCGGCAGGCCGCCTGCTCAGTGTCGTCCCATTGGGAAGCGTGCCGCTCATTGTCACCGACAGCCGGATTCACTGGGACACGGCACGCCTGGTTCAGTGGCCCGCTGGCGACTCCAGCGGACGCGGCTGGGCGTTGGCTTGGGATGACGAAACGTCACTGGTGGTCCTGACCCCGCTGGCCGAGCACGATGGCGCCACATCCTTCTCGATGCAGTCGATCGCCGGCGCAGCAGGTTGGCACCCGGTGCCCGGGGCGCGCCTGCCGACTCTCTCGAGTGGCGACGTCGCCGGTCGTCGGGTGGCCTCGGTGCGCGACGGGGTCCTGTTTGCCATTGGCACCTTCCCAAGCGATGCCGGCGTCAGCCCGGTCGGGTTCCTGGACGGTGGGCGAGGCGGCATCATCGCGATCGGCAACAGCCAGGCGTGGCGGATGGATCCCGTGTCAGGGGATGTCGAACGAGTCACGCTCTCGCCGCCCGGAGCGGCTGCGGTGCCCGCGCCCTGGTGGCCGCTTCCGATGGTGGGTGCCCTCACCGTGGCGGCAGTGGTCGCGCTGGTCATCATGCGACCAAGCCGTGCGGGCATCGATCCGCGAAGCCTGCCCGAGGGGTGGGTCCCACTGGGGATCGCATTCAGGGCACTGGCCTTTGGCATCGATGCCTTCCCCGTCTGGGTCCTCGTCGTGTTGCTGCGGGGCGACGTGGAGCTCTCCGCGTGGGCCCGGTGGCCCGCGTGGGCAGGAGGCGCGGACGACGTCGGCTGGGGACTGGCCCTCATCGGTCTGCTCACGCTGAACTCCGTGGTGCAGGAGTCGATCCTGGGGACCAGCATGGGCAAGCGTTTGGTCGGTGCGGGCGTGGTCACCCTCGTGCCCGGCGCCACGCGGGTGCGCGCGACACCCGGTCGGGCCGCGATGCGTGCGCTGCTGCGAGGCATCGTGCTGGTCGCACCGGCGCTGGTGTTCCTCACGTTGATCGACCCCTCGATGTGCGGCCTGCCCGAGGTCGCCACGCGGACCGCCGTGGCGAGGCGAAAGCCGGTCGCGCCACCAGTGGCGGGGAATTGATCAGGCGGTTGTCGGTGCCTCGCGCCTCAACCGGCGTGCGGCCGCTCGATGTGCCCGCCAAACCCAAGCCGCATGGCCGACAGCACCTTGTTCGCGACCGTGGCTCGTCCCCGCGAGGAGAACCGCGCGAAGAGCGCCGCGGCGAGCACGTCCGCCGGCACGCCTTCTGCGATGGCGGCCTCGACGGTCCATCGCCCCTCGCCGCTGTCGGCCACGTTGCCCGCGAAGCTGTCAAGCCGCGGATCGGTCGCCATGGCCTGGGCGGTGAGGTCGAGCAGCCAGGACCTGACGACACTGCCGCGACGCCACACCTCCGCGATCTCCGCGAGGTCAAAGTCGTACTGGTAGAGCTCGGGATCGCGCACCGGCGCGGTCTCCGCGTCGATCGCCTGCGCCCCGGAGCCGACGTTGGCGTGTGCGAGGATGTTGAGCCCCTCGGCGTATGCGGCCATCATGCCGTACTCGATGCCGTTGTGCACCATCTTCACGAAGTGGCCCGCACCGGCGGGGCCCGTGTGCAGCCAACCATCATGGGCAGTCGATCGCGAGTTGTCGCGCCCGGGGGTGGCGGGAGCCTGGCTCGCACCGGGAGCAAGCGTCTCGAGGATCGGGGAGATCCGAGCCACCGCGTCATCGGTGCCGCCCACCATCTGGCAGTAGCCGTAGTCCAGCCCCCACACGCCGCCGCTCACGCCCACGTCCACGTACTGGATGCCATCGGTGGCCAACTCGCGTGCGCGACGGACGTCGTCACGCCAGCAGGAGTTGCCGCCGTCGATCACGATGTCACCCGCCCGCAACTGTGGGCGGATCGCCTGGATGGTCTTGTCCACCAACGCCGCCGGCAACATCAGCCAGAGCGCACCGGGGCGGTCGAGCTTGGCGAGGATGTCCGGAATGCTCTCGGCAGCTTGCGCCCCGGCGGCCACGCAAGCCTGGAGGTTGGCTGGGGAGAGGTCATAGACGACGCAGGAATGACCCGCTCGCTGGAGGCGCTGAACCATGTTGCCGCCCATGCGGCCCAATCCGACGAACCCGATCTGCATTCGTGAATCTCCTTGGGGTCGAGGACTCTACCGCAGTCAGTTGAGCCCCACGCGATGGTGGTTGCCGTCGCAGTCGGGGTGTACACTCAGAACTTCCCCTCTGTTGGGGGCAGGGCGAGGAACGAGTCACGTGGCACGCAAGAGCAGACAGAAACTTGGAGAGATCCTGGTCGTCCGCGGCAAGGTCGCCGAGGAGGCGCTTGCGGGTGCCCTCGCGGACGCCCGTGCCAACCGGAAGAAGATCGGCGAGGTGCTGGTCGAAAGGAACTTGGTCACCGACGAGGATGTGGCCCGCGCGCTCGGTGAGCAATTCGGGCTGACGTTCTTCGACCTCGACAAGCCCGAGAACTCGGCACGCGTCAATCGAAAGAACCTGCCCGACGACATCATCAAGAAGAACCAGATCCTTCCGCTGGAGAAGGAGGGGGGGCGCCTCCGGATCGTCATCCACGATCCCGTCGACTTTGACCTGCTGGAGACCCTTCGATTCCGCGTCGGGGAGACCGACCAGGTCATCAGCAGCCGGACGCAGATCAAGAAGTTCCTGGAAGGCGGCGTGCCATCGGGCGGTGGCCCGGCGCAGCTGAAGCAAATCCAGACTTCGTCCATGGACCGTTCAGTCGACAGCTCCGTCGACAAGTCAGTCGACAGGTCCGTCGATCGATCGATTGACGCGGACGCCGAGAGCAAGAACATTGTCAAGATGGTGGACCGGATGATCATCGAGGCGGTTCGAAACCGTGCCTCGGACATCCACGTCGAGCCGCAGGAAGGGAGCATCCGGCTTCGGTACCGGATCGACGGCGTGTGCCTGGAAGTCCCCGGCGGCATCGCCAAGGACATGCAGGCTTCGGTGCTCGCGCGACTGAAGCTGATGGCGGGGATGAACATCGCGGAGCGACGCATCCCGCAGGACGGCCGCATCAAGATGGTGATCGACGAGGTCCCCATCGATTTCCGTGTCAGTGCCTGCCCCGCGTACCACGGCGAGAGCGTGGTGCTCCGTGTCCTGCGCCCCGACGCGGTGAACCTTGGCATCGAGAAGCTGGGATTCGAGCCAGCGATGCTGGAGCGGTTCAACCGGATCATCGCGCGGCCCAACGGCATCTTCCTGGTGACGGGGCCGACTGGCTCGGGAAAGACCACCACCCTCTACTCGGCGCTCAAGGAACTGAACACGCCCAATCGCAAGATCATCACCGCGGAAGACCCGGTGGAATACAACTTCGAGGGGATCGTGCAGGTCCAGGTGCGCGAGCACATCGGGCTCACCTTCCCGATCATCCTCAAGACGATGCTGCGCCAGGCGCCCAACATCATCCTGGTGGGCGAAATCCGCGACCGGGAGGTGGCTGACATCGCGATCCAGGCGGCGCTCACCGGCCACATGGTCTTCTCGACGCTGCACACCAACGACGCGCCGAGCGCGATCACCCGATTGATCGACATGGGCGTGAAACCCTTCCTGGTGGCGTCCAGCATCCAGGCGATCATGGCCCAGCGGCTGGCACGCGTGCTCTGCCCGGTGTGCAAGACGCCGGACCTCGAACCCGACCCCAAGTTCCTGAAGCTCACGGGGCTCTCCGAAATGGCCAAGAGCGGCAAGATCCTGCGGAACAAGGGTTGCCAAGCCTGCTCCAACGGGTACAAGGGACGCATGGCCGTCTTCGAGCTCCTGACCATGAATCAGGAGATCCGCGAGCTGGCGTTTGCACGGTCGACCGTGGCCAAGTTGCGTTCCGCGGCGATCCGGACCGGCATGCAGGCGTTGCTTGAGGACGGCCGGGCCAAGATCCTCAAGGGACTGACGACCCCGGCAGAAGTGGCTTCCTTCGCGCAGGTGGAAGGGATTGATGCGAGCGCGTCGACTTGACCGCCGCCGGCGCGCTGTGCACTGACGAGACGAGCATTCCATGAGCACCATCCAGATCGACCGACTCCTGGACACCGTCGTGAAGACGGGATCGTCTGACCTGCACCTCTCGGTGGGGCGGCCCCCGACGCTCCGACTGCACGGATCGCTGAAGAACCTGGCGACCAAGGTCCTCGAGCCCGATGACATGGTGGCGCTGATGAAGTCGATCACGCCCGAGAAGAACCAGCAGGAGCTCCAGGAAGTCGGCGGCAGCGATTTCGGCTTTGCCTACGGTGACGCCGCCCGGTTCCGTGTGTCGGTCTTTCGCCAGCGCGGCAACATCTCGCTGTGCCTCCGACTGATCCCCAACAAGCTGCTCACGTTCGAGCAAATCGGCCTGCCCGCGATCAGCAAGGAACTGATCCGCCGCCCCCGCGGACTCTTCGTCGTGACGGGACCCACCGGTTCGGGGAAGTCCACGTCGCTCGCGACGATGGTGGACTACATCAACATGAACTTTGACCGCCACCTCGTGACGGTCGAGGACCCGATCGAGTACTACCACTACCACAAGAAGTCGGTGGTCAACCAGCGTGAGGTCGGCCAGGACGTCCCCACCTTCTCCGAGGCACTGAAGCGCGTGCTCCGCCAGGACCCCGACGTGATCCTGGTCGGCGAAATGAGGGACCTGGAAACGATCGAGGCCGCCATCCGTGCCGCCGAGACGGGCCACTTGGTGTTCGCGACGCTGCACACGACAGGCGCATCGGGCACGATCAACCGCATCATCGACGCCTTCCCGACCAACCAGCAGGAACAGGTCCGCGTCCAGCTCTCCACATCCCTCATTGCCGTCCTCAGCCAGGCGCTGCTGGCTCGCAGCGACAAGCCCGGGCGGGTGGCTGCGTACGAGTTCTTGGTCATCACCCCGGCCATCAGCAACCTCATCCGCGAGAACAAGACCTTCCGCATCGACTCGGCGATCCAGACCGGCAAGAAGTTTGGCATGCAACTCCTGGACGACCACCTCTGGTCGCTCTACTCCAAGGGCTGGATCTCGGCGGAGGAGATGGTTGACAAGGGCCGGAACCCAGGCGACTTGACCGATAAAGTGCACCGGAGCGGTGGGACTGTCGGCCGCACCGAACTGGACCAGCCCGACGTGAGCACGGGTGATGCGAAGGCCCCCGCGAAGGGCTAGTGCGACGGGGCAGCCCTTTGCTCCATGGCTGCGGTCGGCAATCCTGGACAGCCGGTTGGGGCCCCATCATCGCAAAACGCGATGTCCATATAGGATTTTTGCTCCGAAACGATGCTCGAACGATTGTTTTGTCGAATAACTTCTAGGTGGACCAGGCGTCATGAAAAACCGTTCCGTCGAAGAACTCAAGGGCCGCCGAATCGGGCGGGTCCTCAACAAGCTCGGGCTGCTCACGAAGGAGCAGGTCGAGGAAGTTGTTCGCGAGCAGATCGCCACTCGGCAGCAGGACCCGCGGGGCAACCGGGCAGACTCGATGGTCGGCGCCATCTGCATCGCCAAGGGGTGGGTGACGGAACGGCAGGTTGAACGTGCGATCGCTGGATCCAAGGGATTTGAGTACGTCGAATCCCTTTCCACCTCCGAAGTGCCCACCGCCTGCGCGGAGAAAGTGACCCCCCAGTCGGCACGCAGCTTCAAGATCATTCCGCTTGCTTTTGACCCGGGCACGCAGACCCTCCGGGTCGCCGTGGCCGGAATCGAGGGGGCGTTGGACACCACGTCGATCGCCCAGCTCCTCAACTGCAAGGTTCAGGCGGTTGTCGCCCCGGCGAGCGAGGTGGAAGCGGCGCTGAAGCGGATCTACGGCGGCGCGTCGACGCAGGCGCAGGGTGTCACCGCCGATCGAGACTACTCCGACGCCGTGAAGGCCACGGCCGGACGCGGCGAGTCGATCGACCTCGAGACGCTTGCGAAAGCCGCAGACAGCAACGAGATCGTCCAGCTGGTGAACTTGATGGTGCTCACCGCCGTGAAGGAGCGCGCCTCGGACATTCACCTGGAGCCCTTCGAAAATGGATTCCGGGTCCGGCAGCGCATCGATGGCGTCCTGTACGAGATGAAGGGAGTGGACCACAGCCTTGCCGCCGCATGCGTGAGCCGCGTCAAGGTCATGGCCAAGCTGAACATCGCCGAGCGACGGTTGCCGCAGGATGGCCGCATCGAGCTCAAGTTCGGCAAGAACCCCATCGACATGCGTGTCTCGGTCCTGCCGACGATCTTCGGCGAGAGCGTCGTCATGCGCGTGCTGGACCGATCCAACGTGCAGCTGGACCTGCAGAACATCGGACTGCGCGAAGACGAGTACGAGCGCGTCGACCGGATCATCCGGCGGCCGAACGGGATCGTGGTGGTGACTGGCCCGACGGGGTCGGGCAAGACCACGACGCTCTATGCGGCGCTCTCGGCGCTCAACGACACGGAGACCAAGGTGCTCACGGCAGAGGACCCGGTCGAGTACGACATCTCGGGACTGATCCAGTGCCAGGTGAACATCGACCAGGAACTCACGTTTGCCAAGCTGCTCCGGTCGTTCCTCCGCCAGGATCCTGACGTCATCCTGATAGGCGAGATCCGTGACCTGGAGACGGCACAGATCGCCATCCAGGCCTCGCTCACCGGCCACTTGGTGCTGACGACCCTTCACACCAACGATGCACCAAGCAGCATCTTGCGCCTCCTGGACCTGGGCGTGGAAAACTTCCTGCTCACCGCGACGCTGGAGGCCATCGTGGCGCAGCGCCTCGTCCGCCGCGTCTGCGTGCATTGCAAGGAAGAGTTCAAGCCCTCGGAAGCGGAGGCGATGGAGCTTGGCATGCGGCTGGCCGACCTGGGCGGCCGCAGCCTCTACCGCGGGCGCGGCTGCGAGAAGTGCAGCGGCGGGTATCGCGGGCGCCGTGCGCTGTTCGAGATCATGGCGATGGATGACGACCTGCGTGAACTGGTCATGCAGAACGCCTCCACGTCGGTGCTTGCCGCCGAGAGCCGCAAGCGCGGGATGCGCACCCTCCGCGAGAGCGGGATGCTGGCGCTCTACGAGGGACAGACGACGATCGAAGAAGTGCTCCGCGAGACGCTCGGAGACGAATGACCTGCCTGCTGTTCGCGAGGAGTTGACCACCCATGCCCACGTTTGCCTACCAAGCCAAGGATCGAACCGGCGAGAAGAAGAAGGGGGAGATCGAGGCCGCCAATGCCGATGAGGCGAAGAAGCTGCTTCTGGGCCAGGGGCTGGCCGGCGCAACCCTGAAGGTCAAGAAGGACGTCGCCAAGAAGGACCCGGGCGCCAAGAAGAAGAAGGGGTTTTCGATCTCGATCGGGCGCGTGGGTGCCAAGCAGCTCACGACCTTCACCCGGCAGCTCTCGACGCTCCAGGACGCCGGCCTGCCGCTCCTTCGGTCGCTCCAGATCCTGAAGGAACAGCAGAAGTCTGGCAAGCTCAAGAGCGTGCTCGAGACCGTGTGCGAGGACGTCTCCAGCGGTGACTCGCTCTCGACGGCCTTCGGGAAGCACCCCAAGGCCTTCGACCGCCTGTACGTCAAGATGGTCGCGGCCGGCGAGGTCGGCGGCGTCCTGGACGTGATCCTGCAGCGACTCGCGGAGTTCATGGAGAAGGGGCAGCGCCTCAAGCGGCGCATCATCGGCGCCATGATCTACCCGTCGGTGGTCATCTGCATCGCCGTCGCCATCGTGACGGGCATCATGTACTTCGTCATCCCGAAGTTCCAGGAGATCTTCAATGACTTCGACGTGAAGCTCCCGGGCCTCACGCTCTTCCTGATCGATGCGTCGCGATGGGTCGCCGGCCAGAACCCAGACCAATCGGTCCCCGGGGCCGCCTGGATCGCGTTCTCGCCGTTCATCATCTACTTCTCGGTCCTGCTGATACGGAAGACCAAGTTCGGGCGTGCCGGGACGGACATCATCCGCAGCTGGATACCGGTCATCGGCGGGCTGGTGCGGAAGACCGCGGTGGCGCGATTCACGCGGACGCTCGGGACCTTGGTGACGGCCGGCGTGCCGATCCTGGAGGCGATCAACATCACGCGTGACACCTCGGGCAACTACATCTATGAGCAGGCGCTCCAGAAGGTCCACGACTCCATCCGCGAGGGTGAGACCTTCTCCAAGCCGCTGCGCGAGTCCAAGGTCTGCGATTCCATCGTCGTCAACATGATTGACGTCGGCGAGGAGACGGGCGACCTGGACATCATGCTGATGAAGATCGCCGACAACTACGAGGAAGAAGTGGACGTGGCCGTCGGCAGCCTCTTGAGCCTGCTGGAACCGTTCATGGTGGTGATCCTGGGCGGCATCGTCGGCACGATCGTGCTGGCGCTCTTCCTCCCGCTGGTCTCCATGATCGAGAGCGTTTCCTCCTCCAAGTGACCTCACCCGTGACACGCATGCGACCATCTCGCCCGTCCCTCGCCACCCGCCCAGGCTTCACGCTGCTGGAGCTCCTGGTCACCGTGGCGATCATCGTGTCGCTGCTGGGGTTGCTGCTGGTGGGGCTGGGAAAGGCCAGCGAGTTTGCCAAGGTCGCCAAGACCAAGTCGCTCATGCAGGCCCTCATGACCGGTCTGGCGCAGTTCAAGGAAGACACGGGCTACTACCCGCCGGTCCTTGGCGTGGGAACTGGTGGCGTGTCCGTGGCCAGCCTGCCCGGCGAGCGTGGATTTGCCCGCGACCTCCTCCGCCCGCCAACCTTCGCCAACGCCAGCAACCCGACCCAGAACGAAATCGACGCCGTCAACGGGTGGTGGTCGGTGACTTCGATGCCGGACTACCTGCTTGGCTACGACACGAGGGAGTTTGACGCCTACGGCTTTGAGCCACTCACTCCCGCGAACAACAGCCCAGGCTCCCGCGAGATTCCGCCAGTCGGCATCCGCCACCCCGGCCGCGACGGCGTGTGGGGCGCGGCGCTCAATCCCAGGACCATGGCCTCCAACGCCATCGGCTTCTATCGACAGCGCAATCCCGGCAATGGCGCCGGCGGGAATCCCAACTCGTGGAACGGCGAGGGCGTCCGTGGGGCGGTCCTCGGGCCGTACCTCAACCTGAAGGACTCCGACATCTTGGGCGCCCTCTCCGGCGTCGACGCCCAGGGCGAGCCGATCGTGCTTCGCGCGGAGGAGACCGCGGACTTTGACCTCTTGCCCAAGTGCTTCATCGACTATTGGGGTCGCCCGCTCCGCTACTACCGACGTGGATACAACGCGCTTGATCCGTCCAGCTTCAGTGCGGACTTCAACCTTGGCGACGTGATCGCCCTCCGTCCACAGTCGATCGCGCCGGGAACGGAGTACGACGGGTACCGCGACGCGAACAACGATTCCAGCTCGACGCGCTCCCTGGTCGCCGCCGAGTTTGCGCTGTTGTCCACGGGACCCGACCGGGCGTGGGACGCCGTGGTCCGCGTCGATGCGGCGGGCCGCAATGTAGACAACATCGTGGAGGTCGGGCCATGACACGGATGAATCGATCCACCCTTCGACACGCTCGCGGCTTCAGCTTGCTTGAGCTGGTCGTCGTGATGGGCATCATCCTGGTGCTCATCGGGCTCGTCCTGGCGGTGAGCGGGGCCCTGACGGCCGGCGCGGAAAAGCGGGCCTTGGAGCAGTCGTTTGCGATCCTGGACAGCGCCGTCCAGGAATGGCAGCAGGAGATGGGTCGTGAGATGACCTTCCGCCGCACCGTGCCCGTGGCGGGTTTCACCACGGACCCCGTGACGCTGGACCATGACCAGAATCCGAACACGCCGATGATCACGCTCGGGTGGGACGTCCAGGAGGTGCCCACGGCGCAGGCTGACACGCAGAGCCGGACGTTCCTGGATGTGCTCCTGTACTCGGAGCGCCCGCGAGAGATCCTGGCCAACCTGCCGGAGAAACTGCTTCGCAACGCTGGGTTCAACACCACCACCCAGCAGCCCATCCAGGAGCTGATCGATCCTTGGGGCAAGCCGGTCCGGGTCGTGTTCCCCTGCCGAGAGTGGGGGAAGGGGACGGGGCCCGACACGGGCGCTGCAGACATCGACGGGACCGTTCGCTCGCTGCAGGAGACGCAACTCGGCTCCTGCCTGGATCGTCGCATCCGCTTCGTGAGTGCGGGTCCTGATGGTGTGTTTGGCGACATCACCCAGCCGACATCCTCCACGCTCTACAAGCTGAGCGAGGACAACATCGAGAGTTACCCGACCCGATGAAGGGCGCCCTCCACCAACACTCCCCGCGCGCCCGCCGCGCCTTCACGCTGGCGGAGCTGCTGGTCGTGATGGGGATCATCGCGCTCTTGGCCACGCTCACCGCGATCAGCGTCGAACAAGTGGCCGGGACGTCTCGGCTGGCCACCGGCACCAATACGGTTATGGGTGCGCTCGGCGAGGCGCGGGCCATGGCCATCAAGGAGAACAAGCCCACCTGCGTGGCATTCGCGGTGTTCCGTGCCAACTCCGCCGCTCCGCAGCAGACCATCGTGGTCGTGGCCATGGCCACCGGACGGATGCTCAACCTCAATCCCGGGAGCGGTGCCACCGACAACGACTTGATCGCCGAGGAATTCCTCCCGGTGGATGGGCTGCCCGTGCGCCGGTTGCCGCCGGGCATCAAGGTCGCGGGACCCTTCACGGACTATTCGCAACCGCAGTACGGCTCCTCTGACGACATCTGGATCACGCAGCCGGAGTTCTCCAACAGCGAGAATGGCTCGATGCTGGTGGTCCGTTTCGGGCCCGATGGCGGTGTGCAGACTCGCAATCCCGCGCTCCCTGCCAACATCACCCCGACGGCCGCGACCGACACGGCCTACGCCTCGCTCTGGGTGGATGTCGACCGTGACGGCCTGGTGGACATCGGGACCACGGGCGGTTCCAGCAATGGTCGCTTCTTTGACTTTGACGAGCTCGGCGACGAACCCGTCGGCGACGTCGTGGAGTTCCTCGCGATCTTTGATGATCGCGACGCACGGGAGCGCTACAACATCGCCGCGTGGAACCCGGCGACGGGCGGCGGCACGAATGCGGCCGAGGATGCCAGACGAGACGACCTGACCGAATACATCGACCAGTTCGCCGACCGGATCCACTTCAATCGCTACACCGGGGTGGCCGGGAGGCTCCGTTGACGCGCAGGGGACCAGCCGCGAAACCGGGTGCTCGTGGGTTCTCGCTCATCGAGCTGTTGCTGGCGGTCTTCATCCTGGCGATCGGCATCATCGGCGTGAGCGCGATCTTCCCGGCGGGCATCGTCCAGCAGCGGCAATCGCAGGACGACACCTACGGCCCGCTGGTGGCGGAGAGCGCGCTCTCCGTGATCCGGGGCAAGGTCCGGGTGCGAGACTTTGGTTCGTTCGAGCAGTTCCAGGACGGAGGCGGGAACCCCAGCCCGGACTTTGTGCCCGGCATCGCCGGCCCGACGCCGATCATCAACCCGAGCACGCTTGCCACGAACTTCGTCACGATGGTCCCCCAGGGCTACCGTCCGCTCGTGGGGGACTGGCGGTGGAAGCGGCCGGCCATCATCTTCCAGGATTCGATTGCCGGCTTGAATCCGAGCACCGGATTCATGAGTGCGATCGACGTCTTCGGTGCGACGCTCTTCGAGACGATGAACGCCGGGACGGGCGGTTACGTGGCGCGCGTGGGCCCCGCGAATGTCCGGTGCGAGTCGACGCTTTCGGGGTATCCGGCGAGCGCCGGCCCACTCGGGCGCTGCTACGGCATTCCTTGGAACATCGATTCACAGGGGTCGGCCCCCTGGGCCATCATCACGCAGCGTGAACGCACGTGGCCGCAGGGCATCGACTACGACCCCGTGAACGGGAATGGCAGCAATGGCCTGCTGGCGCGGCAGCAATACGTGTGGGACTGCATGTTCCGGCGTCGCGGCGGCCGGATCCAGGTGGCCGTGTTTGTCTACCGGACTTCCAGCCCCGGCGGCGAGTCCACCCCCTATGTCGTCCCCGCGAACCAGATCGTCGCGATGCCGACGGACCCGCTCGGCGGGCCGCTGCCGGTCTTCCCCCGGAGCTGGACCTTTGCGGCGAATGAGCGTTGGGGCGTCGGTGGCGCCGACGGCAACCTGCAGACCGCGGTCGATGCCAACGTCCTCCCGCTGACCACCGCCAACTCGGGCCCCGGCAACTGGACATTGCTCGAGGACTCGTTCGGGTGGCAAGGCCCCGGACAGTGGATTCTTGACAACTACGGGACCGTCCACCGGCTTGTGCGCGGGCGGCGCAACAAGTCGGAGGGGCCATGTCGGCTCAGCAGCCCGATCGCGTACCAGGCGCCGTGTGCAGCCAACTTCCCGTACGGTTGGCAGGCCATCAACTCGGGGCAGTTTGAGTCAACCCCGACGGCCACGGCCCAAGTCCCCAACTCCTGGGTCGACCAAATCTGGTTCATGCCGGTCCAGGATTCAGCCGGCAACACCCTCACTCCCGTCTTCGTCGCGGTGCAGGAGCTTTGACGATGGAACGGCGCCCCTCACCAACCGATCGACCGACGTCTCGTGCGTTCACGCTGACCGAGATCCTCGTCGCGGTCGTGGTGCTGGTCGTGGTCATTGCCGCCACCGCCCAGATTTTCGGCACGGCGGGCAAGGTCGCTGGGCTTGGACAGGCCAACCAGGCCGTTCTCCAGGAATCCAGCGTGGTCGAACGCATGATCCGGCAGGACTTGGAGGCGCTGGCGAACGAGGGTTACTTCATGGTCCAGTGCGTGGCCGTCCGCAACGATGCGGCGCGGTTCTGGCCAAGTGGCGACCCGAATGCGCCGCTGCTCGATTCCAACCGGCCGGCCACCGAGTATCTCCGCGCCGACCGAATCGTTTTCTTCCGCCACGGCCAAGAGGAGACCACTCGATTCATCGGCAGCCGGGACCAGGGTGCCTTCGGCGGGCTCCCGGCAGCCACGCTTTCGCGCGTGACCTATGGCCACGGCGTGCAGATGGAGGACTCGGTCATCCAGTCAGGGTCAAGCGTCCAGCGATTGGATCCACTTGGCTTCGACAGCGGCCCGCTCACGCCGTGGGCGGGGGACAACCCGCTTGACGGCCCAGACCTGAACACGGCGATTTGGCCCGCGGGAACCGCCGGCCCTCGCCGGAGTGGCCGCCAGCCCGAGGCCCGCGACTGGATCCTTGCGCGGAGCGCGGTCCTCTTGGCAAATGATGGCGGGTCACGCGATCACCTCGCGACCGACAACTCGTACGGCCCCTCCAGCACCGTCGGGCTCTTCCAGCAGTCCAACGCCTGGCAGCCAGTCAATGCGCCGTTCCCTGCCTACGACCTGATGGCCTCGCGCGTGGACGCCGCCAGCAGCACGATCGACGAGGTGGAGCGGTCGGTGTGCAATGGCATCATTCCGGTGAACGGTTCGTCTTCCAGCGTCTTCTACGAAACCAACCTGCCGTTCTGGAGCTCGACTGCCGCATGGAACCAGCAGGTCCGCGGCCGGTTGATTGGCGGCACATTTGGTCCCTTCGTCGGGCAAGTGGCCGTGGGCGGCTACCCGCGCGTGGAGAAGGTGGCTCCCAGCATGGATCGGCAGGACCAGATGCTGGTGGCACCGATGCTCGCCGGCAATTGCTCCAGCTTCACGGTTGACTGGACCTGGGATCGATGGGTGGGACACGAGCACACGGGTGACCACGACTCTCCGGACGTGCAGGTCTGGAACGCGGCCGGGACACAGGCGTGGCAGGCGTCCGGATACATCCCGAACTTTGCCGAGCCTCGCGTCTGGTATGGGTTGCCGGACGGATTGCCCGGTCAGGGGGGCAATGCTGGGCCCAATGAGCGTGGTGTGTACTCGCTTTCCGAGCGCGTGGGCTCCGCCGGACCGGCACCATTCAACTTCCTGACGGGACCCGCACAGCCCACGCTGTATCCCCCGCTGTGGGATCCGATCACGGGCATCGGGGCGCAGCGGATCGAGGGTGGGATGAACAATGCGCTGCCTGTGCCTCAGCCGATCCTGGCTTGGCCATCGACTGCCAACCCGGTGCTCTGGGTGTACACGGCGACGTTTGGGTTCAATCACGAGGAGGGGGTCAGTGTCGTGACGAACACGGCAACCGACCCACCGACCGTCCGTGCGACCTCGCGCACCGACGTGACGCCATTGCCAAGCGCACTCCGATTCACGGCTGTGTTGCACGACCCCGAGAAGAAACTGGAGCGGGGCCGGTCGTTCCAGTTCGTGGTCGAGCTCACGCGCGCAGGAGGACGAGAGCGATGACCAGTCCCACGATTCCCGCATCGTCGAGCCGAGTGAACCGTCCGTGCCGTCGAGGCAACACGCTGGTCTTGGTGACCGCGATCCTGGTGCTGCTGGCGATCGTTGCCGTGGCGTACCTCTCACGCACGCAGGCCGGGCGCGCGACCGCAGCGGCGCAGCAGCTGGCCAACTCGCGTGGCGAGCGCATGGATGCGATCAGCGACAACCTGGCGCAGATCGTTTCCGAGGCACTTTTCGTCCGCCCCGCGGACCCCGGGGATCCGTGGCTCACGTTGTCGCCCAATGCAGCGACGCAGATGCCCACGCCATCGCCATCGCGGCCGCGTGGTGCCGTCGACCCCAATGCCCATCGATACAACATCGACGGCTTGGACATGTTCGGGAGCGTGAATGACCCGGACCTCGATGGCCTGCTGGATGCCACCGCCGGGTCGGACGGCATCCCCGAGGGGTACAACTATGCGCCATACGTCGTGCAGCCCTGGACCAACTGGCCTGATGTCTTCGGCGTCTTTGCCGGCGATGGGAATCCTGCGGGGAATCCTTCGTACGGGGACTCCCGCTGGCTCCGGAGTTCGGAACCTGTCCGGCAGCTGATCCCTCCCACCCTCGCGAACCCGCCAATCCCCAACGGATCGCCGTTCGGGTCGTTTACCCACTGGCAGCACCTTTCATGGCTGCCCACGGCGGACAATGGATGGCGGCTGATCACCGACCTGAAGGACGTGGACTCGTCGCTCGCCGCATCCGTCGCCTTTTCGCCGCAGCAGTTGGGCGTTCCCCTGGTCGGGCAGGCCGGGTGGGCACTGGACATGCCATACGAGCAGTGGCTCCCGGACGTGGTTCCCAATCCGGCGTACTTGACGCACCTCAACGGGTCCAATGGTTCGATGGCGTTGGCGCAGCAGTTCCGGACGCATGCACAATCGTGGTTCTCCAACTACTACGGCTTGGTCGGTGCGGCTCCCGCCGGCGGCGACCCCTTGCCGAACTTCTTCCGGTTGGCCTCGTGGGGGCCGCCGACGGATGAGTTCGTCGATGGCAGCGCACGCCAACTGATCACTCGCACGCTTGCCGACGCCGACGGCGACGGGTTCACCGATTCCTACTGGTTCCTCGCTCCCACCAGCACGGATCGGGGCGTTCGCCAGGCGGTGGCTGTTTCGATCACCGACAACAGCGCCCTGGTCAACGCCAACGTTGCGTCGCGGTTCGATCGCCGGACCTCGTTTGGTGCGACGCCAGCCGACGTGGCCCTCGTCGGGTCCTTCGACCTCGTCGCTGGGACCGTGTCGCCGTTTGACCTGCCGACGGGCTTCTTCACCGATTGGGCCAACCAAGCCGACTTGCTCCCCAGCGGGGCGATCGCGACATCGGCCAACTACCTGTACAAGCCAACGCGCGTCCTCTACGACGAGGCGATGTTCGGCGCGGCGACCAACGCCAATGTCATTGGCGGGCCGCAGAGCCTCCTCCTGACGGGGGACTCCGACAACCCGACGTACCTGCGAGCCCTCGGAGCGGTGCGGCAGACCGCCACGGGGACATCGGGCCTGCTGGATGCGTTCCGATACCAGCTTCGTGAGCCCGCCGAACGCGTTCGCTGGTTCAAGGCGATGGGACAGGACGGCGAGATCAACAGTTGGATCAACGGCGACGACACCGCATCCGGCGGGCCGGCTGCGTCGACCTTCCTTCGTCCGGCGAGCGGCGACCCGCCGGGTCGCCTTCGGTCGTTTGACGAGAGTGACGAGATCGAGCTACGCATGCGTGCCGGCAGCAACAACGCGTCCGTGCTCTCGCGGCTTGAACGGGCGGTGCAGCGGACAGACGCGCTCGGTGCCGGCGCAGACACGAACCCAGACACCTACTTCGACTTCCTCCGGGCGAGCAACGACCGGCTGGAGACGCTTGATGCCCTCGACGCCCAGGCGGCTGGCACCGGCGGCCAGTGGGATCGCTTCCGTCGCCTCAACGCACAGCAGTTGCTTCGCGACAATCGCCGCAAGATGACGGTGATGTCCGGAGCTCGCAACGAAGAGCTCCCGCCGTGGCTGTGGACCGTTCCGCGTGGCACATTCAACTTCCAGACCGGGCTTTGGACGTACTTCTCAGGATGCGCGCCAACGCAGGTCTGGCCGGCGCCGGCGACCACCCCGAACGCGTCCGCCCAGGCGAGCGTTGGGTACATCGCGGGGAACGGCTACTTCCGAAACGACTGGCTGGCGTGGAACCGAAAGGTGGACCTGCGGCGTGCGGCCGTTGAGCCGACGTATGACGCGGCCTGGACCCTTGTCAACGGTCCGGCGATTCGCCAGGGTCGCACGGAGTTCCTCAACCAGGTGTCGCGCGTGCTGGAGCGGTCGCTGCTGGACCCCGTCGTGAACCCCGCCGACCCCAACGCCGTTCGAGCCAGTTACTTCGGCATACAGGCCACGGGCAATGATGCCGTGCTCACGACTCGCCGGATGGTTGCGTCGTGGGCTGCCAACATCGAATCCTTCCGGGACCCGCCGAAAGTGCAGCCGGACGGGTCGTTCATGGACCACCCGTTCCACCCCAACGAGGCGTACACGATCGCGGAAGACGTGGGTGGTTCTGAGCCTCGCGCCTACATCGGGTACGAGAAACAGCCGTTCATCCAGGAAGTCTTCTTCGCCTTGGTCTACCCCAAGAGCGAGGTGGGGCCAGGGTGGCCCACCGCAGGGCAGTCCACGATCCCGCCTGGCTATCCAGACGGCGGCGAGAACTTCGTGACCTACGACCCCAACGGGCCCGCCGACCAGCAGCCGGCCGTGGTGTTGGCTGTGCAGATCGCCAACCCACACCACGAGCCGATCCCCTTGGGGAACTTCGCGATCCGCGCGTTTGGCCAGACGTTCCGGCTTGGCCAGCTCTCCACGACGGGCTGGGGATACGGCATGAACCCCATGCTCGGTCCCGCGACCGAGACGGCACCCAGGAGTGCCATCGTCTTCTGCTGCCCCAAGGACCTCGGTGGCGACGCTGACTTCCGCGTGAAGTGGGTGGACTTCCTCGACCTCACGCACGAGTGGATCCGCAACGGTGCACCAGCCGGCTCCACGCATCCGTATCCAACCAACTTCATGGCCGAGCTCACGGCCGCGTCGGCGGGCGGCGTCCAGGCGTGGCCGCTCCCGCCCGACAACTCGGAGACCGACCTGTTCGAGGATGCCGCCACGGCCTACCCCGACACGCTGGTGTTCAATGCCACCCAGGAAGCAGGCAACCTGTTTGGGCGGTGGGACGAGGGTGTCACGTCGGCCGGTGTGGCCAAGTACCGCAACTACCTGACAGGCGGGACGCAGCCCACTGTGGAGCTGCTTCGCAACGTCATTCCGCTGGATCCGCTGAACAGCGTGGCGGAGGTCGTTGTCGACCGCATCGAGAATGAATTCAACGAGGATTCTGGTGACTTTCGCGATGCGCTCGAGCGCCTGTTCGATCCGGCCGGTGACCACGTGCCGCCGCCTCCCACGGCCTATGACGCGGCGGCCGACCCGGGCGCGGGCGGGACGCAGTCACCGACCTTCAACGGGATTCGTCTCGGCGGGACCGGCGACTATTTTTGCACCTGGATTCGGGTGGCACGCCCATGGGCGTACGACACGGACGCCGACGGTGCCTTTGAACTGATGGAACGCGCGCCACGATTCGTGGTGGCCGCAGGACAGCGACCGATCGTCGTGACCAGCACGGCCACGGCGATGGAGGGTGGTGTACGGAGGGACCGAACTGGCAGCATCTGGGATGACGCACTCGATCCGGATGGCACGTCGCTTGGTGCTCCGGCCCCCTGGTTCGTGGCCAACTCGCGTGACATCTACGGTCGATCGGTTCGTGGGAAGCCGACCCGCTTCAACAGCCAGGGTGTCTTCGTGGGAGCCAGCACCGATCGGGTGTACACGGCATTCAACTACCCGCAGTCGTCGACGTGGGGCGATTACTCAGGCACCTCCCCCGGCGGATTGCCAGGGCTCAACATCCAGCCGGGTGACAAGGGCATTGAGAACGACACCGCGGTGAGTGGCCAACAGACCGAGGTCTGGCGCGGGACCCTGGACATGACGTGGAAGGATCGGGACTTTGACCAGATCGCGGAGGTGGCCAATGTCTGGCAGTGGGGGCCCGTCCTCCAGGGAGGCTCCACCTACGCCACCTTCTCCGAGATCATGTCGGGAGAAGTTGACGAGTACCCGATCATCAAGGGGCCATGGTTCGAGGCTGACGGTTCCACCAGCTACACCGACGGCACGCTGGCCAACCGACTTTCGTTCCCATACGACCAGGCAAGCGCGGACCAGACCACCGCGCACGGCTTTGACCCGACGAGGACCCGCACGATGCTCCGCAGCCTCGCGGCGTACCTCCCCGCATTGCCGGCGGGTTGCGCGATCTTCGATGGATTCACCATTGACGATCGAGGCGCCGCGTACGTCGCCGGCAGCTACGACGAGCTCCAGCAGGGGGTCTCGACGCCGCAACAGCGAGCCGAGAGCGAGGCCCGGGCCGAGGATCGTCGATTCAGGCTGGCCATGGGGTACCAAGCCCAGTCAACGCCTGGCTTGATCAACGTCAACACGGCACTGCTGGAGTCGCTCAACGCGATGCCGTACATGCGCGCGCTCCCGGTGAATGAGCAGGCCGCGGGGCCGATGTGGGCGACCTCGGGCGGGGCCGGCCCGGACCTCGTGGGGGGGTGGGACCCCAATGCCACACCGCTCGTTCGAGTGCCCTCGTCGCTGCTGATGTACCGGGACCTCCGCGGCGGGGCCATCGGCTACAACCCAGCCAATACGAACGCGCCGCCGTTCTATACGGATCGTGGCCTCCAGCCCAACGCCATCGCCGGCACTCCCGGCATGTGGCCCGGGATGCGGCGTGGCCAGGGACTGTGGTCGCTTGGCGAACTGGCCCTCCTGAAGCGCACCGTCGGCCAGACACAGGCGGCTGGCTATCCGTCCTCCGGCCGAAGCTGGAGCATCCAGTTCGCGGGACTGGATCCTTATCAGGATGCCGGAATCGGCTGGTATTCGTGGGCCAGCATGGATGTCCGCAACGGGTTGGATCGCAATGTGGCCGCGATCCAAGGTGACCTGACCTTCACCAACGAGGTCGAGCCAACGATCCTCAGCAGCGACGGTGACGTGGCGACCGCCGAGGAACTCAACATGCTCCACGGCGCGATGTCCAACATCGCTTCCGTTCGCAGCGACTACTTCACGGTCCACTTCCTGGTGCGGACATTCCGTCCCAACAGCCTCACGGGACGATGGGACGCAACCGACCCGAGTTCCGTCATCGATGAGTCGCGATACGTCATGCTGGTGGACCGGACCCCAGTGGATCGACCCGGCCAGAAGCCCCGCATCCGATACTTCACCAAGGTGCCGTGATCCGATGGGTGTCGCACCGCTCGCCACGGCCGGCCAAGGCACGAAGCCCGCTCGAGATGAGGGGATGCCACGCCACGTCGCCATCATCATGGATGGCAACGTCCGGTGGGCCAGCCGCCAGGGACTCCCTCGCCTCATGGGGCATCAAGCTGGAGTGTCCACTGTTCGGCGGATCACCGAAGCGTGCGCGAACCGCGGCATCGAGGTGCTGACGCTCTATTCCTTCAGCACCGAGAATTGGTCCCGCGCAGCTGAGGAAGTGGAAGGGCTGATGGGGCTGGCGCGGATCCAGCTCGCCATGCAGCGAAGCGAACTCAGGAAGAGCAACGTCCGCGTGAAACACTTGGGCCGGCGAGAGGGACTGCCGCCGGCCGTCCTGGAGGAGCTGGACAAGACCGTGGAGGCGACGGCGGATTGCACCGGGATCACGCTCGTCGCAGCACTCAACTACGGATCACGGCAGGAGATCGTGGACGCTGCGCGCTCGCTCGCCGCTGACGTCGCGGCGGGCCGGATCGCTCCAACTGAGATCGATGAGGCGGCGATTGGAGCTCGCCTTGGGACGGCCGGACTCCCGGATCCGGACCTGATGATCCGGACGGCAGGGGAACTCCGACTGTCCAACTACCTGCTTTGGCAGGCCAGCTACGCGGAGTTCATCGCCGTTCCCACCCTCTGGCCGGATTTCACGGAGGATGACCTCGCCCGTGCCCTGGATGAATTCCGACGCAGGCGGCGGACGTTTGGGGGGAAGCGATGATGGCGACTGCTCAAGGTGGCCGCAGAACCGGGAAGATTCGACTGGCCCTTCCGGCGGCCCGGGCTACACTTACCGGACTGCACGCAGCCCGACGGTCGGGCGCCAATGGATTGGCATTACGGAGCGACCACGTGACGCTGGATCGAACGAGTTGTTGGCTCGATGCCGCTGCATGGCCCAGCCGGATGGCGGTGCTGGCGATGTTGGCTTGCGTGGCCCTGTTCTCGCTCCCGCGCCTGGCGATGGCACAGATGCCATGGGTCGGTGCGACGGGCACCCTTGGCGACCTCAACAATGACCGCCGGGTCGACGCACGCGACATGTTCATCCTGGAGGCGGACTTTGCGTCGGGAACCAACCCCGCGCGCAGTGACCTCAACCGGGATGGAGTCGTCAATCAGCGGGATGCCACCGACCTCGATCGCGCGATCGCGATCGCGGCCGAGGGGATTCGCGTCCCCCAGTTCTATTTCAGCGAGATCAGGTGGGGACGCCCCAACTTTGGTGGCCTGAACCAGGCCCGATTCCTTGAGTTTGGCATCACGACGCAGCCCGTCACCACGCAGTACACCGGTGTCTTCCCCGCAGGCGTCTATTACCTTGCGGTGACGAAGACGGGCTCGGGACAGTCAGGCAATCAGGGCATCATCGTGGCGGTGGAGGACCTGAGCGGTCGGGCGTTTGGCACCTCCGGGGCGGGACTGGGCCGGTGCCTGCTGTTGGATCCGTACTACCAGAACAATGCGTTCCCGCTGGCGCTTCCTCCCGAGTCGGAGTCCCCGCGCAACTATGCACTCCGAAACCTGGGCGATCCCAACTACGACAACCCAGACTTTGGCGTCTTCTACGAAGACCTGAACGTGGTGCACTACCTGGTCTACCGTCGGCCCAGCGCCGGGGCCTATGTCTCGCCGCTCGCTCGGCCTGACCTGGGGCAAGACCTTGACACGGTGCCAGCGCCCGGATGCACGATCGACGACCGATCAGGCGCGATTGGGAGCCAACTCCCGCCCTGGGACTTCATCCTTGACGGCGTCACGATGCTCAGGAGCTCCAACACGGCGCAAAACGCCACGTTTGGGTGCCCGTACGCCAAGGGCAACTCCTACATGGTCGGGCCTGATGGTTTTGGCTCCGCGCCATACCACTCCTGGCGGTGTGAGCCCTTCGGGCTCTGGCGGTTCCACAGCCCACTCGCATTTGGCGCCGACACGCCGGGGCGATCGAATTCGCTGTGTGACCCCGAGAACTATTGCGGTTCCGAGGCGACGGGTGACTGCGTCAAGCCCCACAGCGGCCCCTTCTGCAGCGACTCCGACTGCTGCAACTACGTGTGCTCCGTGGATGTGGCGTGCTGCGAGGTGAGCTGGGACTCGGATTGCGCGGACTTGGCGCTGGCCCAGTGCACCAGTTGCGGAGGACTGGGCACCGGCAGTTGCTTTGATCCGCACGACAATCCCTACTGCGACGACGGCGACTGCTGCGCGCTGATTTGCGCGACGCGACCGCTGTGCTGCGTCCTGGATTGGGACGAAGACTGTGCCGAGGCGGGGCAGGACCAGTGTCTCGCCTGCGGGAGCCCGATCACGGGTCCATGCGACCTGGTGCATGCCTATCCCTCGTGCGAAGACAACGAGTGCTGCACCATCGTGTGCAATGCAGACCCGGCGTGCTGCGCGTTCTCGTGGGACCAGTCGTGCGTCGAGTACGCCGCCCTCTACTGCAACTCCAGCGAGTGCGGGGCGGTGTCCGCTGGCTCCTGCTGCTTCTCCAAGGACACGCCAGGGTGCAACGACGCAAGCGTGTGTGCCATTGTCTGCGCCAAGGACCCATACTGCTGCGAGGTGAGGTGGGACATCTTCTGCGCGCAGCTCGCGGACGACTACGTCCCGGGAGGGTGTGCGTGCGGGCCACTCCCGCTGCTGCCTCCCGTCTCGCTCAACTGCTTCACGACGCACTATTCGCCTGGATGCGGAGACTGGGCGTGCTGCGACCAAGTCTGCAATGCCGATGCGTTCTGCTGTGCGGTGGAGTGGGACAGTGCCTGCGTGGCGGTGGCCCAGTCGCTGTGCTCGGAAAACTTTCCGGACGTGTGCGGGCTCCAGCTGGACAACGACCCGCTGGCCTACAGCTGCCTCGTGGTCCACGCCACGCCGGGCTGCGATGACGGCGGCTGCTGCGACGTCGTGTGCAGCCTGAACCCGTGGTGCTGCGACCCATCCATTGGATGGGACCAGTCGTGCGTGGATGCCGCCGGAACGGAGTGCGAGAGTTGCGGCGAGGCGCTCACCGAGTCTTGCTACTCGGCTCATGGGACCCCATCGTGCTCGCACGCGGAGTGCTGCGACGTCGTGTGCGCCGCGGATCCGTTCTGCTGCGAGTACGAATGGGACGGTGTCTGTGTCGACCAGGCACTCTCCCTCTGCGCGGAGCCGATCGCACAATGCGGCGCGGACGGCTTGCGGCCCTGCGAGACCTGGAGCACCTTGCCCGGTTGCGCCGACACCGATTGCTGCACCACGATTTGCGAACTGTACGACCCCTTCTGCTGCGAGACCAGGTGGGACGCCGTATGCGTGCAAGAGGCGATCACGTTCTGCCGTCCGCCCCTTGGCTCAGGCCGTGGCGACTGCCTGGAAGTGCATGAACAGGAGGGATGTGCCGACGCTTCGTGCACCGCGACCGTCTGTTCGGTCGACCCCGCGTGCTGCGAGGACTCGCTTCGCTGGGACCAGTCATGCGTGGACGCCGCGGCCGCCCTGTGCCTGGCGACCGGGACGTGCCCCTCCGCCGGCTCCCCGTTCTCGGCGCGAAACGAGCCCGGTTGCGAAGACGTGGCCTGCTGCAACGTGGTGTGCGAGATTGATCCCACCTGCTGCGATGAAGCGTGGGATGCCAGTTGCGTCCAGACGGCGCTGGTGCAGTGCAAGCCATTCCCGCAATGGGAGTGCCCGTGCTTTGGCAGCCCCTTCGAGATTCACGACAACCCGGGGGCGGACGACGAGTCGTGCTGCTCCGTGGTGTGCCAGGTCGACCCTGGCTGCTGCATCGACGGATGGGACGAGGGATGCGTGGTGCTGGCGCGCGAGCGCTGCTGTGGCCCCATCGGGTGCGGCTCGGGCTGCAACGGGGACTGCTACGTCGACCACGATGGCCCATTCTGCTCGGATCCGTACTGCTGCGAAGCCGTCTGCCAGGAAGACCCCTTCTGCTGCTCGGCGGGTTGGGACGGTTTCTGCGCGGAACTGGCCTCGGAGCGATGCACTGGCTGCGGGTCCCTCAGCCCTGAGGCTGGCTGCTTCGTGGGGCGCGATTCGCGTGGCTGCAACATCCCCGCTTGCTGCGAGGCGGTCTGCGAAGTGGACGCCTTCTGCTGCCAGACCGCCTGGGACTCGACCTGTGCCGAGCAGGCGGTGGCCTCGAGCGATTGCGTGGACGAACGACGCGAGTGTGGCGATGCCGGCCTTGGCGATCCATGCGTGGCCCATCAGGACGTCGGCAGCAACGACGAGGATTGCTGCGAGGCCATCTGCGCGCTGGACTCCTACTGCTGCGAGACAGCCTGGGACGCGACGTGCGTCGGCCAAGCCTTGGAGAACGATGACTGCCCCTGTGCCCGCGATGCCGGAGATCCCTGTGCCGGACCCTGCTGCGAGGCACACGAGGGACCGAGTTGCGACAACGAGGACTGTGCCACCGCTGTGTGCGCCGCCGACGCCTATTGCTGCTCCACCGAGTGGGACGCGACGTGCGCCAGCTCCGCTCGTGCCCTGTGCTACGACGACAATGGCGGCGCATGCCCATTTGTCTGCGGCGTGCCCGGGTCCGGCAGTTGCTGCATCGCCCACATCTCGCCGACGTGCGACGACGCCTCGTGCTGCGAAGAGATCTGCGCCAAGGACCCGTACTGCTGCATCCAGTCTTGGGATGAGACGTGCGTGGGCTTGGCCGTCCGTGGTTGCGGCACGCTCTGTGACACGGAAGCGCTCTTCTGCGGGTCACCAATCGCCGGCGACTGCTTCGAGGCACACAGCGACCCGTACTGCGACAACAAGGGCTGCTGCTCGTTTGTCTGCTCGCTCCTCCCCGAGTGCTGCCTCGTCGCGTGGGACGAGACATGCGCGGCGGTGGCGGGCAAGATCTGCCCGTAGGCCGGGTCGTGGAGCCTTGGGGGGGTGCGTGTCGCCTGCGCGTCGTTTGCGCGTCGTCTGCGCGTCGTTCGCGCCGCCGCTCAGCAACACGCGGCGGGCTGGCGGACCAGCGTCTGCGAACGGTCGGGCCCGATGCCAACCATCTCGATCGGAATGCCAAGGTGTTGCTCGATGCGAGCGAGGTAGGCCTGGGCGTTCCCGGGCAGCGCCGCTCGGTCGCTCGCCGGCAGGGCCGTCTCGGGCCACCCCGGAAGGGTCTCGTAGACAGGCTCGTAACCCTCCAGGCCCCGGGCGTCGGGCACGAATCGGTCGGTCATCGAGCCGTCGGGCCGACGGTAGGCGACGCAGATCTTGAGTTCGTCGAACCCCGCGAGCACATCGAACAAGGTGCACGCGATGCCAGTGGCGCCACAGAGCATGGAGGAGTATCGGACGGCGACGAGGTCCAGCCAGCCGCACCGACGCGGGCGCCCGGTGGTCGTCCCGTACTCGCGTCCTCGTTCGCGGATCCGGTTCCCCGTGTCGTCGAGCAACTCCGTCGGGAATGGGCCACCGCCGACCCGTGTGCTGTAAGCCTTCATGATGCCGAGCACTCGCCCGACGTTGCCACCGGGGACACCGGTTCCGGCTGGGATGCCGAGGGCCGAGCAGTTCGAGCTGGTGACGTAGGGGTAGGTCCCGTGGTCGATGTCCAGGAGCGCGGCGTTGGCTCCTTCGAAGAGCAGCGATCGGCCCGCCGCAATGGAATCGTGGAGGAAGTACACCGTGTCGGTGACATGGGGGGCAAGCCGTTGGCCGATCTCGGTGTACCGGGCCGCCATCGCATCGGGGTCCAGCGGCGCCACGGCAACCCCGAGCGCCTCCAGCTCCGCCGTGCGCAGTCGGCAGATGACGTGCATCCGCTCGCGCAGGTACGCGGGGTCCAGCAGGTCTCGCATCCTGATCGCGGTGCTTCGCCGGACCTTGTCGGAGTAGGCCGGACCGATCCCACGACGGGTGGTCCCGATCGCCAGGCTTCCGCGCTGGCCGGCGGTGACGCCCGAGAGATACTCCTCCAAGGCCGCGTCCTGGTCCTTGTGCCATGGCATCACGACGTGGGCGCGGTCGCTGATGAGCAAGTTGCGGCCGTCCACGCGAATGCCCCGGGACCGGAGCTTCTCCATCTCCTCAAGCACCTTCTCGGGATCCACGACCGTGCCGTTTCCAATGACGCACGTCTTGTCCGGGTACAGGATGCCGGAGGGGATCAGGTGGAGGGCGTACTTCTGCCCCTCGGCCACGACCGTGTGCCCGGCGTTCGCCCCGCCGTTGTACCGAACGATGACGTCGTGGCGTGCGGTGAGCACGTCCACGATCTTTCCCTTGCCCTCATCGCCCCACTGGAGGCCGACGACGGCGGTGTGGGTCGTGCGGGACGGAGATGCGTGATTGCTGCAGCAGGACTGGCCGGGCATGAAGCGTCAAATGCTAGCGGCGGTGCCCACGCGACTGGCCGGAGCCTGGTGTTCGTAGGCTCCCCCTTCACGTGGACCAAGGAAACCCAGCATCGCTCAGCCTCCAACAACACTCCGGGGGGGTGCCGGCACTTGCCGCGGTCGCCCCGCCTCCAGGCGCCGAGTCGATCCAAGGGCTCTACGTCCACGTACCGTTTTGCCGGCACAAGTGCCACTACTGCGACTTCTACAGCTTCGTGGACCGCGATTCACGGCAACCGGCGTACGTGGACGCACTCCAACGGGATGTCGAGGCCTCGCGACCTTGGCTCACGAGCCAACTCTCCACGATCTTCGTCGGCGGTGGGACGCCGACGCTGCTGGGGCCGGCGGAACTGGCCCGCGCGCTGGCCTCGATCGCCTCGCTGCCTCGGGAGGCCACGGTTGAGTGGACCGTGGAGGCGAATCCCGAGACGGTCGACGCGGAGAAGGCTGCCGTCATGGCGAATGCGGGGGTGAACCGGGTCTCGGTGGGGGCCCAATCGTTTCATGAGCCCAGCTTGGTCATGCTTGAGCGGCACCACGACCCCGCCAGCGTCGGCCGCGCCGTCCGCACGCTTCGGGCGGCTGGCTTGTCTGACATCAACCTGGACCTCATCTTCGGCGTGCCAGGCAGCTCGCTCGGCTCGTGGAGGGAGGACCTCGCGCGCGTGATCGAGCTGGAGCCGACGCACATTTCGTGCTATGCCCTGACCTACGAACCCGGGACGCCGCTGGAGTCCCGACTCCGGCAGGGGCGGATCGTGCGGATGGATGAGGATCGAGAACTGGACATGCTGCAGTCCGCGATCGAGACGCTTGCGGAAGCTGGATACGAGCACTACGAGATCTCCAACTGGGCCAGGCGGGGCCATCGATGTCGGCACAACGAGCTCTACTGGCAGATGGGTTCGTGGTGGGCGATCGGGCCGAGCGCCACCGCGCAGGTCGGCCGGACGCGGTGGAAGGTCGTGCCGCGGTTGGGGGACTGGCTCAGTGGACCGCCCCTGGGGACCGTCGTGGATGTGGAACGGCCTGATGGCGACACCTGGGCGGGGGAGTCGTTCATGATGGGATTGCGGCTCATCGATGGGTTGCCTGCCGGGCGAGTGGAGGCGCTCCTTGCCTTGGGCCAGGAGGGTGGGAGGCGGCGAGCGGCGCTGGCAGGGAGCATCGCCAAGGGCTGGCTGGAATGGAACGGCGGCGCCCTGCGATTCACCGGCCGGGGGCTTCCCCTGGCCAACGAAGTCATCGCTGAACTCTTGCCCGCCAACCCACGAATCAGTCCATGACGTCCGCATCCCGGCCCCGGAGACCTGGGCCTCAATTGGGTGGTCGATCTGCCTGACGTGCCGATAAGCATTCCCATGCCAGCCCTTGGATCGATCCTCCGACTCCTCCGCCCGGGCGATTGGACCAAGAACGTGTTCGTGGTGATCCCGGTCGTCTTCTGGGCGGCGAGCCGTGGCCAGGACGTCAGCCACGAGGAACTTCACCGCGCCCTGCTGGGAACGGCCCTTGCCTTCGTGGCCTTTTGTGCGGCCAGCAGCGGGTGGTACTGCATCAACGACGCGCTGGACGCGGGACACGACCGATTGCACCCCAAGAAGCGACTTCGGCCGGTTGCCTCGGGAGACGTGTCGAGCACGTTCGCGGCTGGCCTTGGCCTCACGTTGGTGGCGACCGGGCTCCTCGTGGCCTCGATGGCCTCGCGCGGCGCACTGATCGTGATGGCCGCCTACATCGGGCTCCAGGTGCTCTACAACCTGCGTCTCAAGCGAACGACCTACGTGGATGTCGCGGCCATTGCGACGGGCTTCTGCCTCCGGGCCGTCGATGGGGCGGCCGCCGCAGGGATCGATGTTTCGGCGTGGCTCCTCCTGTGCACGTTTTTCCTCACGCTCTACCTCGGCTTGGTCAAGCGCATGTGCGACCTGTCTGCGGGCGCGGGCTGGACGCAGCGAGCCGGCTATGGCGACCATCGTGAACTGGATTGGCTGCTGGGCATCTCGGCGTGCCTGACGGTTGTCCTGTACCTCGGGTACACGATGAGCGAGCACGCGGATCGACTGTATGGTTCCCGCGCGCTTGGGCTGGCACTGCTTTCGCCGTTCGTGCTCCTGGCGTTGCATCGATTCCACCGGCGCGCGCTCCTGGGCCTGAGCGATTCTCCGCTGGCCGCGCTCCGGGAGGACGCGTGGATCCGGGTGGCCATCGGCGGATGGGCGATCGGTGCCGGCGCCGTGCTGTTCTGGCCGCCGCTCGCGCCTATCCTCCAACGGCTGCACCTATGACCGACACACGAGGTGGCCTGCGCCGCCGAAACTTCTGGGCGCTCCTCGCGCTGCTTGCGGCGCACGCCCTCCCGGTCCTGTTTCTCATGTCCCGGCCAGACGCGGGAAGCGAATCGTGGGACCAGAACTACCACCACGCCGTGCTCGTGAGCCGATTCGCGCAGACGCTTGATGCGCCCGACCTGTCCGACTACCCGTCGGCCACGAGCCCGGGGTACCACCTTGTGTTGGGAGCCATGGTGCGAGCCGGATTGGTCTCGATGGAGGACATGCGGGCCCTGTATCCATGGACGGCTCGATCCGTCGAACAGGACGAGGTGATCCGGCGAAGCCGACTCGCACAAGGGATGAGTCAGTTCCGCCAGTCCGGCCAGGACACGATCTTGTCCGAGCTCGAGCGCGACGGGACGGGAGGAGCAGACCTTGCTGCGGTGCGCCGGGTCGCTTCGGGGGACGCCACGGACGCGGAACGGGCAGAACTGGTGGCGGCTTACGGCCCGGAAGGCGAGGCCTTCACGGCACATGCCATGGGTGACGCGGCGAACGAAGCAACGGCGGCCAGCCGATTCCGGAACGTGCTCTTGCCGCTGCGATTGGTGCAGCTGGGGGCGTCGCTCGCCGCACTGGCGATCGTCTGGCTCGTCGCGACCAGGCTGGGGCTCTCGTCATGGACGGCCATGGCGGTCACGCTGACGGCGGCCTGGAATCCGTACGTGCTTGCGGGTGGCGCGTGGATCACCACTGACTGCATCGCCATGCTCTGCGCCTCGATCGTGCTGCTCGACGTGGTCTCCAACGCGCAGGCCGTCCGCCCGCCGGGCTGGCTCGCGGCCTTCGGGATGATCGGTGCGGTGTTGGTGCGCCAAAGCTTTCTCTGGGTGGAGGGGGCGGTGATCGTGGCGGCGTTCCTGCCGCTCGTGATGGGTGATCGATTCACGTGGCGACGCGCGTGTCCCTCCATCGTGGCGATCGTGGTCCCCATCGCCCTGGTGGCATGTTTCGTGCTCCTTTGGGGTGGATTGGTGCCGCCGGCCTACAGGCCGCGCCATGGCGAGTCCTTCAACCCGACGGCTGCCCTCGTCTTCTTCTCGGTGATCGCACTCTGGGGGGGAAGCCTCGCGTACCAACTGCGCGGCGACCGGCTGACCGCCGTGGCCGGCGTGGCATTGCTCGCCTTTGCGCTGGCCTGGATCCCGCACTCTGGCTTCAGCAGCGACATCACCGCCGGCCGATTCGGCGGTGCGATCTGGCGGTTGGCCCAGTTGGGACCGGCCATTGGCGACAGGAGCCTGGTGATGGTGGCGGGGGCGTCGCTGGGCGTGGCGGCGTGCGCGCTCTATGGGCGGAGCATGCGCGGACGGGGGCATGGACGGGAGATGCTGGTGCTGGGTGGCGCGATTGGCCTCCTCATGGCCTCGCTCATGGTGAACCCGAAGTCATGGGAGCGGTACGCCGACGTCCCCATCGTCTTCATGCTCCCGATCATCGCTGCGGCCGCCGTCCGGGGAAGCACGACGAATCTGGATCGGCGCGTCGCCATCTCCAGCGTCCTCCCGGCCGCCGTCGCGCTGGTCCTCAGCGTTTTCAGCCTTCTCCTCCCGGCGATGCGGCAGCCCTGAGCGGTCCCGCGGAGAATCGTATGGTCAGCCTGGGATGATGATGCTGGGCTTGGCGGGCGCGGTCGATCCTGCCGCTGGTGAGCCAGTCATCGCGGCCGGCGAAGGCATCCCGCCCATCGCTCCGGCGCCTCCGGCCTGGGCTTGCTGCTGCGCAACGACCTGGAGGAGCTGCACGAATCGACTGCGGAGTTCCGTCAGCACCTGCCTCAATTCGGCCGATTCGTCCTCGGCGAGGTTTCCCTTGGTTTTCTCCTCGAGGACGCCGAGCAGGTCGATGGCAAACTTGGCTCCCTCGAAGTCGACGACCACGCGCCCCGAATCCCGATCGCCGTACATGCCCAACCCAGCCAGTGCCTGCGTGGCGATCATCCCGACGAGCGATCGCATGTCCGCCGGGGGAAGTGCCCCGTGGCCGCCCTCTGCCTCGTGGGCGGCCTTCGATTGTTCGGCCTTCGCCAACCGGTCCCGCTCGGCCTCCGCCTGTGCCTTCCAGTCGCTGTCGATGTGGAGTTGCGGGGCTTCGTTGGTCATGTCCCAAGTATAGAGATCGCGCCCACCGTTACACTCCCTGCGCATGCCGAAGCCCCAGCCACCTGACGTGCGCAGTGTCGTGGTGCTGGCGGCGATGGTGACGGCCGTGGCGGGATGTCGAGGGGTTGAGCCATTGCCATCCCCGAAGCGAAGTGTGACCGTGGCGGCCTTTTCGGACCCCAGTCAATCGCCCAACCCTGTGCCTCCAGCCGTGGCTGAAGCCGCGTCACCATCGGCCGGCGCAGCGGAAGGCGGCTCAGGTGATGGCGGGACTGGCGAGGGCATCGCGGCCTTCCCGGCCGGGGACGGTGAAGAGATCCGCGTCGGCCGCGTGTGGGTGGTGGATGCGCTGATCGGGCAAATCAATGGTCGGCCGCTGTATGCGGGCGAGTTCTTGGACTCGCTGGAGGATCGCATCCTGCGCCTTCGCACGGAGGAGTCCGATGATCGCGCCCGGCTCGCGACGGCAGACTTGGTCTCGCAGCGCCTCCAGCAGTACGTGAACAACGAGCTGGTGATCGCCGAGGCTGAACAGCAGCTTTCACCCGAGATGAAGGTGGGGCTCATGTCCTTCCTCCAGCAGATCCGGGAGACGACGATTGCCGGATACGGCGGGACGCGGCAGGGGGCCGAGGATTCGCTCGCCGAGGAGTACGGGATGTCGCTCGATGAGTACGTGAACGAACGGAAAAACGAGGCGTTGGCGCGAGAACTCCTCCGCAAGCGCATCCAGCCCAGGGTCGTGGTGGCTTGGCGAGATGTCGAACTTGCGTTTTCCAGGGTCGAATCCCAGGCATCGACGAAGGGGACCGTGCTCGTGGCGCGCATTCGATTGCCCATTGAAGACCCACGCGTGCCGGATGTGCGCGAGCGACTGGGGTCGGGTGCGCCGTTTGGCGACCTGGCCAATGAGCTGGGCCTCCCCGACGGCGGCAAGTGGCAGTCCTTCGACTATCCGGAAGACGGGCTCGCGGGACTTGACCTGGCCGAGGACATCCGTTCGGCCATCACGTCGATTCCGCAGGGTCACGCTTCGGCGCCGATCGAGCGCGCGTCCAGCATCCAGTGGTATTGCGTGACGGACATCACCAAGCCCAACAAGGCGTCGATCTGGAATCCGGTCATCCAGCTCTCGCTCCGCGGCGAACTGGAAGCCATGCGGCGCCGTCGGGAACAGGACAAGTACCTCCTGTCGCTGCGCGATCGATGGATCAGCAACGACTTTGATGACATGCGCCGACGCCTCGTGTCGATCGCCATCCAGCGCTACTTCCCCGAATAGCGCGCGTCATCGAGGTCCTCGACCCAATCGACCGCGGGGTCGCCGTGGCTGGGGAAGGTCACCAGGGCCGCAAGCAGGCGAACCGGAGTCGGGAGTCCGCGGAGCCGGGCGATCGTCTCGGCGGCGCGCCGGACACGACCAAGTTGCCGTGGGTCCAGTCGCTGGTGGAGGGTGTCGGCCGCCATGGAGTCGGCCTGGGCGGACTTCACCTCAATCGCCCACGTGACTCCCCTGGAGAGGATCATGAGGTCGACCTCGGCATGACCGGATCGGAGGTTGCGCCCGACGATCTCCGCACCACGGGCCGTGGCGATCGCCGCGATCGCGTCTTCGCCGCGTCGTCCGATTCCGGAAGGCGTCCGGCTCCCCATGGCATCGTCGTCATCCATGGATCGAGACCATATCGAGGATTCAAGCCTGATCGCACCGACGCCCCAAACGGCAGCCGCGCCGGTCCGGCACCGGCGCCGGGAATACACTTTGAGGCATGTCAGTCATCATCGTCGAGCACGTGGAAAGCCTTGGTTCGGGGCTGGTGGGCCGCGCCTTGCGCGAGCATGGGTTTGCGACCCGGGTGGTCCGTCGGTGGCGAGGCGAGAAGTTGCCGCCTGATGCTGACGACCTCGCTGGATTGGTCCTGTGCGATCATGGACCGGAGGTCGGTGTCGGGGCGCCCGACTTGGGTGACGAACGTCGGATCATCGGGGCGGCGCAAGTGGGGAAGGTGCCGATCATCGGGCTTGGCTTCGGTGCGCGATTGCTGGCGACCGCGCTCGGCGGGACGGTGGCGACTGCCGATCCGGCGCCGTGCGGATGGGATCCCGTGGCGCTGAGCCACCACGGCAAGGAAGACCCGCTCTTCGGCGGGCAGCCGTGGCGACAGCCGTGGTGGCGTTGGAGTCGGGAACGGATCGACGCGCTCCCGCCATCGGCGAGGGCGTTGGCGTCGGTCGCACACGACACGATGGCGTTCGCGATCGGCACGAGCACGTACGGATTCGTGCACCACTGGGAACTCACCCCGGCGGAGTTCGAGGGATCGTTGCGCGCCTTCCCGTCGTGCCTTGGGTCGACCACCCCCGAAGCCGCGCGCGAAGGCTGGCGCATCCACGGCTCGGCATGCGAGCGGCTGGGCACCCGGCTGGCCACCAACATCGTGCGGTGCCTGTTCATCCCGGACCGCCAGCACCTGGGTCGGCCGCGCGAGATGGAACTGGCCTGAGCGACGCGGGCAACCCGACGCGCAATCAACTGGCCCTGGCCAGCGTCAACACGCACACGCCGAACGTCATCGGCACTTGTCGCACCGACGAGAAACCGGCTTGGCCAACCGCGGCCGCGAGGGCTGCGGGAGCCAAGTACGTCTCGACGCTCCGCGGCAGGTAGGCATACGCGCCGGATCGGTCGCGCGCGATGAGGGAGGCCGTGACGGGCATGATGCGCTCCGTGTAGAGGCGGTTGGCCCAGCGCAACATCGGTTGCGCGGGTTGGCCGAACTCCAGGATGGCCAGCCGACCGCCGGGACGGAGGACACGGCGGAACTCCGAGAGCGCCTTGCCCGTGTCGGTGACATTGCGGATGCCGAAGGCGATGCTGACCACGTCAAAGCTCCCATCCGCAAACGGAAGGGCTTGCGCATCCGCCTCGACGTAGGAGATGGGCCATGTCGTCCGTCGGCGGGCGAGCTTGGCGCGCGCCAGGTCCAGCATCGCGGGCGTGTAGTCGCTGCCCACCACTCGGCGGGCGCCACCGCGGGCGAAGGCCTCGGTCAGGTCACCGGTTCCGCACGCGACATCAAGCACCTCGTCCTGCGGAGCCAGAGCAACCTCCCGCACGGCCCTTCGACGCCAGGCCTGGTCCATCCACATCGAGTGCAGTCGGTTGTTCAGGTCATAGGCGTGGGCGATCGACGTGAACATCGACTGCACCCGTCGGGCCTTCTCGGCATCCTCATGCGGATTGCTGGCCAGCCGAGCTGTCGACCAGGACGGGCCGGACGGCCCCGAACCGTCCGGAGGGGCTGATTCGGGTGCCGTGGTGTGCATGAGGGGGTCCGATGGTACCGATAACGGGTGCCAAATCCGTATCGGACCTTCGCTGGTGAGGCGAAGTTGCTGGCGTCGATCAATGGGGACCAACCAACCGGCCCCGTGCCGGAATCGACCCTCCCTGACCCGCCCCAGCACCACACACGAAGCACAAGACCATGAACGCCGAACTCGCCATCGAACGTCTCTACAACATCCTTCTCACCGGCGATCGCCAGGCAGCGCGTCAACTCTGCCTCGGCCTGCGATCCAACAGCACGACCTGCGAGGACGTGAGCCACAACGTGTACTGGCCGATCCTTTCAATGCTCTACCAGCAACGCAAGGGCGACCAGATCACGACGCTGGCGTTCAACTATGCGACCCGGCTGATGCGGTCGATCGTGGACGGCTGGCGCGCCGGGTACACGCATGCCCCGCGCAACGGCAAGACCGTGCTGATCTACTCCGGCGAGGGCGAGGTGGAAGACATGAGTGCGCAGCTCGTCGCCGACCTGGTGGAGAGTGCCGGGTGGACTGTCCAGTTCGCCGGTGGCGGCATCGCGGCTGACGAGATCATCCACGAGGCCGGGAACCTCCAGCCGGATGCCCTGGTGATCTGGGCACCCCTCGGCAGCAACGTGCCGGCCGTGCGCAGCCTCATCGACACGCTCCGCACCCGAGGTGCCTATCCCGACATGCCGGTCATCTGCGGCGGCGGCATCTTCTGCCGGGCGGAGGGACTGGCCGACGAAGTGGGCGCCGATGCGACGGCGACCACGCCGGGTGCGCTGATCCACGAGCTGGATGGCGTGGACCGGGCGGCGGTGCGCGCCAGCCGACTCAACGCGGCGCTGCCGACCAATGCCGCGCGGCGGCAGCGGATCCAGCAGCAGCGCGCGGCGGCGTGACCTTCACGACACGAATCGCGCCGGCGAGGCGGGATAGGATCGGGCCGTGGACGACCACGCGCCTGCGCCTCCCGCCTCGCTTGCATTGCTGGACGCCGGGAGGCATCCGGTCGCGGCGCGGCTGGACTGGAACCTCCGGCATCGGTGCGCCGTCGGCCCTCAAGCCCCTGTGGCCGTGGCGCTCAGCGGAGGAGCGGACAGCACCGCGGCATGCGCGCTCATGGCCGCGATCGCCGCGCGCGATGGCGGCCCGGCCCTTGCGGGTGCCATTCACGTCCACCACCACCTTCGCGAGTCAGCCGATGCGGATGCAGCGTGTGCCCAACAGACGGCCGCGCTGCTGGGCATCCCGTTCGTGCAACGCGACGTGACGGTGGACCCAGCCGGGAATGTGATGGCCCATGCTCGCGAGGCCCGGTATGTCGCCCTGGCCGAGGCCGCACGTGCGTTGGGTGCCGTGGCCGTGCTGACGGCCCATCACGGCGATGACCAGGTGGAGTCGATGCTGATGCAGGCGCTGCGCGGGGACCGTCCGCTGCATCCGGCGACCTCGTGGCGGCGACCCATCGGCGACGGCATCGTGGCGATCAGGCCGCTGCTGGATGTCTCGCGAGCGGAACTGCGCGAATGTGCCTTTGCCCTGGCCCTCCAGTGGTCGGAGGACCCGACCAACGGGGACCCCGGCCGCCAGCGTGCACGACTTCGGATGGAAGTGCTCCCCGCGCTCCACGCGATGTTTCCGCATGGGTCCACACATGGAGCGTCCTTCGTGCACTTGGTCCAGGACTGGGCATCGCTCGCCCGCGAGCACATGCAGCGCATGGTGGGGGCGGGCCCGCTCTGGGATCGGCGGCTGCTGGCGCAGACGTCACCCGACCTGCTGGCGTGGTGGCTTGGCCACTGCGGGGGATCGACCGTGCCCGTCTCGACGATGCACGCCATCGTTCGCGCGATTCGCGACGACACGGAGTCGCCGCGGCAGTGGAACGGCTGGCGGCTGGATGGCCGGACGCTCAGTTACTCGCAGCCGGACTGAGGCACTGCGCAAAGTCCTTGGTCGCGACGCAGGTCACGATCCCATCCCGCAGGCGCACGACCGTCGGGATCTCGACCAGCCACAGGGGGCCAGCGGGGAGCGAGACCCGATCGCAGTGCGGACAGTCCAGTTCCTCGACGCCATCGCCCGCGGCCTCCACCTGCGCCTTGGCCGGTGGCACTTCGATGGCGACGATTCGCTCCGTGCGATCAGGCCCCAAGTGCTCGTGGAAGAGCTCCTGGCAGTGGCTGCACCGCGGGTTGTGGAAGACGACGATGACATCGCCTTCCATGGTGAGGGCCGTGAGGAGCGGGACGTGCCTTGTGAGCCCCGTGTCCGGCATCGAGCGGCCGACCCACTGAGCCGTGTCCAGTTCGATCGGTTCGTAGCCCTGCCCAGACAGCCGCTCGAGCTCGATCGTGTCCGCCACGGGGATTCTGGCGATGACCGCAACCGTCGCGACCGTGAGAATGGCCGAGAGCGCCAGGCGTCGGCCACCCAACGGTCCGGCGTCGGTGCCCGGTCCTCGCGTCCGGTCGATCGCAATCAAGAGACCGAGCGAGAGCGCCAGCTCCACGGCCACCCAGAGGAGGGCCGAGGCCCCTTGCAGCTGCCCAGCCACTGGAGGCTGGGCCAGGACGGCCGCCCCCTCGGCCACCGAGGCGAAGGCGATGGCGATCAGCCCCGTGCGCGCCACCAGTCGCTGCCATCCGATCGCGCTTTGCCAGGCCAGGACGATGCACGCCGCGGCAGCGAGGGCGCAGGCGCACAGGGTCGTGGCCTGGATCGCCGTCAACCCAGATCGACCCAACAGGTTCACGATCCAATGCGGTGCCCAGGACGAACCGCCGCGCAGGATGGCCGACGCCGTGCCCAGAAAAAGCAGCGGGGAGGCGGTGTCGATCAATCGTCGGTGGAGCGTCACTCGATGCACGCTTCCACCTCCGAGGGATCTTCGGGATCGCCACAGAGCCGCGTGACGATGCCGTCCTCCAGGCGAAGCAGGACTGGGGTGGAGAGCACGTACTGCGGGCCCTTCGCGAGCGAGCGCAACTGACACTCCTCGCAGGGCATCTCAAGCGCCGCGTCTGGCTCGGTGTCGGGAATGGCGATGCAGAGCGTTGGATGCCGGACGGCCGGCGAGAAATAGCTGCCAAGCAGTTCGTGGCAGTGGTCGCAGTCCTCTCGGTAGAAGACGATGTTCCACACGCCGTGCTGGATGTCTACCGGCGGGGCGGGCATGATCAGCGCGGCCTCGGGCTGCGAGCCCAGCCGGGTGCCGACCCAATCGGCAAACTCCGGCATGTAGAACGCCTGCATAGTCGATGGCATCGCCGGCCAGGGTGCGGCCTGAGTGGCCGTCGGCACGGCGGGTGGCGATGGTGCCGTCTCATCCTCGCCGGGAGCGGGCGCGGGCATGACCGGGGGATCGACCAGGATCGTGCCCCTTGCTGGCACCAGGAATGAGGTGATGGCCAGTGCCAGGCCCACCAGCGCGGCAAGCGAGGCACCGCGAGCCAGCCCGACGGAGTGCGGGGCTGTCGCACTCGTGATCGGCTGCGGTGGAGGGAAGAGCAGGACGAGAACGAAGAGGACCGCGTCAGCGCCGAGCATGAGCACGGGATTGGGGCCACTCTCGCCGAAGCAGCCGCACGATCCTTGGAGCACCTTGCCAAACCCCTCGCTGGCCCACAGCGGCACGATGAGCGCCAGAAGCGTGGCGATGAAGATCCCCAGGATCAAGAGTGCCGCTCGTCGCGCCAGCCCGGGCATGAAGACCATGATGGCCACCAAGACGAACTCGATGGCGACGAACGATCGCAGCGCGAAGTCGAGCCACTCCAGACCGGCCATCCCGAGGGTGCCGTCACCGGCACGAACGAGGTCGAAGAGTGGCTTGGGGAGGAGGAGCGGATTTCGCTCGACCAGCTTGAAGGTGGCGCCCGTGGCGACCCACGCCGGCACGGCGAGGCGTGCCAGGACGAAGCCGAGTTGTCCCGCCCACGCGGCTCGCGGGGGACCGGCTGCGGGAGTCTGTGGAGGAGTGCTGGCCATGAGCGCGCGATTCTAGAACTCCCGGTCCAAGCCGGGTGCTATGGGATCATGGCGGGATGAGTTCATGCGATTCTGGACCCACGCTGGTGACGGGCGCGACAGGGCTCGTCGGGGGACCGCTGTGTCAACGGCTTCAGCTGGAGGGGCACCGCGTGCTCCGCGCGCGTCGAGGCGCGACCAAGGCAACTCGCGCGGACGAAGTGGCCTGGGAGGTCGCCACCGGCGGGCTGGCCATGGGGGACCAGCCGATCACGGCGGTCGTGCACCTCGCGGGCGAGTCGTTGGCCGGCGGACGCTGGACCCGACGTCGCCGCGCCGCGATCTGGTCCAGTCGTGTGGACGCAACGGCCGCGCTTGCGACATCGCTCGCTCGTGGACCGCATCTCCCACGCACCTTCATCCACGCCAGCGGGGTGGGGTATTACGGGGACAACGACACACGGGCGATCGATGAGGATTCCCCCCGTGGCGCGGGATTCCTGGCGGATCTCGCCGCCGCGTGGGAGGCTTCGGCAGAGCCGCTGCGGCAGGCCGGCGTTCGCGTGGTGTCGGCCAGGCTGGGGATGGTGCTGTCGCGCGAGGGTGGAGCCCTGGCGGCGATGCGCCTCCCGTTCCGCCTGGGCTTGGGTGGACGCGTGGGGTCCGGTCGACAGGGAGTGTCATGGATCACGTGTGACGATGCGGTGCGCGCGATGTGCTGGTTGGCGTCGCCGGCAGCTTCCGCGGTTGGCGGCCCCGTCAACCTGTCGTCACCCGGGCCGGTCTCCCAAGCTGTGTTTGCCTCGACCCTCGCACGCGTCCTTCACCGTCCGGCGCTCTTGCCCGCACCCGCGTGGGCACTCCGATTGGTGCTTGGGGAGCTGGCGGACGAGTTGTTGCTCTCCGGACAATTCGCGATGCCGCGGAAACTGCTCCAGTGTGGATTTCGATTCGAGGACCCCGACCTTGAACTCGCGCTCACCCGAGTGCTTGGGTGCGGCGCCACCGGATGAAGGGTCGGAGTGCGGGGATGCCGCTGATGACGCAGAGCGCGAGCACCGCGGTGGGCATGCCGACGCTGCCGCCCATCGCCACGCCGCCGGCCGCCACGAGTGGTCCAGCCACGTAGCCCGCACCGATCAACGCCTCGTGCGTGCCACCGGCCTCGACGCCGGCACTCCCCACTCGCATCGCGTAATAGAGCGCGGCGTAATAGGCGATGGCGTGGCCAAGGCCGAAGCAGGCCAGCCCGGCCAGCACGACTGGGACCGTCGGCCCGAACGAGACGATGGCAAACCCGCCGACGAGGCCCAGGGCCGCGATCCCGATCGCACCCCATCGCCCATGCCACCCGTGCGTAAACGCGAGGATGCCAGTCGCAAAGGTCCGTACGCCCAGCCATGTCGCCGCGAGTGGCGTCTGCCACGTGTCCGGCAGGGCCAGGGCGGAGAGTGTGTAGGGGAGCATCGCCGCCATCGCACTCACCAGGACGTAGGAGACTGGCAGGAGGATGCGTGCCGAGTCCAGCAGGGGCTTGTAGGCAGGCGGGGCCACCTCGGCGTCGTGTGGGTGGGGGGCGGGATGGCGTGGGAGCAATCCAAGCAGCAGGAGGGAGACGGCGCCGACGAGGACAATGCCCGTGACGGTTGCACCGGCGATGTTCTCCAACGCGAAGAGCGGACCCATCGCGATGAGCGTGAGGGTGACGGCCGACATCCAGGCGATGCACCAGACGCCGATCGACTTGCGCATGGCGTGACCGTGCTTGCCGCCGGCCACGTAGGCCTCCATGACCGGCCACAGGAGGGCGCCGGCGATGCTGGCCGTCACGGCGGCGACAAGCAGGGTCGTTTCGGGAGAGGCCCACGGAAGCAGGGTGATCGGAGCGATCTCGAACGCGAAGGCGATGCCGATGAGTCCGCGCGCGGACAGTCGGCCGCGCGACCGCGAGAGCAGCGGCCCGGCCGCGCTGGCGGCGGACACGTACACGATCGCGGTCACCACGTACACCATCATCGTCTTCCACTCCGGGTAGTGGAACTGGTGCTTGAAGACGAAGCTCATCCCGTTCCAGAGCACGCTGGTCCCGACGGAATTCAGGAACGTGAGCACGAGCAGCACGGTGGTGCCGCCGACCGTGGAAGGGCGATCGTGCGCCATCGTGCCTGCGCGATTGGTCATCGTGGGGTGGTAGTATCCCATGCTCCAGTCCACGTAGCTCAATTGGATAGAGCGTCGCCCTCCGAAGGCGAAGGTTGCAGGTTCGATCCCCGCCGTGGACGCTGGCCCAACCCCATCCCACCATGCGCATCGCCGACTTCCAGGCCCACATCCGCGATCGGTATTTCGCCACAGACAACGCCCGCGGCGTCGGTGGCACCTTCCTCTGGTTTGCCGAGGAGTTTGGCGAGCTGGCCGAGGCCCTCGGCGACCATGAGCGTGGCAAGGGAGATCCCAAGGCGCTGGCGGAGGAGTTCGCGGACTGCATGGCGTGGATGTTCACGCTGGCGAACATCACCGGGATCGACCTCGAGCAGGCGGTGCGAGACAAGTACCTCACGGATGGCGGGCCGAAGGGCACCAAGTGAGCGTGGACGTCAGCGATCCCGCACCGTCGGACGCAACCTGCGGCGTCTGTGCGCGGTCGATGGACCCAGCACTTGAACGCCTCGTGGCCTGGCGTTCTCGGCACTGGACGATTCGTCATCATGCTCCCCCGGCTCCGCTCGCGGGTTGGTTCCAACTGGAGTCCACTCGACACGTCGCGGGACCGGCCGACCTTGACGACGAGGAGTCCATGGAACTTGGTCCGGTCCTGAGGGCGGCCTCACGTGCCGTCCGCGAGGCGACCGGATCGCTCCGCGTCTACGCCATTGCGTTTGGGGAGGGGGCACCGCACCTGCACGTGCACCTGGTGCCGCGACGGCCGGGGCGGGACGACACCGCCGCATGGCGCGTGGCCGACTGGTACCGCGCCGTCGAAAGGGACCCGGCACTCGCCGCGGACCCGGCGCAGGTCGCGGCGATGGTCACGGCGGTGGGAGCGATCGTGCGGCGGATCGACCCGCCAGTGTCCCCGTCGCCCACGCCCACTGGAAGTTGAAGCCACCGATGCGACCGTCGACGTCCAGGATCTCGCCGCACAGGGAGAGCCCCGGGCAGCGGCGCGACTCCATCGTCGCCAGCTTCACCTCGTCAAGCGGCACGCCGCCGGCCGTGGCCTCCGCGTAGGTGAACCCGCGCGTCTCGCTCGGCCGGACGGGGCACTGCGTGATGAGCGAGGCCAGCGCACGTCGCGATTCCTTCGGGAGCTGGCGCATGGAGGCATCGACCGGCACGCGGGCCGCGTCAAGGAGCGCCCGTGCGAGCCGCTCGGGAACGACCTCTCGCAGCCACGGGAGGGCGGGGGCGTGCGAGCCACGCATCATCGACTCCACCGCATCAAGGGTGAGGCCGGACTGCCACGACACGAGAATGTGCGCGCCGCGATCGGCCACCCTCGCCATCTGCCAGTGCCGACTGACGTCCATCGGCCCGGGCCCGCTCAGGCCAAAGTGGGTGCAGAGCATGTCGCGGTCCATCGTGAGGAGGTGCTTGCCGGACGATGACACCAGCGTGATCGAGGCATGCACGGCCACCCCGGACAGCTCCCGGATCCACGGCGGGTCGGTCACGACCAGCGGCGCCAACGCCGGCAGGATCGGCTCGCGAAGCGAGTGGCCGAGGGCGCGCGCGATGGCATACCCGCCCCCATCAGACCCACTCTTGGGGAGTGCCATGCCACCGGTCGCCATGATCACGCGATGCGCCAGGAGCGTGACGCCATCAGCTTCCACCCGGAAAGGGCCATCGGCCGGCGACCGCGTGATCGACCGAACGCGCGTCGGGTGGGAAAGCTCGCCACCCGCCTCGCGCAGGCCGGTGAGCAAGGCGTTGAGCACCGTGCGGGCAGTGTCGGTGGTTGGGAAGAGCTTTCCGGTCCCTTCGCGCTTCAGTTCCACGCCCAGTTCCTGGAAGAACGCCACCGTGTCGCGGACGCCGAATGACCGAAGCACCTGCTTGATGGCATGGGGCGAGCCGCCGGCGTAGTCGCGCTCGGAGACCTCGTGGTGCGTGACGTTGCATCGGCCGCCGCCGGCGACGAGGATCTTGGCGCCAATCGTCCGGGCACCGTCGAGTGCGACGATCCGGCGCCCGGGCGCCTCGCGTGCCGCGACGATCGCAGCCATGAGCCCGGCGGCACCCGCCCCGACGATCACGACGTCCGCGGCTTCGATGGACATCACATGTCCATCGTCAGCGACGCATCTTCCATCAGGTAGAGGCCCACAAGCCACTTGTCCACGACGTAGGGATCGATCTCCAGCTTGCCCGTGATCGTGGCGTACTGGATCTGGTGGCGCTTGCCGATCTCGATGGCGTGATCGAGGCGAACCTCGACGGCGTCGTACGGGGTGGGGGGCACGCCGATGCAGCAGCCATCCCATTGGTTGAGCATGAGGAGCACTTCGTCGGTCTCCGTGGCCACGAGCGGGAATGCGATGTATCCGCTGACCGTGACCCACGATCCCTGCAACAGCGCCACGCGTTGGGGGATCGCAGACATGCCCAGGCGAGGCACGTAGGAATCCTCCGCGCTGGTGAGGAGCTCCCAGGAAAGGAGATACGGGTGCTCGCGGGTGCCGTCGCCGGCGACTTCGTATCGACCATCGCAGGACAACGCGCCTGCCGCGGTGCGGGAAACGTGGCCCGGCGCCACGGTCGCGGCGGGGATGACCGCGTCCAGGCCGAGCGGAAGCGAGGCGCCCTGGACCGCAGGGCTTGTCGCGGTGATCGTGGGGGTCGGCGTCGGAGCCGTGGCTGGTGTCAGCGGAGGCGTCGGCTGAGTCGGCTGAGTCGGCCCAGTCGTGGGCGGCGGCCCAGCATCAACTGCGGTCGTGCCCGTCTCGCCACCCAGCCACCACGCCGCCGCACCGACGCCACACAACGCGACGAGCGAGGCCCACAGCCAGCGCATCAGTCGATTGCTCCAAGGTGGTGCACGATCGGGGTGCGGTAGGCGCGCAACGCGGGGATGATGCCGGCCAGCATCGAAAGGGCCACGGCACCGGCCGTCACCGCGATGATCGTGCGAATCGTGGGCATCGCGTCCAGGACCAGCCCCACGCGGGCCTCGACGATCTCGCTGGCCACCGTCCCGGCGATGGCGGTCAGGATCACGCCTGCCACGGCGCCCATCAGCCCGATGAGTGCGGCCTCGGCGAGGACCATCCCGAAGATCCGCCCCGCGCTCGTGCCCAGGACCCGGAGGATGGCCACATGGCGGCGGCGCATTTCCATCGAGTTGTAGAGCGACAGCAGGATGCCCAGGCCGGAGGAGACCAGCACCGCAACCGCCATGGCGAGCAGGATCTCGTCAATGCTGCCGACGATCGCGAAAAGCTTGCCGACCTCCTGGGCCGGCTGCGCCACCGTGATGGTGGGATCGCGGCGCAGTCGGTCGTACTGGGCCTGCATCGCCGCGCTGGCATCGGATCCCGCGCGCGTGGGGAGCCGAAGCAGGATGTCCGTCACCAAACGATCCTCGTCCCGGAGGTCGTCAACCTCCACGTGCACGTGCCCGTGCCCGTTCTCCTCGTGATCGACATGATCGTCGTGGTCGTCGTTTTCCCCGGCATGGTCGCCGCCGTCGGCATCGGGGCTGGCCGCCTCGCTCGCCTGCTCGCGTTCCAGCCGCTCTTCGGCGTGAATCACCCACGAGGTTTCAAGGGCCGTGAAGAGCGCCCGGTCATGCGCGCTGCCGGTCGGACCCAGGATCCCCACGACCTCGCACGGATGGCTCTCGTGCTGGTGGCCCCCTTCGCGGCTCCCCCAGGAGCCGTGGGTGGTCACGATGTCATCGCCGAGGCGGAGGCCGTGGAGCGCAGCAGCCTCGCTGCCCACCACGACCTGGAACGGCTGGTCGAATGCCTTCCCGCTCCTGAACTGGAATGGCCGGCCGGCCACGGGCTCGAACGACGTGAAGAATGCCTGTTCGGTCGCCACCAGCGGGCTGCCGCGGTAGCTGTCCCCCAGTTGCGTGGCCACCGACCACGCCCAAGGAAAGCTGGAGCGGATGTCGCTGCTCTTCGCCCACGGAATCGCCCGCGCAGGGGGATTGGCATAAAAGAGTCCGTTGAGCACAACCACAAGCGGGCTGGCATCGGCGCCGACCATCAAGTGGGCATTGCCCGATCCGCGACGGAACGCCTGCGTGGCGCTCTCGCGCAGGGAGAGGAGCACCAGGAGCAACGCCACCGCGACAGCCACGCTCGCGACGGAAATGGTGGTGGACAGCAGTCGAGTGCGGAGGCTCCGCAGCACGATCGAGAAGTCATTCATGCCGTTGACCCTCCGGATGTGCGAGTGCGCACGATTGAGGAGAGCTCCACGACGCGGTCGAATCGAGAACGCATGGCGGGGTCGTGGCTGGTGCACAGGAGTGCCGCGCCGGCGGCACGGCACGTATCGCGCAGGAGGACGATCGCGGCATCGGCGTTCGCGGGATCGAGGCTCGCGGTCGGCTCGTCAGCCAGCACAAGCGCCGGCCGGGCCGCGACGGCGCGCGCCACGGCCACTCGCTGTTGCTGCCCCACGCTGAGCCGGTCGGCAGCTCGGTCGCGATCGGGAGCCGGCAGGCCGACGGCGCCAAGCAATGCCTCGCCGCGCGGGCCACGCTCCGAATCCGGGATCGAGCTGGACATCATGGCGATCAGCAGGTTTTCACGGGCCGAGAAGCCTGGCAGCAGGTGGTGGGTCTGGAAGACCATGCCGATGGCGCGCCCGCGAAAGGCGTCGCGTGCGGCGCCGCGGAGCGACCCGATCGTGGTCCCCGCGATGGCGATCGACCCGCCGGCGGCTTCCTCCAACCCGGCGATCAAGTGCAGCAAGGTGCTCTTGCCGCAGCCGCTGGTGCCCGCGAGCAGCACCTGTTCCGACGCGTCGAGTCGAAACGTGGGCACCGCGAGGCTGAAGCCGTCGGGATATGCAAACTGGAGGGAATCGATCTCGACCGCGGCGCTCATGGGCGACGCATGGTAGGGGCGCAACGTGCGACGGGTTCACCCGACGTCGGCCAGGCCAAGCGCGGAGCCATACCGTTGGAGCGCCGCCACGCGAAGCAGTCGTTCGCCGGGGAGGTCCAGCTGCGGGCTCTGGGCGACGCGGCGGCTCGCCGCGGCGCGTGCGTGCTCCAGCAGGAGTCCGTCCTGCATGAGATCCGCGACGCGGAACGGCGGGAGTCCCGACTGCCGTTCGCCGAAGAAGTCGCCGGGGCCGCGGATGGCCAGGTCAGCTTCGGCGATGCGGAAGCCGTCATTCGACTCGGCGATCACCTTGAGGCGGTGCCGCGCATCGTCCGTCGTCGGGTCCCCGATGAACACGCACAGGCTGGCCGCCGTGCCCCGGCCCACGCGCCCGCGGAGTTGGTGCAGCTGGGCCAAGCCGAAGCGCTCCGCGTGTTCGATCACCATGAGCGAGGCATTGGGGACATCGACGCCCACCTCGATCACCACCGTGGCCACCAGCACCTGGGTCCGTCCGGCGCGGAACGCTTCCATGGCGGCGTCGCGGTCGGAGGCGGACAGGCGGCCATGGACTGCGCCGACCGACAGTCCCTGGAAGTGCGTGGCGCGGAGCCGTTCGACGGTGCTGGCCACGTCAGAGAGTCCCGCATCCGACTCCTCCACGGCAGGCACGACGACGTAGCACTGCTCACCCTTGTCGATCCGGGTGCGGACATATCGGTAGACGTCGTCGGACCGGTCGAACCCGACGACGCGCGTGGCCACTGGCTGCCGGCCGGGCGGCAGGTGCCGGATGGTCGAGACATCCAGGTCACCGAAGAACGCCATGGCCAGGGTGCGCGGGATCGGGGTGGCCGTCATGACCAACGTGTGTGGCGCGCCGCCGGCACCCTTGGCACGCAGCGCCGCTCGCTGGGAGACTCCAAATCGGTGCTGTTCGTCGATCACCGCCAGTGCGAGGCTCTTGAAGTCGATGGACTCCGTCAGGAGCGCGTGGGTCCCGACGACCAGCGGGATCGATCCGCCGGAGAGGCCCGCGAGGATCGCTCGGCGCTCTGCGGTCGGCGTGCTGCCGGTCAAGAGCGCCCATTCCATCGGGGCACCGGTGAGCATCGCGCGGAGGCTCCGCGCGTGCTGCTCCGCGAGCAATTCCGTCGGGGCCACGAGCGCGCCTTGGTGGCCGGCCGCAACGGCAGCGAGCAGCGCGTAGACCGCGACGGCGGTCTTGCCCGATCCGACGTCGCCCTGCAGGAGGCGATTCATCGGCACGGTCGAGTGCAGGTCCTGGGTGATCTCGGCGATCGCGGTGGATTGGTCGGGCGTCAACGAGAACGGCAGCCGACGGCGGATGGCGTCGTCAACGGCTTCGGTGACGGCGATCGCGCAAGAGCCCCCGGCATGTCGGACCTGCCATCGCCGCATGGCGAGCGCCACCTGAAGGAGATACAGCTCGTCAAAGGCCAGCCGTCGACGGCCAAGGGGGACGTCCTCCGGCGCTGCGGGCGAGTGCACCATCCTCATCGCATCCGCCAGCGATGGGAGACCCTGCTGCAAGCGGTCGGCCTCGGGGAGCCAGTCGGACAGCATCGATTCGACCTGGGGAAGGAGTGGGCCGATGAGCTTCTCGAATCGATCCTGCGGGATGTCCTCCGTCGTTGGGTAGATCGGGCGGAGGCGAGCCCCCCCGAGGTCGGCGCGCGGTTCGTCGGGACGCATTGGCGTCCACTGCGGATTGGCGATCTGGAGGTAGCCGCGGAAATGGGTGCACTTGCCCTGAACGATGCCCCACGCCCCGGGATGGAGCTTGCGAGCGATCCAGGGTGAGTTGAACCAGACCAGCCGCATCGTCGTGGTCCCGTCGGAGATCGTGGCCTCCACACGAGCACGCCCGCCACCGGCTCGAACGGAGCGCACGGCGGCGACTTCGCCCCGCACCGTCACCAACTCGCCGTCGGTCAGCGAGGTGTCCAGTGCGGTGATCGACTGTTCGGCCAGCAATCGCTCGTGGCGGTGGGGAACATGCCACAGGAGGTCCTCGATCGAACCGATGCCAAGCCGGGCGAGCGCCGCCGCGGTCCGAGATCCCACGCCGGGCATGGCGGCCACGGAGAGTGTCGCGCCGGGATTGAGTGCGGCCGTACTCGACATGCGATCCGTACATTACCTGCGTGACCACACGAAAGCCCTTCAAGGCACGCGAGGCGCTGGGCAGCCTCTTTGCCGCGTCGCCGGGCGCAACACCTCCGACGGACACCGATCCGGGATCGCCTTCGCCGGCTGATCGGCCGCTTTCCGTCTCGCAGCTCTCCGCAAGAGTGGTGAGCGCGATCGATGCCGCCTTCCCGGAACGGCTGTCGGTGGTGGGCGAGGTCAGTCGCCCCACCACCAAGACCCACATCTACTTCCGCCTGAAGGATGAACGCTCCGTCGTGGAGGCGATCTGCTATCGCGGCGACATCCCCAAGTTGGCCATGCAGCCGCGCGAGGGCGACAAGGTCCTGGTCAAGGGAAGGGTCGGCTACTGGGCCGAGGGTGGCCGACTGACGCTGCGCGTGGACGCCATGGAACATGTGGGGCAGGGGAGCCTTGACGCCAAGCTGCGCCTGCTGAAGGAACAGTTGATGACCCGTGGCTGGCTGGACCCCGCCGCCAAGCGCCCCCTGCCCGCGCATCCCAGGCGGATTGCGATCGTCACCAGCCGCACCAGCGCCGCCTTGCAGGATTGCCTGGTGACGGCTCGGCAGCGACTCCCTTCGACGGAGATCGTGGTGGTCGATGTCCGCGTGCAGGGCGCCGGCGTGGAGCACGAGATCGCCGCGGCGATTGCCGCCGTCGATCGCGCTGCCGCCCGGATGGGAATCGATGCCCTTGTCCTCACCCGCGGCGGTGGGAGCCTGGAAGACCTCTGGTGCTTCAACGAGGAGGTCGTGGCGCGAGCCATTCACGAGGCTCGGATCCCGATCGTCGCGGCCATCGGCCACGAGATCGACACCACCCTCGCCGAGCTGGTGGCCGATTGCCGTGCGGCGACCCCGACGGCCGCGATCGCCGCGCTGTTGCCCGATCGCGCGGCCCTTGGCGAGGAACTCGCTGCGCTCGCCGACCGGGCCCGCGTGGGGCTGGCGATGTGCGTCGCGGGCCGACGCGACGCCCTCCGCGCGGTGGCGACCCGGCCGTGCCTGGTCGATCCGGCGGCCCCGATCCACCGGCAGAGGGAACTCCTTCGTGAAGTGGCGCGACGGATGCAGGGCCAGGCCACGACGCGCGTCGCGCGGGCCGTGGACGCACTGGCTGCCGAGCGAGCTCGACTCCTTCGCGCGATACCCGCGCGCACTGCGCTCGCACGGGGGGCGATCGAGGCACTTGGCGGAAGACTCGCCGCCGTCAGCCCTTATTCGGTACTGGATCGCGGCTACGTCATGGTGCACGGAACGACGGGTGTGCTGACCTCCGCGGCCGCAATGCCATCCGGCGGCACGGTGTCACTGGTCTATCGAGACGGTGAGCGGCGCGCCGACCTCCATGGGGTGGGGGAGCCATCGGACTCCCCGGGAACGCGCCCGTAGGATCGCCCCATGTCGAGTCGACAGCCAGAGGCCCCGAAACCAGTCGAAAGCCTTTCGTACGAAGAGGCGTTCCAGGAACTCCGCGCCGTGGTGCAATCCATCGAAGGCGGCCAACTGCCGCTTGACCAGAGCGTGCAGGCATTCCAACGTGGCACCGAGTTGCTCAAGCGATGCCAGTCGGTGCTGGATACCGCCGAGCTTCGCGTCAGGGAACTGACCACGGCACAACTCGCCGGCGGGCAGGATTGAACGACCTGGATTCCTCGACGTGATCCTCCTCGCCGCGGCATGGTTTGAAATGGCCCTTCCCGCCGTCGTGGAAGGGTTCTTCGCGTTTTGGTTCGGCGCTGCGGTCGGCAGTTTCGTGAATGTGCTGGCGTACAGGATCCCGGAGGGACTCAGCGTCATCCGACCCCCAAGCCGCTGTCCCAAATGTGGTCGACTCCTGACGGCCCGCGAGAACCTCCCGGTCATCGGCTGGCTGCTCTTGCGGGGAAAGTGCCGAGGATGCTCGCAGCCGATCTCGATCCAATACCCGTTGGTGGAACTGGCGGTCGGCATCGTGACCGTGTGGCTCTATGTGATGCTCTATCACGTCGAACCGGGTGGTTGGTGGGCCGGTGGCACCAGCCGCTGGTGGCGCGCCGCGGGACTCACGGGAAGCCTTCCGGCCGCCGCGGGACTGGTGGTGCTCATTGGGGGCATGGCCGCGGTGGCCCTCTGCGACGCGGCCCGCTACCTGGTGCCTATGTCCATCGTGCGATGGGTCGCGGGTGTCGGTCTCGCGTCGTGGGTCGTCCAGTCCTCTTTTTCCACGCGACCGGCTTCGCTGTGGCCGCCGATCCCGGCGGTCGCTGGCACCTGGCAGGCGGTGACCATCGGGGCAAGCATCGGGCTGCTGCTGGCCAACGTGATGCTCTGGAAGGGGTGGATCCGCCGGAGTTTTGCCGACTACGAACAGTTTGTCGCGGAAGGAGAGACGCTTGGCGACTACCCGCATGCACGACGTGAGATGTGGCCAGAGTTGGCCTTCATCGGCGTGATCGCGCTTGGCGCCGTCGCGGGCTGGCTTTCCCGTGGAACCCTTGGGGCGCCGCTCCCGAACGCAGCCCTGGAAGTCCTTGTGGCCGCGCTGGCCGGCTACCTGTGCGGCGGTGCCATCGTCTGGCTGGTCCGAGTGGCCGGGACTTTGGCGTTCGGCCGGGAGGCGATGGGGCTGGGAGATGTGCATATCTTGGCAGCAGCGGGGGCCGTCCTCGGGTGGCGCGACCCACTGGTGGCTTTCCTCGTCGCCCCGTTCCCGGCCCTGGCCTGGACGGTGGCGCAACGACTGATCCGTGCGCCATCCGCCCGGAGGGAACTCCCCTTCGGCCCGTACCTCGTGATCGGGCTGGCGGTGGTCCTGCTCCTCCGCCCCGCGCTCGTGGACCTGGCCCAGTTGCTGCAGTGGATTCCCGCGGATTCTGCGGCAACCGTGCGCGCCTACGAGTAGCCGAAGGTAGAGTCCGCACGGGGATGTACCCTGAAAGGATTCGCCACATGATGTTGACTCGAAACACGCTGTACGGTGTCGGGCTCGCCACGATGAGCCTCTGTGTCGTTGGACTCACTGGATGTGACAACAAGGTCAAGGACGAGAATGCCATGCTCCTTCGGGAGAATGATGCGCTCCGTTCGCAGCTGACGCAGCGAAATGATGCGCTGACGTCGGCCGAGAAGGAACGCCTGGCTGCCGATGCTCGCGCCTCGGACGCCGAGCGACGCCTCACCGAAGTGGAGAGCGCTCCACCGTCCATCATGGCGGTCGACGTGGTGAACGCCGGCAACACGCCGTTCATCGACGAGAACATCACGGTCAACACCACGGCCGAGGGGCTCAACATGACGATCCCCGGAGACGTGCTGTTTGACAGCGGCAAGGCATCGCTCAAGTCCGGAGCCAAGAAGACGCTGGACAAGATGATCGCCGCGATCAAGAAGGACTACTCGGGCAACAAGCTCCGCGTGACCGGCTTCACCGACGATGACCCGATCAAGAAGTCTGGGTTCAAGTCCAACTACCACCTCGGCTTTGACCGGGCATGGTCGGTCCGTGAGTACTGCACGTCCAACGGACTTGACGGTGCTGACATCGCCCTGGCCTCCTACGGTCCGCAGGATCCGAAGGCCACGAAAGCCGCCAGCCGTCGTGTCGAGGTGCTCGTGATCCGCTGACGCGCTTCACCCCGACACGTTCACATGTTCATGGGCGGGGAGGCACACAGGTGCCTCCCCGCTTTTGTGTTGATGGCCCCGTGTCGTGGCGTGAGCGTCGGCCGGACTACCACTTGACGTCCAGGCCCTCTTCGCGAATCTTGCGCAGGAGCAGCTCCATCTCGGCCAGCGTGGCGCGGAGCCTGGTCGCCGAGTCATCCAGTGAGTTGTAGAGATCCGGGTTCGTCAGCAGCTGGCCGATCGTCCCCTTGCCTTCGCGCGCATCGGCAGCGAGTGCGTCGACGTGTGCCAGCGTGGATCGCATGGATTCCACGACCGGCTGGAGTTCCTGCACGCGCAGTTCCACCTTCCCGGCGACGGCGCCCAGCGAGCGCATCGCGGCGGAGGCCTCGTCGATGAGGGTGTTCGCCTTCCAGACGGCGCTTCGGACGTCGGCGCGAAGCTGCTCGTCGCCGAGCAGTTCGGCGGCCCCGTCAAAGGCGCGCCCGGCGCTGGCCAGCATGCGGTTGAGGCGCCGGACGCTGGTGCGCACGTTCCATTCTTCCTCGGGGCTGCCGGCCGGCACTTCGCTCACCAGCGAATCCAGGTCGTCGGCCAGCCGGGAAAAACTGCGGAGGGTCTCATCCATGTGGCCGAAGTTGCTTTCGACGACGGCGAGCAATCGTTCGTCCAGGCTCTGGAAGCTGGCGCGCACCAAGGCCGTCCCGTCCTTGGGCAGGTACGCGGTGGCGGGTTGGACACCGCGGGGCAGGATGAAGTCAAGCCGTGCTCCCGAGCCCAGCAGGCTGGCATCGGCACCAGCGACGGCGTTGAGCGGAATGGCCGTGTCAAGGTCGATGCTCAGGCGAATGAGGACCGGGTCCATGGAGTCGGTATCCAGGGCAACGGCGTCGACCGAGCCAATCGCCACGCCGTTGAGCATGACCTGCGATCCAGCGCGCAATCCCGATCCGCGATCCGCGCGAACCGTCACCAGGTACGACTTGCGGAAGAACTGGTCCAGTTCGCCGAAGGAGAACAGGACGGCGGTGAGGCCGACGAGTCCACCGAGGGTGGTCAGGCCGATCTTGAAATCGCGGTGTGCGTCGCTCATGGTCGATCTTCCTGCACTGTACCCGTGGGGCGCGACACGCCGGTCGGCCAGATCGCGGAGAGCTCTTCGGGAGTGGCCTCGCCCCGGAGGAATCGCTGCACGATGGGGTCGCGCGACGCCCAGAATGAGTCGGGGGGGCCCTGCAGTCGCACTTGCCCCTCATGAAGCATCACCATCCAGTCGGCGACCTTGAAGGCGCTCTGGAGGTCATGCGTCACCACGATCGACGTGATCCCGAGCGACTCCTTCAGCTTGATGATCAGTTCATTGATCACGTCAGAGCGGATCGGGTCGAGGCCGGTCGTCGGCTCGTCGTACAGCACGAGGGACGGCTCGAGGGCGATGGCTCGAGCGAGGGCGACTCGCTTGCGTTGCCCACCGCTCAGGTCAGTGGGCCACTGCTTGGCCGTGTGAGCCAGGCCGACTTGGTCCAGCACCTGGCCGACGCGCTCGGCGATCGCCCGTGAGTCCGTCCAGCCGTGCTCGCGCAGGGGGAACGCGACGTTGTCAAACACCGACAGGGAATCGAACAGCGCGCCCTGCTGGAAGAGGAACCCGATCTCGCGGCGGGCCCGGCCAAGCTCGGGCTCCTTGAGGCGGTCCATGCGTCGCCCGTTGAACCAGACCTCGCCCGAGTCCGGATGGAGGAGCGCGACGATGTGCTTGAGCATCACGCTCTTCCCGCAGCCGGAAGGACCCAGGACGACGGTCGTCTTTCCCTTCCGGAACTCGATGGAAACGCCCCCCAGCACGGCATGCCGGCCGAACGACTTGTGCAGGTTCACCACCCTCGTCGTGCAGCCGGGCTCGCCGCAGTCGGGTGGCGCATGGCCAGCAGGCGACGTGTCGTTGGGCCGTCTCACGTGGCGAGACGCTACCGCAGGACCGATGCGGGTAGCCTCCCCCTCCCCATGGTTGCGGGTGATCGAGCGTGGATGTCCCAACACCAATCGAGGCCGAGCCGGCGTCGATGGAGCATCACGGTATGGCTCATCGTGGCGTGCTGCGCCGTCTTCGTCCTGGATTCGCTCCTCACGCCGTCGCTCCCCGCGCAGTGGATCTTTCTCTCCCAGCGGCAAGTGATGGATGCCTCGACCGAGGGGGCCAGTTTCCGCGTCTCGCCCATTGAACCGCTGCGGTCCCGGACCGCGAACGGGCGCGTGGTCCAGGCGCCGCGCGGATCAGGCACCGGCGTGCAGCTGGTCTCCACCGTCACGGGTGGCCGCGAGGTCGTCGTCGCCGAGCGCACGTACGTGGGGACACCGTTTTTCCAGAAGTGGCTCTACTTCTCCACGTCCACCGCGCTGGTGACGTGGTCCAAGGAGTTCGGCCTCCGGGGATTCGAGTTCTGGCGCTTCATCGGATTCCAGTTCTGCCACGCGAACATGAGCCATCTCCTGTTCAACATGCTGGCGCTCTGGTTTTTCGGCCCCATCGTGGAGCACGCCCTGGGTCGCAAGCGGTTCTTGGCGTTCTACCTGACCTGCGGCATCGCAGGCGCGTTGCTGTACCTGCTGCTCAATGCGGCCGGATCGGCGGCGGGTGATCTCTTCGGGCCCGGGACGCGCCTCCCAGGTTTCCTGTTCAACAACCCGAACATGCCGCTGGTCGGCGCGAGCGCGGGCATCTTCGGCGTCCTCATCGCGGCGGCGCGATACGTGCCCAACGCCACCGTGCTCCTCTTCTTCGTCATCCCGATGCGGCTGTCCACGATGGCCTACGGGCTGGTGGTCATCGCCGTCGCCACGATCCTCTTCGCGAGCCTGGGGATCAACCTCCCGTTCTTCTCCCTGCCCACCGAGAATGCCGGCGGCGAGACGGCGCACCTCGGTGGCGCGATGGCGGGCTGGTACTTCGCCCGGCGACCGCACCACCTGAGTGACTTTTTCGATTTCCTCGGCCGGTTCGATCCCTGGAGCAACACCCGGCGCGCAAAGCAACGAGCCCAGTCTCAACCCGGCGTGCAGGCCGAGGTGGACCGGATCCTGGACAAGATCCGCCAGCACGGGCTTGGATCCCTCACGGCGCAGGAGCGCGAGACGTTGCGGCAAGCGAGCAGCCATTGAGCATCCGGTTCGAGTTGGCCGCTCGGTGCGGCGAGGCGCGAGTGGGCCGGGTCCACACCCCGCACGGGAGCTTTGACACCCCAGCGTTCATGCCAGTGGCCACCGCAGGGGCGATGAAGGGGATCACGCCGAAGCAGGTCCGCGGGACGGGGTCGCAGATCATCCTCAACAACGCGTACCACCTCTTGCTTCGACCGGGACCGGAGCGGATGGCGCGGTTTGGCGGCTCGCACCGATTCATGAGGTGGGAGGGCCCGATCCTCACCGACAGCGGTGGGTACCAGGCTTTTTCGATGGCCCAGATCCGCGACCTCAACGAGGATGGCGTCACCTTCCGGTCGTTCATTGATGGGTCGCGCGTCCACCTTGGGCCAGAGTCCTCGATCGGCATCCAGCAGGCGATCGGGTCCGACATCATGATGGCGTTCGATGACTGTCCGCCCGCCCGCGGCGAACTCGATGCATCCGAGTACCGGCGCCGGGTCATCGCCGCGAACGATCGCACGGCGCGGTGGCTTGCCCGATGCATCGCTGCCCACCGGCATGCCGATCGGCAGGGTCTGTTCGGCATCGTCCAGGGGGGAACGGAGCCCGACCTGCGCCGAGCCAGCGTCGATGCCGTGTGCGCCCACGACCTCCCCGGCTTCGCGATCGGGGGAGTGGCCGTCGGGGAGGGCCCCCAAGCCATCCACGACACGGTCCGGATGACGGCCCCCATGTTGCCGGCCGACCGCCCGCGGTACCTGATGGGTGTCGGGTACGAGCGCGACATCTGGGCCGCCGTCCAGGCGGGGGTGGACATGTTCGACTGCGTCCTCCCCACCCGCAACGGCCGAAATGGGTTCGTCTTCACGCCTGCCGGCCCGATCCGTCTCCGGAACGCCCGTTTTGCCGATGACCAGGATCCGATCGACCCGGGGTGTGATTGCGAGGCGTGCGGCGGGGGATTCTCCCGGGGGTACCTGCGGCACTTGTTCATGGCGGACGAGATGCTTGGGCCAACCTTGGCCAGCATCCACAACATCCGGCATTTCCAGCGATTCATGGCCGACATGAGGCGGGCACTTTCCGATAATCTCCCCACTTCATTCGAGCGTCGGTGGCCGGTCGCGGTGCAGGAAGCACCCCCGGACCGAGATGACGCCGAAGTGACGATCCCATGACCTCGATCCTGCATACCGTGACCCTCCTCGCGATCCAGTCCGGGCCCCAAGGCGGCCCCGCCAAGCCGGGTGACCCGATCGCCACGTCAACGAGCCTCACGGGTGAAGCCGGTGGCACCGCGGGCGGTGCCGCGACGCAGGGCGCGCCTTCGTTCGACATCTTCTGGATCTTCATCCCGGTCCTCGTGGTGATGATCCTCTTCTCGGTGTTTGGCCAACGCAAGGAGCGCAAGAAGCGGGCGCAGCTGCTTGCGTCCATCGAGAAACATGACAGGGTGCAGACAGCGGGCGGGATCATCGGCCACGTCGTCGAGATCAAGCCCGACACCGTCACGCTCAAGGTGGACGAGACCTCCAACCTTCGGATCACCTTCGCGAAGAGCTTCGTGACGGAAGTGCTCGACAAGAGCACGGCCTCGAACTGACCGGGTCGCGCTGTCGCGAGCCACTGACCACGCCTCCGTGAACAAAGACGTCCGATGAAGAGCCTGACCACTCGTTTCCTGATCATTGCCGCCCTGGCCTCCCTGTGTGCGTGGAGCCTGTTCCCGCTGGACAAGGCGATCAAGCTGGGCAAGGACCTCCGTGGGGGCGTGAGCCTCCTCTATGCCGTCGAGTTGCCCGAGGGCGCGCCCGGCACGGAAGTGGTGGGGCAGGTCATCGACAGCCTCAAGCGTCGCGTCAACCCGCAAGGCGTGCTGGACATCTCATTCCAGCCGCAAGGTCGCGATCGCATCGAGATCGTGATGCCGCTCCCCGGCGCCGAAGTCAAGGCCCTTCAGTCGGCCTTCCGGTCGAAGCTTGCCGAAGTCAGCGCCATGGTCGACGTGACGCCTCGCGCGCTGGAGGAAGCACTGGCCTCGGGGCGTGCCGCGGACTTGGCCCCAGCGACGGCGGCAGGGGACGCCCCGGCCACGGGATCCCGCCGTGACACCTTGATGCGGCTCCAGGCCGCATACGACCAGGAACATGCGTCCCGCGCTCGCTACGTCGAGGCGATTCAGCGCGGAGCCGATGTCGGCGAACTCGGTCCCATCGAGACGGACATCGCGCGCGCCGAGATCGACATGGAGCGGCTGCGCACGGCGGCCCTGGCCTCGGCCATCAGCCCCACCCGGCTGGAGCGGGCGATTCGACTCAGCCCCCAAGGGGTGCCCCAGAAGGACGCCAAGGGGCGCGTCGTCCGAGACGAGGCGGGCAAGCCCGTCCTCGGGCCCTCGCCGCGCGATGCGGAACTGGAGGCGCTGCGGTCGCAGGCGCCGGACCTTGCCCCTGACTTGGCGACGTTGGTCGCTGCCTACGACGCCTATGCCGCCGTCGTGACGGGCTACGACGACCCGGAAGACCTCAAGCGACTCCTCCGCTCGGCAGGTGTGCTGGAGTTCCACATTGCCGTCGATGCCCGGAGCCCGGCCGGGGTGGACGTCCCCAGCCTTCGGAGCCAGCTCGCCGAACGAGGCCCCGATGCCACGGAGAGCCCGGTCGCCCGCTGGTATCCGCTGGAAAGCCTGGACCAGTGGTACGACTCGCCGCAGCAGCTGGAGCAGTTGGTCGCCAACCCCGAGGCGTACCTGCAGGGGCGCAACCTGCTGGCGACCACGCACGATGGTCGCATCTACGTGCTCCTGTACACCACGGATGCCATGAGCATGACGCATGGCGGCAGTTCGCCGTGGGCGATGAAGCGCGCCGCTGCCGACCGGGACGAACTGGGCAAGCCGTGCGTCTCCTTCCAGACTGACCAGCAGGGCGGACTGCTGATGGCCAAGCTCACTGGCTCAAACGTCGGCAAGCAGATGGCGATCGTGCTGGACGGCGAGGTGTACACCGCACCGACGCTCCAATCCCAGATACCGGGAAACGGCCGCATCACCGGCAAGTTCTCGCAGGCCGACGTGACCTACCTGATCCGGGTGCTTGAGGGCGGCGAACTGGAGGCGAAGCTGAGCGAAGAGCCGGTTTCCACCAGCATCCTCGGCCCGGCCGTCGGGCGCGACAACCTGCACCGCGGCCTCGACGCCGTCTTCTATTCGGTCATCGCCACGGCGGTGATCATGCTCCTCTACTACCTGCTGCCCGGACTGGTGGCCGACTTCTGCCTGGCCCTCAACGGCGTCATGCTCTTTGGCGTGATGGCGATGATCGACGGCACGTTCACCTTGCCCGGGCTTGCTGGCGTGGCGCTCACCATGGGCATGGCGGTGGACGCCAACGTCCTCATCTTCGAGCGACTCCGCGAGGAGCTGGTCGACAACGGCGCCAGCCTTCGCGAGGGCATCCAAGTGGCCTACGCGCGCGCGCTGAGCGCGATCATCGACGGCAACATCACCAACCTCATCGTCTGCATCGTGCTGTACCAGACGGCAGCGACCGAGGTGAAGGGATTCGCGCTGACGCTGGCCATCGGCGTGCTCACCACGCTGTTCACGGCACTGTTCGCTTCACGCTGGATCTTCGACGTCCTCACGGGGCCGCTCGGCGTGCGCTCGATGCCGATGATCACCACCGTGATCCCAACCGTCGGCCGCCTCTTGACCCCGCGCCTCAACTGGTACGCGATGCGCGGCGTGCTGTGGGCTGGATGCGCCGCCATCGCCATCGCGTCACTCTTCAGCGTCTTCAGCCTCGGCCGGAACATGCTGGAGACTGAGTTCCGGGGCGGCCTCACCATGACCCTCAGCACGAGGGCCGCCAGGGAAGGGGAACCGGCGGATGCCGCGGGGCGGCTCCTGATCGCACGGGATGACGTGGAGCAGCGCGTGCGGGCGGCGGGCAACGCCCCCGCGGCCGCGCGCGGCGTGTCCGAACTGGTCTCCGCCACCGTTCTCACGGTCGGCGAACCCGACGAACAGTTCCGCGCCTCCAGCTTCCAGGTCAAGGTGGCGAACCCGGCCGACCTCGGCTCGGACGAGACCGTCACCAACGAGGTGGTCGACGCGGTCGCCGCCGAGTTCTCCGATGTCCTCGACATCACGATGCCAAGCTCGTTCGCGGGGAACGCCTCCGCGGACGGTGCTGCCCACACCCGCCCGATCACCTCGGCGCAGTTGGGCGATGCCACGGGGAACTCGGCCCACCGACAGGACGTCGGGGAGTTCCAGGGGGGCGTCGCCGTCCTCATCGAGGGGTTGGAACCGCCGCTCAGCTTGCCCGAGGTCAAGGCTCGGTTGGCTCGCATGCGCGCGCAGCCAGATTTCAGCGGCATCGCCAGCCGCGCCAGCGACGTGATCGGCCTCGAGGCGGCGGGGGACGTGGGCGGAGAGCCCTCCTACCGTTCGCTGGCCATCGTCTCGGTGGATCCCAAGGCGCTCCTGGAAAAGGTGGAGGCCACGACGTGGGACCGCGTGGTCGCGCAGCCCGAGTGGGCCCTGGCCCGTGCGGCGCTGGGCCAAAAGCTCTCGATGGACCAGGTCAGCAGTTTCTCGCCCGAAGTCGCCGAGAACCTCGCGGCCAGCGCCATCGTGGCTGTCATCCTCAGCCTGATCGGGATGTTGCTCTACATCTGGCTGCGGTTCGCCAGCTTCCGCTATTCCTTCGCCACGATCGTCTCGCTCGCCTTCAACGTGACCGTGTGCCTCGGGGCCATCTCCCTGAGCATCCGGATGGCCGGTGGCGAGTTGGCGCAAACGATGCTCGTGGAGAGCTTCCGCATCGACCTCAATGTCATCGCGGGCCTGCTCACGATCATCGGCTACTCGCTCAATGACACGATCGTCATCCTCGACCGGGTCCGCGAAAACCGTGGTCGGCTGACGTATGCCGATCCCGACTGCATCAACCGATCCATCAACCAAACGTTCTCCCGCACCCTCCTCACCGGCGGCACGACCCTGGCCACGGCCATGATCCTCTACTGGTACGGCGGGACGGGGATCCGTCCGTTCGCGTTCACTTTCATCGTCGGCCTCATCGCCGGCACCGTCTCCAGCATCGTCATCGCGGCGCCGCTCTGCCGAGCGCGCCCAGTGGCCGCTGCTGAGGGCGATGCTGCGACCGCCGGCACCTCACCACTCACGCATGGAGCGTGACACAGAAGCAAGGCAGCATCATGAGTAAGGCCACGCAAGGCGCACTGTTCCTCCTGGCGATCCTCTTCCTGGGACTGGGCGGGTACTACCTGTTCGTCGCCCCGGAACCATCCACTCCCTCCGCGACCGATCCCTCCACGACGCTGGTCGATGACGCCGGCATGGATGCGGGCCAGCCCGACGGAGTGGTGGTGGAGGCGATCGACCTCACCAACCTCGACGAACCCGTCTCGACGATTGGCATGGGGACGATGCCGCCGGACTCCGTTTTTGACTCGCCCCCGCGTGCGGGCAACCCAGTCGATGGTGCCACAGTCGTCGACGTGGCTGTCGCCGCTCCGGTCACCTCCACGGCCCAGCCCACCGCAAGCCCGACGGCCGGCACCGCTCCAGTTCGCAGCGATGTGCCGCCCGCCGTCGCGCCTGTCGCGATCCAGCCAACGCCGGGGCCAGCGTCGGCGCCAGCCACCATTCCGGCCGCGCCCGCCAGCCAGTCCTACGTCGTCAAGAGCGGCGACACGCTGACCTCCATTGCCCAGAACTTCTATGGCCCGAAGGGCAAGTGGGAGACCATCGCGGCCGCCAACCCCGGGATCAACCCGAACAAGCTCAAGGTGAACAGCACGATCACCATCCCCCACATGGATGGTGCAAGCTCGCTGTCCTCCCCCGGGACCGCAACGGCGACTCCGTCGACGGACTCCTACACCGTCGTCGGCGGCGACACGCTCTCGGGCATCAGCCAGAAGGTCTATGGGTCCCAGAAGCATTGGCGCGCGATCTACGAAGCGAACAAGTCGGCCATCGGTTCTGACCCAGCGGACCTCAAGGTCGGGATGAAGCTGAAGATCCCGGCAAAGCCCTGATGCCGATCGATCGACCGCAACCCAAGGCGAGCAGACCATGACGAAGGCCGTGTTGATCGAGGGGGACGGTATCGGTCCCGAAGTGAGCCGCGCCACCATCCGCGTCCTGGACGCGGCTGGTGCCGGCATGGAGTGGGAGCGACACCTCGCTGGGGTTGCGGCGATCGAGGCGGGCCACGCCAAGACCTTGCCGCAGGAGACGGTCGATGCGGTCGTGCGCACGGGCATCGCGCTGAAGGGGCCGTGCACGACGCCCGTCGGGGGCGGCTTTTCCAGCGTCAATGTCGCGCTGCGCAAGGCAGCCAACCTCTACGCGGCGGTGCGACCGGTCCGATCCATGCCCGGGGTCCCGACCCGATACAGCGACGTCGACCTGATCGTGGTTCGCGAGAACACGGAGGGCCTCTACGCCGGCATCGAGAACGAGATCACGCCCGGCGTGGTGACCAGCCTCAAGGTGGCCACCCGCCCGGCGTGCCTCCGCATCGCTGCCTACGCCATGCGCATGGCGGTCGCCCGTGGCCGCCACAAGGTCAGCGTCTTCCACAAGGCCAACATCATGAAGTTGTCCGATGGGCTCTTCATTCGATGTTCCAAGGAAGTGTGGGAATCGGCCTACAAGGATCGACTGGAGTACGAGGAACTCATCATCGACGCGGCTTGCATGCGACTCGTGCAAGACCCGAGCCGGTTCGACGTCGTGCTGATGGAAAACCTCTACGGTGACGTCATCAGCGATCTCTGCGCGGGCCTCGTTGGCGGCCTCGGCGTCACGCCAGGCGCCAACATCGGTGAACAGGCGTCCGTCTTCGAGGCCGTGCATGGCTCTGCGCCGGACATCGCCGGCAAGGGAGTGGCCAACCCGCTGGCCCTGATGATGTCGGGCGTGATGATGCTGAACCACCTGGCCACGACCCGCGACCAGCCGGGAGCGAAGGAGGCGGCCACGCGAATCCGCGACGCGTACAACCGGGCCCTGCTGGACGGTTGCAAGACGCGCGACCTGGGGGGCTCGCTGGGGACGGAGGGTTTCGCCGACGCCGTCATCGAGCGGCTGGCGTAGGCGAACCGAGGTCCAAGGCCGCCAGGAACGACGCGATCGCGTCTCGAGTCTCGAGCGGCGCGTCCGCGAAGACGACGTGTCCGGCGCCTGGAATCAGGCGGCACGTGGCGTTGGGGAGTCGTCCCTCGAACACGGGGAGGCATGATGGGTCGATCACGCGATCCTCGGAACCGAACACGACCATCGTCGGCTGCTGGATGTCGGCCAATGACGCCAGGATCCCGTCCCCAAGCAGCCACGGGCCAAGTTGATCCGCCGCACGGTCGCGGGCCTCGCGAGTGGCCAGTGCTTGCTCGACCAAGAATGCCTTGATTGGCGCCGGGGTCGCCGGTGGGTGCGAGAAGACCATGCCGAGGACACGCTCGAGGTCCTCTTCACTGGCGATACGCAGTGGATTCCCGCCCGCACGAGCGTCGCGCACGAAGGCGTTCTCGGTGGGAGCCTGCACCCCAGCCGGGGCAAGCAGGATGAGCGCCGTGACCGCCTCGGGGTGGGAGTGGGCGTATGCCGCCGCCAGCGCTCCTCCCATGCTGGTGCCCAGGACGATGGCCGGCTGCGCCTCCACGGCACTGGCGAATCGGTCGATGTACGCCACCAGGTCCTCGGGGCGGTACGCGGGTACGGCGGTGGGGTCGGATTCCCCGAAGGGTGGGAGATCCGGCGCGATGAACCGTGTGCCCGGTGCCATCTGCGACAGGATGAAGCACGACTCCTTGCTCGTTCCGAACCCGTGCAGGCACAGCACGGTCGCGGGAGCGGCACCGCCGCCGGCGGAGGGTGTCGCGGCCGGGCGTTCGAGGTAGGGGATGACATGGCCATCCACGGTCACCTCGCGTCGCTCCATCCCCGTGGCCAGGCACGCCAGCCGCACGCTCACCCACTGGAACGCCGACGGCGAGTTCCACAGGACGATCATGCCGATGATCGCAAACGTCATGAGGCCAACCAGCACGAAGGCCACGCGTCGGAGGAGTGAAGGCTTGGGGCGTCGCGGCATGGGCAGCGTCACGCTACTGCCCCCAGCCGATCGACCCGGTCCCGCAACGAATCGGGCAAACCAGCCAGAAAGGTGGCCGGAGGTGCGGCGCGCACGGTGACCAGCTCGCCGGACAACGGAATCACGATCTCCCAGGCGTGCAGCCTCAGGTCGCTGGCTCCGCGGAACCCGCTTGTATTGGGAGGCAGGAGCGGCCGATACACGCGGTCCCCCAGGATCGCCGCGCCTTGGTGTGCCAAGTGGACCCGGATCTGGTGCGTGCGCCCCGTCTCGATGCGCACTTCAAGCAGGGACAGTGTTCCCTCCCGTGCCAGCGTCGTCCAGTGGGTCACGGCCTCTTGGCCACGCGGATCCGGCACCGAGATCAATGCATCACCGCGCTGCACCTTGCGCAGTGGAGTCGTCGATGTTCCTTGCGAGGCGGAGAGCCGGCCGTCGATGACCGCGAGATATCGCTTTTCGATCGAGCGAGCGGCGAAGGCGTGCCGGAGTGCGTCGTAGGCAGCGGGCTCGCTCGACACGAGCACGACTCCCGACGTATCCCGGTCCAATCGGTGGAGCAAGCCCCAGTCACGCTCGTCATCCAGGCCCAGGAGCGCAGGCCACCGAGCCACCAAGCCATTGAGCAGCGACGTCGTTCGATGCCCGGGCCCCGGTTCCGTGGCCACGCCACGCGCCTTGGCGACGGCGATCACGCCGCCGCGCTCGAGGAGCACATCGAATGGAACGCGCGGATTGGCCAGGGGAGGAGGCGGCATGCGGTGGCCTTTATGATCGCAGAATGACGCAAACCAGTCGTGCGCTCCAGCCCTTCGGGACGTCGGTGTTTGCTCGAATGAGTGCCCTGGCCAGCGCCCACGGGGCGATCAACCTCGGGCAGGGGTTTCCAGACTTTGATGCTCCGGCGTTCCTCCGCCGCCGGGTGGACGCGGCGTTGTCTGGGCCGACGGGCCAGTATGTCCGGAGCATGGGGTTGCCTGCGTTGTGCCAGGCCATCGCGTCGCATGCGCGCCATCGGCTCGGCGCCGTGCCCGAGTGGGATCGCGAAATCGTGGTCACGACGGGAGCGACGGAGGGAATCGCCGCGGCGATCCTGGGGGCCGTGAACGCCGGCGATGAAGTGCTGCTGATGGATCCAGGGTACGACTCCTACGCTGCGTGCGTGGCGATGGCGGGAGCCACTGCCGTCCGCATCCGCCTGGACCCGACCACATTTGAGGTCCCGTGGGCCGCGCTCGAAGCCGCTGTCTCCGCGCGCACGCGAATGCTGATCCTGAACAGCCCGCACAACCCAAGCGGACGCATCTTCGGCCGGGACGAACTGGCACGTCTGGCGCGACTGGCGATCAAGCATGACATCATCGTGCTCAGTGACGAGGTCTACGAACACCTCATCTTCCAGGGCGAAGCGATTTCGATCAGCACATTTCCGGGAATGCGAGAGCGAACCATCGTCCTGGGAAGCCTGGGCAAGACGTTCTCCTGCACGGGATGGAAGATTGGCTGGGCGATCGCCCCCGCGCCGCTCGCGTCAGCCGTGCAGTCCGCACACCAGTTCCTGACTTTCTGTGCGCCTGCCCCGTTCCAGGCCGCGGCCGCGGAAGTGGTGGCGGATCTCGCACCGGGTGCCCCGTACCTCGTGGAGTACGTCGCCGACTACCGTCGCCGCCTGGCCGCGCTGGCCGATCCATTGGAGGCGGGTGGACTTGAAATCAGGAGGCCGCAGGGGACCTACTTCATGCTGGTTCGCACTGACCGTTTCCCAGGTGGCACGGAGGAGGAGGCGGCCCGGTGGTTGGTGGAGCATGCGGGGGTCGCGGGTATCCCGCTGAGCCCGTTCTGCGCACCCGGGAGCCCCGAAGGTGGCTGGCTGCGGCTGGCCTTCTGCAAGGACATCGCGCTGCTGGGGGAAGCGGCCAGTCGCCTCGTCCGGGCCGCCCGGTAGGTCTGGACAGGCTTGGCGGGGGCGGGGAACGGCCATCTTGCCCAAACGGAGGCGCCGCGGTACACTTCCCGATTCCCCACCAGGAACGAGGCCACACGTGTACGCGATCATCGAAGACAGCGGAACCCAGATCAAGGTCAGCCAAGGCGACGTCGTCGAGGTTGATCTTCGCACCCTTCCCGGCGGCGCCGAGAAGATCGTCTTCGAACGCGTCCTCGCGATCGGCACCGCCGATGGCACCCCGGCCAAGCTTGGCGCACCGTACCTGACGGGCGCCTCGGTCTCGGCCACGATCGTCGAGGAGACTCGCACGGCGAAGATTCGCCGCGCGATGTACAAGCGCCGCAAGGGCACTCGCCGACAGGGTGCGCACCGGCAGGGCTTCCTCCGCGTGCGGATCGACGGCATCACTGGCTGAGCCAGCGATCGCCGCCGCATCCTCCCGTCCATCAACGCCGCTTGGCCATCAACGCCACTTTGGGGGTTCCGTCCCGGATTCGTCGGGACGATTTGCCGTCGTCAAGAATCTTGGGGGACCATCCGCGAGGCCTCGGCGACGTAGCAGGGCTCGTCCGTGGCCAGGGAGTGCGCCGTGGCACAGGACACCCACGCGAGGAGGGTCATCGGGAGAGCCAGGGGGTCGCCACTGCCCAGTCGCCGGAGCTGCTGCTCCAAGGCTTGGAGGGGTGTCTCGCGAACCCGCGTGACGGTGCTGCCGTCGCCGACCAGTTCGGTCCAACCTGGACCGGCCATGGCCGCCCAGTCTGAACCGTGGGCTCGGATTTCCCGGAGGACGCCGCCCGCGGCGTTGCTGATCGAAATCGTCGACGTCGTGCCGTTGGAGCCTTCCAGCAGGATGGCCACGCTTCCGTGGCCATCGCGCAAGAAGGCCCTGGCCTCGTCTATGCCTTCAAGGGAACTGGACGCCCGCGCCGCAACGCGGCTCGGTTCCCCCATCACGCGGACCACGGCTTCGAGGGCATCATCCAGGAGGGATGAGAGTGCTGCAGCGGGGGCCGGCCACCACGCGGTGCACTGGACCTGTTGCGCGGGCCCCAGTTCCTCCACGTTCTCGGCCATCCAGCTCACCTCGGCCCCACGCGCGAATCCTGGAACGCGCTCAACAGCGGCCCACGTGTCCACTGGGATCCTGCCCAGCATCGGCACGTGTTGGCACGCCAATGTTCTCCCGGGGGCCCCGTGCTCAGCAAGCGCCATGATCGTCTCTCGCTTTGCCGGGCCCACGATGAAGATGGGCAGCTGGGGCACCTCACGGGCCATCGTCCTCGGGTCGGAGTAGGCGGTTGCGGACGCGGCCAGTTCGAAAGCGGCGAGCGACGACGTTCGCTGCGCCCCGATGGCTTCGATGGAACGGCCAGCCGAGGCCAAGGCCCGTGCCACCTCAGGCGACGCATCACCCTCGAGCCAGACCGCGATCGGTGCATTCATCGTGGCGCGGATCCTAGTGAGGGGATTCTCGTGCTACAGTGCCGCCGCGGTGAGGTGACCGCCCTCGGGGCAACCCGAGCGAGGAAAGTCCGAACACGACAGGACACGGTTGTGGCTAACGGCCACCAGCCTCTGACGCGAGGCTCGGGACAGTGCCACAGAGAAGAGACCGCCGAACTCCGCGCCTCGGTGCGGGGTGGCAAGGGTGAAACGGTGC
>SXGR01371514.1_pt1 | contig 74677 bp, 56 predicted proteins | sample 3174711 | NCBI WGS metagenome assembly SXGR01 (sample SAMN11356860, study PRJNA531348) | freshwater metagenome | isolation source: freshwater sample F1-60 | place: China: Fuxian Lake, Yuxi | collected 2017-12-25 | reverse complement strand
GAAGGACATGGCGCGGATGAAGGATAAGGCGATCGTCGGCAACATCGGCCACTTTGACAACGAGATCGACATGGCCGGCCTGAAGGGGTATCACGGCATTGAGCGCATCAACATCAAGCCGCAGTACGACGAGTGGGTGTTCCCGGATGGGCACAGCGTGATGGTGCTCGCGGAAGGACGCCTGCTCAATCTGGGCTGTGCCACAGGCCATCCGAGTTTCGTGATGAGCTGCTCGTTCACGAACCAAGTGGTCGCGCAGATTGACCTCCACTTGGCAGCGCAGGGCAAGCCGACCGTTTCAGGAACGACGTACGACGCGTGCGCCGTCTATACGCTGCCCAAAAAGCTCGACGAGAAAGTCGCGCGCCTACACATCGACAAAATCGGCGTGAAGCTCACGCAGCTCTCGTCCGACCAAGCGTCATATATCGGTGTCGCCGTCGAGGGCCCATACAAGTCGGATCAATACCGGTACTAGCCTAGGCGTTGCCCCGCCGGCGGTGAACCGGCGGGGCGGGGACCTACTTCATCCACAGCACGGCGTAGAAGGGACCGCGTCGGATTGCACCCGACGCCATGACGCGACACCCCGCGCCCCGCAGGTACCGCGCGGTGGTGCCGGATGCCTCCGTGCCGGGTGGGTACAGCTCAACCATTTCGACCTCGCTCGCACGCCAGGTGTTGAGCGTCGTACTGCCCACGGCGCGGCGGCCGTCGAGTAGAACGCAGACGGATCTTGAGGCGTTCTGCAGATCAAACGTCAGTGTCGCTCCGGCGCGCGTGCGCTTGATCGCTTCGTTCAGCGACATGTCACCGAATGGCGCGAGTTCCTCTTCGGACAGCACGACAGCCCGGCCCCCCTTCATCGACATGCGCATCCCAGCGTCCCGCCACGCCACGGCGGCGTTGTTGCTCGCTCCACTCGCCTCAGCACGTCGCAGATCCGACAATTTGGGATCGAGCGTTTCGATGTGCACGACGACCCCGCGCCATTCGTGCATGCGCACCGCGGTGGTCGTGAGGTAATAACCCTCTTTTATTGTGCGAAACGCCAGCACGCCGTCGCGCACGGCAGTCAGGACGAACCACCCGTCATCCCCCGTCGTGAGCGTCTGCTTGTCGCCGGTGATGACTTCGATGGTTGCGCCCGCGACGGGCTGGTCGTGTTCGTCCACGACGATCCCCGACAGCACGTTGATCCGCTCCCGCACCTGGACCGTGTCGAGCATCGCAGGTGTGGCGAGGATGGTCACGGCGACGTCGAGCGATTTCTCCGGGACTCGGATCGATGCTCGTGTGGGCAGGTAGCCGATACCGCGGAATACGAGTTCCTGCACGCCCGCCGGAGCATTGAGGAATGCAAACGCACCCTGTATGTCAGTCCGCGTTGTGCGCGAGGAGCCGTTGAGCGTCACTTCGACACTGGCCACGGGGATTCCGCCGATGGCCGTGACCTTGCCCGTCACGTTCGGGGCGACGACTACGTCCTGTGCGCCGAGCGCCACGGGCCAGATCGTGGCCATAACGAACACCGAGGCGAGGGCAACCCGCTGGACAGCGCGAGCAAATCTCATCCGGGAATACTACCGCAATATCCGCTGATGTTTCCAGCTTCGGCGGCTAGTCCAGCAACCGCCGCTTTCGCCCCTGCGTGCGCCATGCCAGAATGATGGTGGGCGATGTCCCTGGTTTCGAATCCAGTCCCGTCAATCATGATTGCCATCTGTCGTCGTTCTGTTATGGCTGTCGCCGTCGCTTTGGTTGCGGTGGCTGCCCCCGCCGTCGCCGCCCATGCCCAGCGTGGTGCGAAGGCCGCGCCGAAGCAGGCGCCGAAACCGGCGGCGAAAGCTCCGCCGCGCGACCGGGCGGCCGCGCGCGCACACGCGGTTGAACTGCTCACCGCATCGCCGCTCGTGGATGGACACAACGACCTGCCTTGGACCATTCGGGAGCAAAAGGGAATGGAGCGCGACGTCGACGCGTACGACCTCCGCAAGGAAACGCCGCATCAGACTGATCTGGCCCGTGTGCGTTCCGGAAAACTCGGCGGGCAGTTCTGGTCGGTGTACATCCCCGGCGACATCAAGGATTCCGGTTTCGCCCGCGTGCAGCTTGAGCAGATCGACATCGCGCGGCGCATGATCGCGAAATATCCCGAGACATTCGTGGCCGCCAATACGGCGGCCGACATGCGGGCGGCGTTCAAGCAACACAAAGTGGGTTCGATGCTCGGGATGGAGGGCGGTCACGCGATCGAAAACTCGCTTGGCGCGCTCCGAGCCTACTACGACCTCGGCGTCCGCTACATGACACTCACTCACAACGTGACGCTCGACTGGGCCGACGCCGCCAACGATGCGGCAAAGCACGGCGGCCTGACCAACTTCGGGCGCGAAGTCGTGCGCGAAATGAACCGGCTCGGCATGCTCGTCGACCTGTCGCACGTGTCGCCCGCCGTGATGAGTCACGCCCTCGATATCTCCGAGGCGCCCGTGATGTATTCGCACTCATCGGCACGCGCGATTGTGGATCATCCGCGCAATGTGCCGGACTCGATTCTCACGCGGCTCCCGAAGAATGGCGGCGTCGTGATGGTGAACTTCTATCCGGTATTCGACTCGCCGTCCCTGCGCGCGCACGGGCTCGCGCGTGATCGGCAGCAGGTGGCGCTGCGCCAGCGACTTGGCGCCGACACGGCGGCCGTGAATCGTGAACTACGGGCCTGGGATGCGGCGAATGTGGCGCCACGGGCGACGCTGGCCGACGTGGCCAATATGATCGACCACATCCGCAACGTCGCCAGCGCTGACAACGTTGGCATCGGTAGTGATTATGACGGCGTGGATGACGAGCTGCCGATCGGACTCGAGGACCTCTCGAACTATCCCGACCTCTTCGCCGAGCTGATCCTGCGCGGCTGGAACGACACCGACCTGAAGAAGCTCGCGGGCGAGAACATCCTTCGCGCGCTGGAGAAGGCTGAGCAGGTGGCGAAACGGCTGCAGCGCGAGCGCGGTCCGAGTACCAAGACGATCGAAGAACTCGACGGTAAGCCGCGAATCCACCCGTGAGCCGCCGTGACGATGGATGGCCAGTCGAGTCCGTCCATCGATGACGTGATGGGGCAGATCGGGCGCCCGTGGCCGACCACGCCACGCGGCGGCGCGCGCGGGTTGCGCCCACCAGGGACGACTATATTCAGTTCTCTGGTGCGCATCCCGCATCTCACTGGCACCGCACCCGCGAACCCGCCTCGCCTCTTCGCTTCCCAATGACCGCCACGCACGCCGCTCCCAGTCGCACGCCCCTGCATGCCCTGCACGCCGCTGGTGTCTCCGTCTGGCTCGATTATATCGACCGGACGTTGGTCCAGAGTGGGGAACTCGCCCGCCGCATCACGGACGACGCGTTGACGGGCATGACGTCGAATCCGACGATCTTCGAGAAGGCGCTCTCGCAAGGCACCGCGTACGACGCGCAGCTCGCCGCGCTCTCAGTCGATCGCATGCCATGGGCCATCTTCGAGGCCGTCGAGACCGACGATGTCCGCGCGGCGTGCGATCTGTTTCGGCCGACCTACGCCGCCGCAAAGAGTACGGACGGATTCGTCTCGATCGAAGTCTCTCCGGGCACGGCGCATGACGCCGATGGCACCGTGCAGGAAGCGCGGCGGCTCTGGGCGACGGTTGACCGGCCAAACGTGATGATCAAGGTGCCGGGCACGCCCGCCGGGTGTGTGGCGCTCCGTCGTCTGATTGCCGAAGGCCTGAACGTCAACGTGACGCTGCTCTTTTCGTGCACGGCGTACGCCGACGTGGTCGAAGCCTATCTCTCCGGTCTCGAGGACCGGGCCAAGACCGGCCACGCGCTCAGTCTCGTCGCGTCAGTCGCGAGCTTCTTCGTGAGCCGCGTCGATTCCGAAATCGACAAACGGCTGAATACGATCGCCACGCCCGAAGCACTCGCGCTGCGGGGCAAGGCGGCGATTGCCAACGCACAGCTCGCGTACCAGCTCTTCCGCGAGCGTTTCAGTGGCCCGCGCTGGGACGCGCTCGCCGCGAACGGCGCGCAGGTGCAGCGTCCGCTCTGGGCCAGCACCGGTACCAAGAATCCGGCGTACTCCGATGTCGTGTACGTCGAGGCGCTCATCGGTCCGCACACGGTGAACACGCTGCCACCCGCCACGCTCGACGCCTTTCGTGACCACGGTACTGTCACGCGTACCGTGGACGCCGCCGCCGCCGCCGCCGCTCGCGCCATTAAGCAGATCGAGGCGCTCGGTATTTCGCTCGACGCCGTGACCGACCAGCTGCTGATCGAGGGACTCGCGTCGTTCCAGAAGTCGTTCGACTCGCTGCTGAGTGGGATCGAAAAGAAGACCGCGCTGCTGGCTAAGCAGAAGTCCGGCCAGTGAACCACTCCCGCGCGAAGATCGTCTGCACAATCGGGCCGGCGTCGTCAGACGCGGACACGCTTGAGGCGCTGATCGGTGCGGGGATGAACGTCGCGCGCATCAACTTCTCTCATGGCACGCACGAAGGGCACGCCAGGGTCATTGCTTCAATCCGTGCAGTCGCCACGAAGATGGCGCGTCCCATCGCGATCCTGGGTGACCTCCAGGGCCCCCGCATCCGCGTAGGAAAACTGGCGGCGCCGATCGACGTGGTCGCAGGCACCGAGCATCTGTTTGTGCCGGAATCGCACGCGAGCGGGAATGAGATCCCGGTCACGTACGAAGACATCGCCAAGGACGTGAAGTTGGGCGTACGTATCCTCGTGAATGACGGATTGCTGGAGTTCATGGTGCTGGCGATTGACGGCGCGCGCGTGCGGGTCCGCACGGTACACGGCGGGACGCTTTCGTCACACAAGGGCATGAACCTGCCGGGCACCGAAGTGTCCGCGCCGTCGCTGACGGCGAAGGATCGCGCCGATATCGCTTTCGCGATCGCTCACGATGTGTCATATCTCGCACTCAGCTTCGTGCGGCGTCCCGAGGACATCACGCAGCTGCGTGCGATGCTCCCGCCGGGCATGCTTATCGTCGCGAAAATAGAAAAAGACAGCGCGGTGGATCGGATCAACGAAATTCTTGCGGTGACCGACGCCGTGATGATTGCCCGCGGCGACCTTGGCGTCGAACTGCCCTTTGAGCGCGTGCCGCTTGAGCAGAAACGCATCATCGGGCTCGCGAATCGGTACGGACGACCCGTGATCACGGCCACGCAGATGCTCGAGTCGATGGTCGAAAACCCGCGCCCGACGCGCGCCGAAGCCAACGACGTCGCCAATGCCGTTCTCGATGGCACAGACGCCGTCATGCTCTCGGCCGAAACAGCGTCCGGCGCGCATCCGGTGCTCGCCGTTGAGGCGATGCATCGCATCGCCGAAGCCGCGGAGACCTATCCGGTCGCGCGTGGGCTCGGACTCGACCGGCTCGAAGCCGGCACGGCAAGTGTCGAGGAGACCATCGCGTCTGCGACCGTCACGGCCGTGCGGTTGAGTGGCGCGCGCTGCGTGATCGTCTTCACCAAGAGTGGGTTTAGCGCGCGTGTCGTCGCGGCCCGCCGTCCGAACGTACCGATCGTCGTCCTCACCGATGAGGCTCGCACCTGGCGCCAGCTGTCGATGGTGTGGGGTGTCCTGCCGTTCCTCGTGCCGCACTGCAGCACCTACGACGAGATGGCCGCCGCTGCCCGCGCGCTCGTGATCCGCGAAGGACTTGCCGACGCGGGGGATCGCGTGGTCATCACGGCGGGAGTGCCGTTCGACGTTCCCGGCTCGACCAACACACTCAAGCTGGAAACGGTGTGATGCGACGGGGCGCGACCGGCGTATGAAACTCACGTTCCTCGGCACCGGAACGAGTTTCGGTGTTCCGCAGGTCAGCTGTCATTGCGCTGTGTGCCTGTCGGACGATCCGCGCGACAGGCGGATGCGCGTCGGTGCGGTGATCGAATCGGGTAGTTCGAAAATCCTCATCGACACGCCGCCGGAGCTGCGCCTGCAACTCATTGCCAACCGCATCCACAACGTGGATGCGGTCCTGTTCACGCACGACCACGCCGACCACACGCACGGTCTCGACGATATTCGTAGTTTCGGCTTCGGTGCCCACACGCCACTGGCCGTGTACGGAGCGGCGGAGACTATCGAGAGCATCACGCGAAAGTTCGGATACGTATTTGACTCGGTGACGAAACGGGTGCAGGGCACGTCGAAGCCCGAAGCCACGGCCCATGTGCTCGAGCCCGGCGTCGCGGTGACGATCGCCGGCCAGTCGGTCACGCCCGTCGAGGTGCCGCACGGCCTGATGCGCGTGTTCGGCTACCGCATCGGCGACGTCGGCTACGTCACCGACGCGAAGGAGTTGCCTTCCGCCGCTGAGTCGGTGCTGCGCGGGGTGAAGGTGCTCGTGCTCAATGCGCTCTTCAGGAAATCGCACCCCACACATCTGTCGATCAGTGAAGCGGTCGAGACGGCAAAGCGAGTGGGCGCCGACCGTACGTTTCTCACGCACCTCACCCATCGAATCTCGCACGCTGAGCTCGAAGCCGAACTGCCCGATTCGGTGCGGCCCGCATTCGACGGCCTCCAAGTCACGGTGGAATAGCGATGCCGATCCGTATTGACGACGCGAGGATGATGGCATCAGTCGTTCCGTCTGGCGTGGTGCCCGCCGAATGGAACGACCTCGCGCTGCGGTTTGGTGAGGTCCACGCGGCGGTCGGACGCGAGAATCTCACCGGCCGCTACGGCTTCATGGAGCTCGAGCCACAGGCGGCCGAGCAGGCGCGGGTATCTAAGTTTGCCGCCGCAGCCCGTGCGCGATACGACGATGTCGTCGTGCTCGGTATCGGCGGGTCGGCGCTTGGCGCCATCGCCATGCGCAGTGCGCTCAGTCGGTCGGGCGATTCGCCTCGCTTCCACGTGGTCGACAACATCGATCCGGCCACGATCAGCGACCTGCTGAATCGCCTCTTGCTCAACCGCACGCTCTGGTGCGTGATGTCGAAGTCGGGAACGACCGTCGAAACGCTCTGCCAGTACGCCGTCGTTCGCGAGCGGTTGATCGCGGCGCAGCTCACCCCGGCCGCCCATCTGGTGTTCGTGACCGATCCGATCGCCGGCTCGCTCCGCGCCATCGCTGTGCGGGATGGCATACCGGTGTTCGACCTGCCGGCGAACGTCGGCGGGCGCTTCAGCGTGCTCACGCCGATCGGGATGTTGCCCGCAGCGCTCGCTGGCTACGACACGGCGGCCCTCCTCGGTGGAGCGCAGCAGATGCTGACCCGGTGTTCGTCGCCGTCGCTTTCCGAAAATCCGGCGGGCATCTTCGCGGCGCTGCTCTGGCGCGCGCAGCAGCGTGCGGGGCAGGCCACGCATGTGCTGATGCCGTACTCCGACCGGCTACGCGACATCGCGCCCTGGTTTGTGCAGCTCTGGGGCGAGAGCCTCGGCAAGGTCGACGCGGACGGCTTCCCCGCCGGCCCGACCCCGGTCGGCGCACGCGGCGCTACCGACCAGCACAGCCTGCTCCAACTGTTGATGGAAGGCCCGGCCGACAAGGTGGTCGCGTTCGTGAAGCTCGCCGCGCACGATAGTGACCTCACGGTGCCGGCCGATGGCGATCTGCCCGATGTGGCCGGATTCATGCGCGGCCGCACGCTCGGGCAATTGCTCGACGCCGAGGCCGACGCGACCGCCAGCGCGCTCGCGCGTGCAGGGCGGCCCAGTCTGTCGGTCACGCTGGATGCCTGCGACGCGAACACCCTGGGCGAGCTGTTCATGATGCTGATGCTCGCGACGGTGTACGCCGGCGCGCTCTATCGGGTCAACCCACTCGACCAGCCGGGCGTGGAGCTGGGGAAGAAGCTCGCGAAGGAAGCGCTACAAGCCCGGTAGCCGTCGGTGCCACGGTTGGTGACCTACTTCGCTTTCTCCATCCTTTCCTGAACCGCCTTGTTCGTTGGCGCCTTTGCCGCCATTGGCTCCAGGATCATCCGCGCCGAGTCCTTCCTGCCGGCGCCGATGTATGCGTCCACGCGCGCGAGCTGGTAGCGGCGGTAGGTCCGTGCCGTGTCGGCCGGCATCGGGATCTTCGCGAGCGCAGTGAGCGCAGCGGCATAGTCTTTCGTGTCAATGATCAGCGACTCGGCCCCCATGATCTGCGCCGTCTGGTCCTCAGGAAACTTTGCGGCGAGTTCAGCGAACGCGACCGCGGCGCCCGCGTCATTCTTTTGCGTGCGGCTCAGTGCCGCGCGATGGTAGAGCCCCGCCTTGAGCAGGTTGTTCACGTCCGTTGTGTCACCTGAACGCACGCCGCCGCCGCCGGCGAACGAGTACACCAGCACGCCACCCGCCTGGCCCGCCTCATAGATCAGCCAGCCGCCCCACAGTCCGGCCAGCGCTGACGCGATGAGCCCAAACCTGCGCCATTTAGCAAGCAGTGGCACGAGGAACGCGAGTTCAAGCCCCGCGATCACGTACAGCATGTTTAGGAGTTCCTTGCCCTCTTCTTCGTGCTGCTGCACCGCGCGCACCGCACCGGGAACCCGCTCTGCCACACCGTGCGCGTCAGTTCCCGACCGCACCGCGGCCTGCTCCGGCAATGACGAAATGGACGATCTGGGGGTGGAACAGTCCGATGTTCGGAAGTGTGGGCATTGGCGTATTCCCGGAGAAGCCACAACAGCGAGCTTCGCAGTAAAAACGCTTCCCGAGAGCTTGCGGAAAAACGACCTGTTTTTTTTCTCTAGTGTTGCTTCACGGCACCCAAACGGGCATTTTCAACAGTCTCGATTGCCCCACAGCGGCTGCACTGGAAACCGCGCTCCACCCGCGTGCGCCAACACTCGTTCGACCAATGACTCTCACAGTGGAATCAGGCGCTGCCGCGTTGCTTCGCCGATGCTTGGGTGACGCGGTCGCGACCGGCGCCGGCGCCGTAACCGGGCTCACGGTTCGCGATCAGTCGGCGCTCACATCGTCCGGGATGGACGAACTCGTTCGCCTCGCGGTCTTTGGCGAGCCGAACGAGCGTGAGCTGGCTCGCTGGGCCATCTGGGAAATCGGCCAGGCGGTCGGCGTGCGCTCAGCGTCAATCCACGATCTCTACATGGCCCGTGGCCGGGGCGATTGCCACGGCTTCACGGTGCCAGCCATCAACGTACGCGGCATGTCGTACGATACGGCGCGCGCGATCTTCCGCACCGCCATCACGCTCGACGCCGGCGCCTTTCTGCTCGAGATCGCACGCTCCGAAATCGTCTACACCGACCAGCGGCCGGCCGAGTACGTCGCGGTGATGCTGGCAGCCGCCCTCCGCGAAGGCTTCCGCGGCCCCGTCTTCATCCAGGGCGACCACTTCCAGGTGAACGCCAAGAAGTACGCCGTGGATGCCAAATCCGAAGTGGTCGGCGTGAAGGCGCTCGCGACGGAAGCGATCGCCGCGGGCTTCTACAACGTGGACATCGATACGTCGACGCTCGTGGATCTCACGCAGGCCTCGCTCGAGGAACAGCAACGCCTTAACTATGACGTTGGCGCGGCCATCACGCGCCACGTGCGCGCATTGGAGCCGAAGGGCGTCACGATTTCGCTCGGTGGCGAGATCGGCGAAGTGGGCACCGAAAACTCGACCGTTCCAGAACTCCGGGCCTTCATGTCGGGGTACAACCGCACGTTGGCCTCTCAGGCTCCGGGTATGATCGGACTCTCGAAGATCAGCGTGCAGAGCGGCACCTCTCATGGCGGCGTCGTCCTCGCGGACGGTTCCATCGCCGATGTGCAGCTCGACTTCAATACGCTCAAGGAGCTGGGCGAAGTGGCCCGAGCGGATTTCGGGCTGGCCGGTGCGGTGCAGCACGGCGCCTCGACGCTGCCGGACGGCGCCTTCAACCAGTTCCCGATATGCGAAACGGCGGAAATTCACCTTGCCACCGGTTTTCAGAACATGCTCTACGACGGGATGCCGCCCGCCTTGCGTGACGAGATCTATGCCTGGCTGCGGGTCCACGCGGCAGAAGAACGGAAATCGACGGATTCAGAGGAGCAGTTCCTTTATAAAACCCGCAAGAAGGCGCTCGGCCCCTTCAAGCGGCAGTTGTGGGACATGGCCGAGAGTACGCGCGCGACCCTTGGGCAGGCGTTCGATCGGAAGTTCAATTTCCTGTTCACACAGCTCGGGGTGGCGGGCACCGCCGCCGCCGTCGGGCGTTTCGTGCAGGCGCCAGAGCAGCACCGTCTGATACCGTCAGCATCCAGTGGACCGGCGGCCACCGCGTCCGCGCACGACGATGCCGAGGCGGGAGAATAGCAGTTCACTCTTCAAGGAGCACCATTATGAACCGCAGGTTTGTTGGAATCGCCCTCGTCGCCGTGGCCTTCGTCACGGCCGCGTGCGACGCATCGAAGAAAGAGCTCGAAGCGACGCTCGCGCAGGTGCAGCAGATGTCGTCCGAAAAGGATTCACTCCTCAAGGACGTGATGACGACGTCGCAGTTCATCGCGGAAGTCAGCACCGAGCTCGCCAAAGTGAAGAGCCGCAATGCCGGCAAACCCGTCGTGGGCGCGCCGGGCGAGATGGAGAACAACCTGACGCTCGAGCAGCAGCGCGATGCGATCAAGACGAAGGTTGCCGAGCTGACGGCTCGGCTCATCCAGAGCGAGTCGCGGCTCAGCGCGAGCAGCAATCGCGTGCGCGACTTGACGGCCAACAACGCGGGACTGGCGTCGCAGTTGGCGGCGTACGACTCGACGATCGCATCGTTCCGGACGATCATGGACAACCAGAAGGCCGAGATCGTCTCACTTACCGCGGAGATCGCGGCGCTGAAAGTTGAAAACACCGGCCTCAAGCAGGACAAGGCCGTGCTCACCACCGAGAAGGCGCAGCTGACCGCGAAGACGGAAGAGCTGACCACCGAGAAAAATACGGTGTTCTACGTTATCGGCACCGAAGACGAACTGTTTAAGAAGGGCATCATCGTGAAGCAGGGCGGCCTGCTCGGCCTCGGCAAGACTGCCGTGCCGGCCGCGGCGCTCAAGGAATCAGATTTCACGGCGATCGATCGCACGAAAGTAAGCGACCTGGCGTTCCCGAAGGCCGACAAGGCCTACAAGATTGTCTCCCGCCAGGATATCACGTCGCTGGCGACGCCGCCGGACAAGGTCAACCGCATCAAGGGTGGCCTTACGATCACCGATGCGGTGAAGTTCTGGGCACCATCGAAGTTCCTGATCCTGATGGAGCAGTAAAGTTGTGACGGCGATGAAGCCGGCGGCCGGACTTCGGGCACTCGCAAGCGTGCCAGTCCGCGCCGCCGACTTCGCCGCACGCCTGTCGTCACACTGTCCCTGACCCATCGCCCCTCGCCCGTGATAGACCTCCGCTCCGACACGGTCACCAAGCCCTCTGCGGGCATGCGCGCCGCCATCGCGAACGCCGAAGTCGGCGATGACGTGCTCGACGGCGACCCCACGGTGCGCAAGCTGGAGCAGCGCGTGGCGGAACTCCTCGGCACCGAAGCCGCGCTCTTCTTTCCCACCGGCACGATGGCCAACGAGTGCGGCATCTGGGTGCTTGGAAGGGCCGGCACCGAGCTCTTCGTGCACGAGGACGCGCACATCGTCGATCGCGAAAAAGCCGCCGCCGCTGCGCTCGCCGGCATGCAGCCGCGGCTCATCCGCGGCGCCCCGCGTACCACAGTCGAAACCTTCAAAGCGGCCGTTCGTGCGCCGAGCCGTTACCTGCCGCGTGCCACACTCCTCTGCCTCGAAAACACGCACAACTCCGGCGGCGGCCTCGTTACCCCCGCCGATGAACTCCACGCCATCGCGAGTGCAGGGCGCGCGCTTGGTCTCAAGGTGCTGCTCGACGGCGCCCGTCTCTGGAATGCCGCGGCAGCGACTGGCACGCCGCTCAAAACTTTCGCCTCCTGCGCCGACGCAACGATGGTCTCGTTCAGCAAAGGGCTCGGCGCGCCCGTTGGCGCGGCGCTCGCTGGAAGCGCCGTCGTGATTGACGAAGCGCACGAGTCGCGCCGGCGGATGGGCGGCGGTATGCGGCAGTCCGGCATTCTGGCCGCGGCCTGCCTGTACGGACTCGACCACAATCTCGCGCGACTGACGGACGACCATGCGGCGGCCAAGCGATTTGCCGCGATCGTCGCCGATGCCCCCGGTGTGAGCGTGACCAGCCCCGAGACGAATATCGTGATGATCACCGTGCCGGTGGGGACGGATCCTGCACAGTGCGAACGCGACGCGGCCGCTGCAGGCGTCGGCATTTCGCTCTGGGACACGGCGCGTGTGCGTGCGGTGACCCATCTTGATCTTTCGATGGAGGAGGTCGAGCGCGCCGCGACGATCCTTCGTGACCTGTTCGCCAGCGCCTGAACCAGAAACCTCACCTCACATGGAACATTCCGCCGCCTTCCTCAAGATCGTCGATGACGCCAAGGCGCTCATCAAAGAACTCACGATCGCCCAAACGCGGGCGCGGATCGCGAACGACGCCACCATCAAGCTCATCGACGTACGCGAAGACCGGGAATGGACACTCGGTCACATTTTGGGTGCGGAACATATCGGTAAAGGCGTCATCGAGCGTGACATCGAGACGAAAATTCCAGACAAAAGCGCGGAGATCATCCTCTATTGCGGCGGTGGTTTTCGGAGTGCACTCGCCGCCGAGACGCTGCAAAAAATGGGATACGCCAACGTGTACTCGATGGATGGCGGCTGGCGCGAGTGGGCGAACGCTGGCTATCCGGTCGACATCTAGCCGTGGCAGGTGACACTGGAAGCGACGGGACGGGCGCAGCAGCGTATGCTCGCGTTCGGGAGAGTTTCGCCAAACAGGCGTTCATGGGGCTCCTGGGTGCCCGTCTCGCGCGCGTCTCGCTAGGTGAGGTGGACATTGAGTTGCCCTTTCGCAGCGACCTGGTCCAGCAGCACGGGTATCTCCATGCGGGAGCCACCACGGCCATCGCCGACAGCGCCTGCGGATACGCCGCGCTGTCCCTGATGCCGGCCGCCGTCGCCGTGCTGAGCGTGGAGTACAAGGTGAACCTGCTGGCGCCTGCCATCGGGAGCCGTTTCCTCGCGCTCGGTCGTGTGATCAAGTCAGGCCGGACGGTGACGGTCGTCCGCGGTGAAGTGCTGGCGTTCACGGAGCAGGGTGAAGCCAGCCAAGTCCTAGTGATGCAGGGCACGATGATGATCGCCGCCACAGGGCGGGGCATCGCCGGCTGATCGGCTGGCGCCGGTGGACGTCCGGGGGTTTCGCTTGTATCTTCGCGGTAACCTCACACTAGGTGGTCCGATGTCCGTTTCGCGTCGTCGCTTCATTGAGACCCTCGGCGTTGGAGGTGCTGCGCTCGGCGCGACTGGCGCCGCCACCGCTGGCATCTTTTCGGCACCGATCGTTTCCGCTCGCGGCCGGGAGTCACTGTACGCGTTCCAGGGCGTCGCTGATCGCCGCGCGGACCGTAAGCTGGCCGCTGCGCCCGGCATCGTGCGCATCGATAGCAATGAAAACCCTGTGGGGCCCGGCAAGCGCGCGCTGGATGCCATTCGTGGACATCTCGACGAGTGCAACCGGTACCCGGTGCTCGGCGAAGATGACGTGATTGATACGATCGCGCGCCTGCAGGGTGTGAAACCAGAAAACGTGATCCTGGGATGCGGCTCAGGAGAACTGCTGCGCGCTGCCGACCAGGCGTTCACGTCGAAGCAGGCCGCATACATCGGCGCGGGACCGACCTTCGAGGCGCCAGGCGACTTCGCGAAATCTCTCGGCGTCGAGGTGAAACTCGTCCCGGTCGGTGCTAAGCTCGGACTGGACCTTGGTGCCATGGGCGCGGCCGCGCGCGGGGCAGGGCTCGTCTTCCTGTGCAACCCCAACAACCCGACCGCGACGGTCCATAGCAAGGCCGACGTCACGTCGTTCATCGAGTCGTTGAACCGCGTGTCGCCCGAGACGACCATCCTCGTCGACGAGGCCTATTTCGAGTACGTCGAGCATGCCGACTACGGGACGATGATCCCGATGGCGATTGCCAATCCGCGCGTCGTCGTGTTGCGGACCTTCTCGAAGGTGTACGGCATGGCTGGACTCCGGCTCGGATACGCGGTTGGCCGCCCCGAAACGTTGGCGAGAATGAAACAGTGGGTGATGGGGTCCAACGTCACGCAGCTGACGCTGGTGGCCGCCACCGCCGCGCTCGAGGATTCCTCGCACATCACGGAAGAAGTGAAGCGCAACCACGAGGTCAAGGCGTTCACCCGAAAGTTCTTTGCCGATGCGGGTTTTGCGATGAGCACGGGCGACGCGAATTTCATGATGGTGGACCTCAAGCAGCCGGCGGCCGCGTTCAAGAAACTTGCGCTCGGCAAAGGCATCGCCATCGGCCGCGCCTTTCCGCCGCTCACCAACCATGCGCGCATCACGTTCGGCACCATGAAGGAAATGAAGAAGGCCGTCGGCGTGTTCAAGGAGTTGCTGGCTGAGCCCACGCGGGCTGCTGGTCAGTAGCGTTATATTTCTTCTTGCTTCAGGTCCCGGAGGGCGTTGGCCCGCCAACTCCGCTAGGGCCGAAAGGCAGCAACGGTACGTGGTGTCTGACGTTGCTCCGTCAGGCCTGAAGCACTGGCGCGGGGGTTTTCCGGAAACGGATGCCCCCGCGCTTTTCGTGTTGCTCCCGTCGGACCGCTCGCGGCGTACATTATCCCGCGGTTTCCCTAACGCCTGACGGAGTCGCCGCAATGAACCGCAGTTGGAAATGGTCGGCCCTCGCGCTGTTCGTCGCCCCGGCATCGTTCCAGGGGCCGAGGACCGTGAGCGTCACGGTCAACGAAGGCACCTCGATGGCGGTCGCCGTCGCACCAGGCGGACGCACGCTCGCGATTGACTTGCAGGGCGGGATCTGGACGCTGCCCGCTACCGGCGGCACCGCGAAGCGGGTGACGGACGAATACAACGACGCGCGCCAGCCGGCCTGGTCGCCCGACGGAAAGTCGATCGCCTTTCAGGGGTTTCGGGACGGCGGCTACGATATTTGGGCCGTCGCGCCCGATGGAACCGGCCAGCGTCAGCTCACGTGGGGTCCGTACGACGACCGCGAGCCTGCCTGGTCCCACGACGGCACAAAGCTCGCCTTCTCGTCTGACCGCGGTGACGCGGGCAACTACAACATCTGGGTGCTCGACGTCGCATCCGGCGCGATCACGCGGGTCACGACGGACCGATCCGACGAGTACATGCCCACCTGGGGTCCCGGTGATCGTGAACTCGCGTACATCGCCACACGGAGCGGTGGACAGGGCGTCTATGCCACGTCGCTCACCAGCGCGAACGAACACCAGGTGGCGACCGCGGCGGCGCGCGCCGACGCGCCGTCGTGGAGCCCCGGTGGTGCGCTCGTCTACCACTCGCTTAGCGGCACCTCGAGCCACCTTGAACTCGAGGGCAAGTCCATCAGCGGCGACGAGAACGTCTTTGCGTTCCGCGTGTCGTGGGTTTCGCCGACCGAGTTCTACTACGTATCGGATGGCAAGATCCGGAAGCGTTCCACGACGGGTGGCGACGCGCAGACGGTCGAGTTCTCGGCCACGTTCACCGTGACGCCGGCGCGATACGCGAAAAGCCTACGTGACTTCAACTCGACGGCGCCGCGAGCAGTGAAGGGGATCGTTCGCCCCGCGATCTCACCTGACGGCAAGCAGGTTGCGTTTGCCGCGCTCGGTGACATCTACGCGTTGCCGGTGGGCGCTTCGGGCGGCAAACCGCAAAACCTCACAAACGATCGCTACTTCGATACCGATCCGGCCTGGTCGCCCGATGGTGCGCAGCTCGCGTGGGCATCGGATCGTGGGGGACACCTGAACCAGATCTGGCTTCGTGACATAAAGTCGGCCGCCGTGCGCCAGCTCACGTCGATCACGACCTCGGCGCTTGGCCCCAGCTGGTCACCCGATGGAACGCGGATCGCCTTTCTCGACGTGGACGGCATCTGGGGGCGTGCGACGCCGTCGGTAGTGGACGTCGCCACCGGAATGGTCACCAAGCTGCATGCACCAATCTTTGCCCCGGGTAACCCCACCTGGTCGGCCGATGGCAAGCGGATCGCGATGGCGGTGCTGGCGCCGTATTCGGCACGTTTCCGCGAGGGCACGAACCAGGTGCTCACTTTTTCCTCATCCGCCGGCGACGCACAAAGCGCCGACGTCTGGTTCACGCCAGTCAAGCACCTCTCGATCGATTCGCGCGTGGGCGCAGGCCCATCGTGGTCGCCTGACGGCACACGCATGGCGCTGATTTACGAAGGGCTGCTTACGCTGATGACCGTTGGTGTAGATGGCGCGCCGCTTGGTCCTCCGCGCCGTCTCACGAGCGAGATGGCCCATTCGCCAAGCTGGACGGCGGACGGCAGGCAGATACTCTATCAGTCGATGGACAAACTGCGCCTGCTCGACGTCGAGCGCGGTGCCACGCGCGACGTGCCGCTCGATCTCCGCTATAGGCCGGCCATTCCGACCGGTCAGACGGTCGTGCACGCCGGGCAGCTCGTGGACGGCAAGAGCGATAAGCTCCGTGCCGATATGGACATCGTCGTGGTCGGCAATCGCATCAAGTCGGTGGCGCCGCACACCGCGGCCGCGCACGCTAGTGCGAAAGTGGTTGACGCTACGGGTCTGACCGTGATGCCTGGACTCATCGAGTACCACTCGCACCTGCAGAAGGATTTCGGCAGCGCGGCCGGCCGGGCCTACCTCGCGTTCGGCATCACGACGGTGCGGAGCCCTGGCGGGTCGCCGTACGAAGCGGTCGAGTATCGGGAAACGGCCGAAGCGGGCGTGCGCCCGAGCCCGCGGATCTACTCGACCGGCTATCTGATGGAGTGGAACCGTGTCTACTACAACATGGCCGTGGCGGTGTCGTCGAACGCCCACCTCGAACTCGAGTTGCAGCGCGCGAAAGTTCTCCAGCACGATCTGATCAAGAGCTACGTCCGCATGCCCGACATCCAGCAGAAACGGATCATCGAGTTCGGGCACGCCGCGGGGATTCCCGTCTCCTCGCACGAGGTGTTTCCCTCGACGCTTTCGGGCATCGATGCGACCGAGCATGTGGGCGCCACGTCCCGCCGCGGTTATTCGCCCAAGCAGGCCACGCTGCAGAAGACCTATTCTGATGTGATCAAGCTCTTTGCCGCGGCAGAGATGCCGCTCACGCCGACCTTTGCGCTCGGAAGCGGGGCGTTGCGTCGACTGGGTGAGATGGATCCGACTTTTCGCACCGATGCGCGGTTCGGCATCTACCCTGAGTGGCTCGCGACGCAGGCCGGTAGCGCTGCCGGCGGAAGGGGCGAGCCAAACAATGCGTACCAATTCGCGATGGGGCTCATGCGTGCCGGCACGACAGTGCTCGCCGGTACCGATACACCAAACGCCGCGAATCTGCATGGCGAGCTGTTGACCTTTGTCACGGCTGGCATGACGCCGTTCCAAGCGCTGCAGTCTGCAACCGTCAATTCTGCGCGGATGCTCGGCCTCGAGGCCGGCAGCATCGAAGCGGGCAAGCTCGCTGACCTCATCGTGGTGAGCGGTAATCCGCTCGCCGACATTTCCGCCACGAAGAACGTCAAGCAGGTTATGGCCAATGGGCGCGTCTGGGCCGTGGCCGATCTGATCAAGTCTCCGTGATAGGCGCAACCTCCGAGTTCCACGGACGGTTGGGGGTGCCCCCCCGCTAGCCCGCCCAGGAGCACGTCTGCGGCCCCCATATGGCGTTTCGGCAGCGATTCCCTACATTAGAGGGAGGCAATCGGGGTCGCCAGCGACTCCCCGGTTTGCCGCGTAAGACACCCAGCTAGATGGGTTCAGCAGCGCAGTAGCTACGCACTATCGATCAGCAGTCCTCATGTGCCGGGCGCGCCTCTGGCGCGTCCTGAACGACACACAGCAGGGAGGAACGAGGATGGCCCGTTCGGCAATCGTCGCAGGTGTGGTAGCGCTGGCGTTCACCGCCGGCTCGGCTACCGGCACTGGTGTCCCCGAGCATCGTGCTCCTGCGGCCCCACCGGCAGCGACCGTCCCCGTCGTGCATCGTGGCCCAGAGGTCAAGTCTGCGGTTGGTGCGCGCGGCATCGAGATGAAGGCGCTCTCGGCTGTCGTCCAGCGTTACTGCCAGGGTTGCCACAGCGCCAAGAATCCACGCGGTAACGTGAGTCTCGAAGGATATGCCGTCGATTCCGCATTCGAAAATATCGAAGTCACGGAAAAAGTGATCCGCAAGTTGCGGACGCAGATGATGCCGCCACCGACTTCTCGTAAGCCCGGCGGCGACACGCTCATGGCGCTCGCCGAGACGCTCGAACAGACCATAGATCGCGCGGCGAAGCCAAATCCTGGCAACCGGACGTTCCAGCGGCTCAACCGGCCAGAATACGAAGCGGCGGTGCGCGACCTGCTCGACGTTGAGTTCAAGGCCGCTGACTTCCTTCCGCTGGACACGAAGAGCGCGAACTTCGACAACATCGCCGATGTGCAGATGTTGTCGCCGACGCTGCTCGAGGCGTACCTGAACGCCGCGGCCGCGGTCAGCCGCATAGCCCTTGGCGACAAGTCCGCCCCGCTGATCCCGGTGACCTACCGTCAGTCGCCGTTTGTTTCGCAGCACCCGTGGGACCAAGTCCCGGGCGCCCCGTACGGCACGCGCGGTGGCATTGTCGAGACGCACACCTTTCCAGGCGATGGGTTGTATCGCTTCCGCGTGAACATCGGCGGCGGCGTCGGTACAAAGCTGGAGGACGTCGACATCTCGATCGAAGGCGCCCGCGTCGCACTGCTGCATTACGAAAAGGGCATTGAGCGCACGTTCGCTTCGGCCGACGCGCCGCAGGGCGCTGACTACATCTGGACTGAGCCGTTCGCCGTGAAGGCCGGACAGCAGCGCATTTCGGCGGCATTCGTGCGTCGCAATGAGGGTCCGTATGAAGACCTCATCAAGCCGCACGACTGGTCTATGGCGAGCAACGGCAATGCCAGCGCTGGAACCACCGCGCCGCCGCACGTGGTCGAATTCAGCGTGATCGGGCCCGAGAAGGTCACCGGAATGTCTGACTCGCCAAGCCGCAAGATCGTTTTCTCGTGCCGCCCCAAGGCCAAGGCGCAGGAAGCGCTCTGCGCTCAGCAGATTATGTCGCGGCTTGCGACGCGCGCCTATCGCCGGCCGCTCCGCAAGCATGACACCGACGCCCTCATGAAGTTCTACACCTCCGGGGCCAAGTCGGGCGGTTTCGAAGAGGGCGTTCGCACAGCGGTGCAGGCCATGCTCGCCAGTCCGTACTTCATTTTCCGGTTTGAGAGCACACCGGCAAACTTGGTGGCCGGCAAGCAGTATTCGATCAGTGATGTCGAACTGGCTTCGCGGCTCTCGTTCTTCATCTGGGGCAGCATTCCCGACCAGCGGCTTCTCGCGCTCGCTACCGCCGGCACGCTCTCGCAGAAGCCGGTCCTCAACGCTGAAGTTCGTCGCATGCTGGCCGATCCCAAGGCGTCCGCTTTGGCTCCCCGGTTTGCGTCACAGTGGCTGCGCCTGCAGGATCTCGACAAGGTGCACCCCGACGCCTCGTTCTTTCCCGACTACGATCAGCAGCTCGCCAACGCGATGATTCGCGAAACCGAGATGTTCTTCACGGATGTGGTCCGCAACGACCGCCCCGTGCTCGAACTGTTCACGGCCGACTGGACCTACGCCAACGAGCGGCTTGCCAAGCACTACGGCATCCCGAATATTGCCGGCACGCAGTTCCGTCGTGTGAGCTACCCAGACAGCACGCGCCGCGGACTGCTCGGCCATGGCAGTATCCTCGTGCAGACGTCGTTTGCCAACCGCACGTCGCCGGTGTTGCGTGGCAAGTGGGTGATGGAAGTGCTGCTCAATAGCCCGCCGCCGCCGCCGCCGCCGGACGTCCCCGATCTCGAAGCCACGGTGGACGGTAAGGATGGGCGTCCGCTCACCACGCGCGAGCGTATGGAACTGCACCGGAAAAGCCCGATTTGCAGCGCGTGCCACGTCTACATGGATCCGATCGGACTCGCGCTCGACAACTTCGACGTGACCGGTAAGTGGCGGTTCCGTGAGAACGGTGCGGCGCTCGACACGCGTGGCCGCATGTACGACGGCCTCGACATCGCGACGCCGGCGGAGTTGCTGAAGTCGCTGATGTCACGACCGGTTCCGCTGGTCCGGGCCTTCACGGAAAACCTGATGGCGTATTCCATGGGCCGCCGCGTCGAGGACTTCGACCAGCCGACCATCCGCTTGATCGTGCGCGATGCCGCGAAGAGCGGCTACAAGTTCTCGTCGTTCGTTACGGCAATTGTGAACACACCTGCGTTTCGCCGTCGCACGGCGGATCCGGTCAGTAGCACCGTTGGCAGCTCGCACGACTCGCCCACCACCCCGCGGTAGCGCACTCTAGAGCCCAAGGAGCTCTCTCGATGAATTTCCTGACTCGCAGCGCCATGCCCCGTCGCACCTTTCTTAATGGAATGGGCGCGACGATCGCGCTACCCTATCTCGACGCCATGGTGCCGGCGCTTGGCCGGTTTGGATCCGGAGCGGCAGCGTCCGCGGCCGCCGACAAGACGCGATTCATCGCGATCGAATCGGTGCACGGTGCGGCCGGCTCCAACGCATGGGGCGCCACCAGGCACCTCTGGTCGCCAGCCAAGGCGGGCCGTGAGTTCGAACTCATCGCTGACGGCGCACTGCCAGCTCTCGAACCGTGGCGCAAGTATCTGACCATCGTCAGCAACACCGACACACGTATGGCCGAGGCGTTCGAAGCGCCCGAGATCGGTGGCGACCACTTCAGGTCCAGCGCGGTGTTCCTGACGCAGTCGCACCCCAAGCAGACGAACGGTTCCGACCTCTACGTCGGCACCTCAATGGATCAGCTCATCGCCCGTCGCATCGCCGGCGATACAGCGATCCCGTCCATGCAGCTCTGCATTGAGAATCTCGACCAAGCTGGCGGCTGCTACTACAACTACGCCTGCGCGTATACGGACACCGTGAGTTGGGCGAGTCCGAGCGAGCCCCTCCCGATGATCCGCAATCCGCGCATCGCATTCGACCTGCTGTTCGGGGCGGGGACCTCGGGTGAGGATCGCATGTCGCGGCGCAACGCGAACAAGAGCATCCTCGATTGGATCGTCGGCGAGGTGAACGGGCTTAAGAAGGATCTCGGAGCTGCTGACCGCGAGCGCATCGAGAAGTACCTCGAAGACATCCGGGAACTCGAACGCCGCATCCAGGCTGTCGAGAAGCGAAACTCCACCGGCGATGTCCGCGCGATTCCGGAGGCGCCGATCGGCGTGCCGGACTCGTTCGAGGAACATGTCAAGATGATGTTTGATTTCCAGGTCCTCGCGTTGCAGTCGGACATGACGCGGGTGATTTCGTTCAAGACTGGCCGCGATGCCTCGAGCCGCGCGTTCCCGGAGAGCGGAACCACCAAGGGCTTCCACCCGGCATCGCACCACGGCGGGCGTGAGGCGGCGATCCTCGACTTCAACATGATCAATCGCTACCACGTGGCGATGTTGCCCTACTTCCTCGACAAGCTCAAGAACTCGCAGGAAGGCGATTCGAACCTGCTCGACAAGACGGTCATCATGTACGGCTCGCCCATGGGCGACCCGAATCTCCACAACCATCGCCGCTGCCCGCTCATGTTCCTTGGACACGGCAATGGCGCGCTCGAAGGCAACGTGCACCTCAAGGCGCCTGACGGCACGCCGATGGCCAATGTGTTCCTGTCACTGATGCATAAGTTCGGCATGACCGATATGAAAAACTTCGGCGACTCCACCGGCGAGTTCGCGCTCAGTCACTAGCAGACAACAGGGAGGAGTGGTCGATGTCCAAGCTTCGCATACGATTCCTCGCTGCCTGCGCCATTCCGGTGCTGGTTGCCGCTGCGTCGTTCGCGCCGGCAACACCGGCGGCGGACGCCGCCATGCGCGGCGATCTTGCCGCGCTCAAGGCGCTGGTGCTTCAGGGGGCCAACGTCAACACGCCGCAGGGCGACGGCATGACCGCCTTGCACTGGGCCGCCGATCGTGGCGATCTGGCGATGGTGAACCTGCTGCTGCAGTCCAAGGCCAGCGTGAAGGCCGTGACGCGGGTTGGCACGTATACTGCGCTACATATCGCCGCCAAGGGCGGCCACGGCGACGTGATCGCCGCGCTGCTCAAGGCAGGGGCAGACGCGAACGCACTCACGGAAACAGGCGCTGCGGCGCTGCATTTCGCCTCCGGAGCCGGTACGACTGACGGTGTGGCGGCGTTGCTCGACAAGGGCGCCGACCCGAATATGCGTGAGCGCGAGTGGGGCCAGACGCCGCTCGTCTTTGCGGCCTCAAACAATCGCCCGCAGACGATTACGCTGCTCATCAAGCGCGGCGCGGATCCGTCGATCAAGACCAAGATGGTGAACGTCAATGACGAAACCGCGCAGGAACAGGCCGGGACGCGCGCGCGCAACGAAGTGCTCATCGCTTTTGAACCGGAAAAGCACCGCGATTCGACCAAGCCGCTCACGGGCGGCGCCGACGTTCCCGTTGGCGCCATGGCGGGCCGAGGGGCCGCGGTGACCGGCGGCGTCACGCTCCGGATGCTGGGATTTGCAGCGATTGTCGGTGACACTCTGCCCGATCCCAACGCGGCCGCCACCGGCCGTGGCGGGCGCGGTGGCCCGCAGCCCAAGGGTCCGTTCACGACCAAACAGATCCAGACGGCGATCGAAGCAGGACGCAAGGTCCAGGCAACGGCGCTTGCGGCAAAGGGACCCGTCACCGAAGTCGTGGACACGATCAACGGCGGCATCGTGGGCTTCGCGAATACGGTCGGCGGCATTGGCGGCCTCACACCACTCCATCATGCCGTGCGGCAGGGCAGCCTCGCAGCTGTCAACGCGCTGATCGACGGTGGCGCGAAGGTCAATACGCCGAATAGTGTGGACAATACAACCCCGCTTCTCTTGGCCACGATCAACGGGCAGTTCGACGTGGCGATGCGGCTCCTCGCGGCCGGGGCGGATCCGAACATCGCCGCCGGGTCGGGGCTGGCGCCGCTCTATGCAACGATCAATACGATGTGGGCGCCGCGGTCGCGGTTCCCCCAGCCGCAGGCAGTGCAGAACCAGCGCACGACGCACATCGAGCTGATGGAGGCGTTGCTCAAGGCAGGTGCCAAGACCAACGTGCGCCTCACGTCGCAGTTTTGGTACTTCGCATACAACAATTGCGGCAATGCGAACTGCGGTCTTGAGAACATCGAGGGCACGACACCGTTCTGGCGCGCGGCCTACGGACTAGACGTTGAAGCGATGAAGCTGCTGATGAAGTTCGGCGCCGATCCGACGCTTCCGTCCTTCCGTACCCCGGTGGCCGCTGGCCGCGGAGGTCGCGGAGGTCGTGGTGGCAGCGGCGGCGCTGGTGGTGACAACCCTGATGATCCGGCACCTGCAGCCGCGCGTGGCGGCGGTGGCGGACGTGGCATGCTGCCGGGTCCTGGGCAGCCAGCGATCGATCCGGCCATCGACTCGGCCTCCAAGGCCGTGCCGCCTGGGATCGGTGTCTTTGTCATTCACAGCGCCGCGGGCGTTGGCTATGGCAACGGATATGCGGGCAACGCCCATCGGCACGCTCCCGACGGTTGGATGGCGACCATGCGGTACGTGGTCGAGGTCCTGCACGCCGACGTGAATGCCCGTGACAACAACGGCTACACGGCGATGCACCATGCGGCCGCTCGTGGCGACAACGAGATGATTCTGTATCTGGTGTCGAAGGGCGCTGACGTGAAGGCCGTGGCGCGGAATGGCCGCACGACGGTGGACATGGCGAACGGACCGGTGTCGCGCATCACGCCGATCCCGGAGACCATCGCGCTGCTCGAGAAGCTGGGCGGTATCAATACCCACCGCTGCGCATCGTGCTGATTGGCTCGGCTAGCTGATCAACTCTGACCGCTGAAACGGTCGCCGGCGCTCCACGCCGGCGGCCGTTCCGCAAATGTCCAAGCGCAACCGGAGCGCACCGCCAGTCCTCTCGTACGACGAGGCAGTGCACGCGATCGCGGCGCTCGTGGGCTCTGGCGCGCGCGCGGCGATCATTGACGCGCTGACCGACGGTGGGCAGGCGGCCGCACCGGATGCGCTCGCATCACTTCGTGCGGCCATGCGCGCGCATGCCTTTCCGATCGAGGCCGGCACCCTGTCGGTGCGACGTGTGGTCGAGTCGCTCGACGGCCGCACTCGACGCGACGGCCTCCACGTGATGCACGGCTGGGATTACGCGGCCCAGCGGCGCCCGCACGACATCGCGCCGGTATTGCTACTCGACTACTGCGCCCGGCTCGGCATTGAGGAACTGCGCGCGACGGATATGCTGCGGGTTCTGCTCGAGCACTACTGCCTTGCCGCACTGGGACTGCTGCTCGTGCGCGCGTGGGACGAAGGCGACGCCAATCGCCACCTGGATCGGATTGACGGACTTTTGTGGGACCTCCAGGCACCGGGCGGGAGCGGGCATCCCGTGGCTGACGGTAGCGGCAGCCTGCTGATGCTCGCGGTGGCCTACTTTCACCCCGAAGAGCATGCCTACGGCGCACTGCTTCGAAAGGTCTGGACCCTCGATGAGGCGCATCGTCTCCGGCTTGCCCTGCCATGTGCCGGAATCATGGCAAGCCACCTACGATGGGGCTGGCGATTCATGTACCGTCAGGACCTTGGCGCGATGCGTGCGGACAACGCGGTGGACTATCCGTGGGCGCTGTTCGCGCTCATGACGCTCATGCGGGAGTACACGAGGCTCCTGCCAAACGGTGACGCTGCCGTGCGCACGACGATGGCTGCTGCGCTGTTGAACGGGCTCGCCTGCGATCCGGAGCTGTTCACCAACGCACCGCCGGCGTTCTTGGCTGCATACCATGCAGAACATGCGGAGCTCCGTGCGTCGCTGAGCCGCCATCGCGAGCAGTTGCTCGCGGACTTCGCACGTATTGAACCGAGCGCGCGCCGGTTCTCGCCGGTCGGATTTGCCTGCAACTTTGTCTCGAACGCTTCCGTCGCCCTTGCCACTATCGCGTGTGCTGACGGCACGCGGTATGCGGCGCTCGATCTGCTGTTCCGCCCCGACGTCGAGGACAATACGGCTGGCTCGTCGAGAGCCGAACAGATGGCGCGACGGCTGATGCAGTATGCGGCGCATCCAGACCGATTGGGCGCTGGTGGCGCGCCGCTCATCGTCTACGACCCGTACGACGGCGTGCACCACTATAACGCCGTGGTGCGCGCCCTCACTCGTAGCGGCTAGTCCGTCCTCACGGCACGCAGGCGGCCGCTGCCGCCTGCGGTCAACATGATACGCACTTGTGGCTGTTTTTCGACCCCAGCCGCTCGAGCAAGGCAACGGTGTCCAGGTACGGTGAGATGCGCTGGACGGGTCCATTGGCCATGTCGGCCGTTGTCTGGCCGCTCCGGGATACGGCCTTCACATCGGCGCCTTTCAACACGAGATAGTTGATGAGCTCGTTGTCTCCACGCGCCGCCGCGAAATGCAACGGCGTGTGCCCGTTGTTGTCGCGGGCATTCACGTCGGCGCCCAGTTGTTCCACGAGGAACTTTACAGCGGGTATCCAGCTGTCTGGCGCGTGCCGATGGTCATTGGCTGCGAACCCTTGGCCGTATCCAACGCCGGCTGCCGCGATGACGGTCGGGATTCCCGGGCCGTTGTCTGGCACCGGCGGAAGTCCTGACGGATCGAGCCGAACGGGAACGTCGGCCCCGCCGGCAGGCGGGGTGCCACCGCGGCCAGCGCGCGCGGCCGGCCGAATGGTCGGAACTTTCGGGTCGGCGCCGTGGGCGAGCAGGAGTTTCATCGCGGGGATATCCGTCGCGTAGGCCGCACGCCAGAACGGTGTCGCGCCGGCGAAGTCGACGCGCAGGTTGTCGCGATTGTATGTCGTATACCAGAGGCTCCGCTTGAGCCGCACGTTGGGATCGGCCTTGGCCTTGAGTAGCGACTCCATCAACTGCAGGTAGGACGACTGCTGTTGCAGGTTGAAGGTCGGCTGCGGGGTCCGTGACGTCGGGGCCCATTCCTTGTTGATCACGGCGTAGAGCGGCGTCGCACCGGCGTCACTCGCCAAGTTGGGATTGGCGCCCTTGTCGAGCAGGAACTTGACCAAGTCGTAGTGGCCATTGAGCGCAGCCATCAGGATCGGCGTGGTCTGGTCGGCCGGGCTCACCTGATTGATGTCCGCTCCGCCTGCCAACAACGCGCGGACCGTCTCGACATGCCCTTCGCGCGTCGCCAGCAGCAGCGCGGTCAGTCCGCCCTGCACGGCAACCAACTCCGTGTAGCCCGGCGGGTCTTCGTCGCCACCGTTGCCAGCCACCACAACACGGGTCGCTTCTTCGGCCGAGTCCGCCGCGACCGTCGCAACAACGCCGTTGAGCCCACGCCGTTCGACCACCAGCGCGGCGCGCACGGCCTCCTGTACCTGTCGGGAGTCGGGGTGCCATCCGACCACAGTGTCGGCGCCTTGTTCCTTGCGGAGCCGTGCCAGCGTCTGATTGCGACGCTGGCGTGTGGCGCGGTCCTGTGCGACGAGGGCAAGTAGGTCCACCACGCGTGCCGCGATGGCGGGGTCGGCTCGGCGTGCGAGCAGGAGCCGCACCGCAGCCGTGCGGCCGCCAGCGGCGGCAAGCATCAATGGTGTCTGGCCCCATTCAGGTTCCGTCGCGTTCACGGCGGCGCCACGGTCGAGCAGCGCCCGGACCCCTATGGTGTCGCCGGACATCGCCGCTAAGTGCAGCGGTGTCACGCCGGTGGCGGTGACGAGGATAGGATCAGCGCCGGCCGTGAGCAGGGCCACGACGACGGATCCATGCCCTCCTTCGGAAGCGAGGTGAAGCGGTGTCAGCGCACCAATCCGTGTGGTGGCGGCGTGCCGGGCCTTGGATCGCAACAAGACCGCGCTGAGTTCGGCATCGCCGTTCCTGGACGCCCAGTGAAGTGCGGTCATGCCATCGCCCTGTGGGGCGTTGACGTCGGCGCCCTTGGCGATCAACGCACGTACCGCGGCGGCGTCCTGCCGAGCCGCGGCATCAGCGACCGAGGATTCGACGGGGCGTGCCGCGCCGATCACCGTAGCTGCCGCGATGAGTACGCCAAGCCGCGTGGCCATGCGTACCGCTCCGCGCGCGCCGCTCATAGCGCGAGCTCCCCGGTGCTGTCACCAAAGCTGTGGAGATCATCGTGTCCGAGCCGGTGGAGCAGCGTGAGCATCGCGTTGGCCATTGGGGTGCCTTCGGGAGCTTTGAGGTGTGAGTTGCCGGCGAGCTGGCCATTGGCGCCGCCGAGCAGAATCAACGGGCAGCGGCGATGATTGTGGACGTTACTGTCGGCCATTGGCGAGCCGAACATCACCACGGTCTTGTCGAGCAGCGGCGTACCGCCGTCCATTGTCGAGCGCAGCCGTTCGAGCAGGTAGGGCAACATGCCCACATGATACTTATTGATCTGGAAGTACTCGGCGACGCGCTTGGGATTGTTGCCGTGGTGCGACGCGTTGTGGAACCCTGCCGATGTACCGCTTTCCGGGAAGACACGGCCCGATGCGTCACGGCCGGTCTTGAGCGTGAACACGCGCGTCATGTCGGCCTCGAAGGCGAGTACCTGGAGGTCGAACATCAACTTGATGTGATCTTCGTACGAGTCGGGCACTCCCGACGGGGCGCCCGCGAGCTCGCGGGCTTCGCCGGAACGGTTGCGCTCCTCGGTACGCTGGATCCGGCGCTCGATCTCGCGGACGTTTTCGAGGTACTGGTCCATCCGGCCGCGATCGGCGGCGCCGAGTTCGCGCTTCAGGTCGGCAATGCGTCCCGTGATGAAGTCGAGGATGCTTCCCGTGGTGCGTCGACGCGAAGCCCGTTCGGCGGACGACCCACCAGTGCCGAACAGTTGGTCGAACGCGATCCGGGGGTCGCGAATCATCGGAAGCGGTTGGGTAGGCGAAGCCCAGCTGACCATGTCCGTGTAGACGCATGAGTAGCCATACGCGCAGCCGCCAGCGCGATCGATCGGCTCGATGCAGAGCTGCATTGAGGGGATCGGCGTGGCCTGGCCGAAGCGCTGGGCGTGAAGCTGGTCGAGCGACGTCCCGACATAGATGTCAGAACTTTCGGTCTGGGTGGGATGCGCCTGCGTGAGGTACACAGCGCTCGACCGGAAATGGTCGCCGCCGATTTCCTCGGGCTTGTACGCTTCGGCCATCCGGACGTCGGTATTGCTCACGATCGTCAGGTACTTTCGCCACGGCTCGAGCGGCAGGAGGGCAGACGGTGTCAGGTCGAACGCACTCCCGGTCGCGGCGGGCGACCAGAAGTTCTGCGTGGCGCCGAAGGGGCTGCAGCCGGCCGCACCATGTACCGCTTCGATGCAGATCAGGCGTGTCGGGTCTGCGGCGGCCGACAGTCGCGAGAGCCCGCGCGCCGGGCGCATGGCGTCCAGCATTGGCAGGGTGACCGTCGCGCCGAGTCCTTGCAGGAAAGTGCGGCGCGGAAGATGCTTCCCGATGATCAGCATGCGCGGAGGGGTGTTGAGGGAAACGACGTCATCGTCACGGTTCAGTGATTCGGGCTATTGCTCGTCTGCAGTCTGTTCGCGCCGCATGCGGAATGCGGGGCTGTTCACAACGCCGATGATGTAGGAGGAAAACCGGTGGTCGCGCTTCCCGGCGTCCCTGACGATTGTGCGTATCGTGGGCATGTCGAAAGCTTCCACTCGTCGACCCAGTCCGTACGCGAGCAGGTTCCTCGTGAACGTCTGCAGCAGCGTCTCACGCTGCTTGAGTAATGCCTTGCTCAGGTCCGCTGGGCTCTCGACCTTGGTGCCGTCCCAGAGCTCACCGCGCGGATCGATCGGCATGCCGTTATCGCGTACGCGCCAGCGCCCGGTCACGTCGTAGTGCTCAAGCGCCAGCCCGATCGGATCCATCATTTTGTGGCACGACTGACAGGCCGGATTCCGTCGATGCTCTTCCATCCGTTCGCGCACCGTCAACAGCTGTCCGTCTTTCGAATCCGCGGTGGCTTCGAGGTCGGGGACACCCGGTGGTGGCGGCGGCGGCGGGCTGTTCAGCATCACTTCCATCACCCACTTGCCGCGCTCGACTGCCGACGTGCGGGTGGCCTGCGAGGTGAGCGTGAGTATGCTGGCGTGGGCCAAGAGGCCACGCCGGTTCGCGTCGACCTGCGGTACGCGACGAAACTGTGCGCCGGCGACGCCGGTCATGCCGTAGTGCAAGGCGAGCCGCTCGTTCACGAAGGTGTAGTCGGCGGTGAAGAGGTCAAGGACGCTTCGGTCCTGACGGATGATGTACTCGACAAAGGTCTCGGTCTCGCGGCGCATTGCCGTGCGCAGTTGTTCGTCGAAGTCGGGGTACTTCCGCACGTCGGGTTGCACATTGTCGAGATCGCTGAGCCGGAGCCACTGGCCCACAAATCGCGACGCGAGCGATGCGGACCGCGGATCGGCCATCATGCGCCGCACCTGACGGTCGAGCACCGCCGCGTCAGTGAGCCGTCCGTTGCCGCCGAGCGTGATGAGCTCGTGGTCGGGTGGGGCACCCCAAAGAAAGAACGCGAGCCGCGAGGCGAGGTCAATACTGCTCAGGGGGTACACGGTGCCTGCGGCAGCCGCGGTGGCTTGGCGTTCAAACCGGAAGACGAAATCGGGACTGGCGAGCATGGCTTCGAGTGCGGTGCGTACGCCAGACTCGAACCCGTCTTTTGCCGCGGCGCCGTCGTACAGCCCCATCAGTGGTTCAACGTCGCGCGCCGCGACCGGACGGCGATAGGTCGCGGTTGCGAGGCGGGTGACGATCGTCTTGGCGCACGCGCGGGCCACCGCTGCCGTCGCGCCTGGCGCCGGCGTGCAGGTAAAGATCCGGCGGCGCACCGGAGAATCCGATACTCCGGTCGGCTTGTCCGGACCGGCGATGACGAGGTCGCGAAGGTGTGGATTGAGCGAGAACCCATACGCCGTGGCGTTCGATGTACTCGCGAGCGACCACCGCAGCGGCGACACGAGGTCCTGCGTCACGCCTTGGAATGTTGGGGGAATGAATGCCGCAGACACACGGTGCGAACCGGCGGTCACCTGGACTGGCTCCGTCGCCATCGATACTCCGTTCGGATCGGCGGCGGTCATCCATCGGTCCATGTCGAGCAGGGCGACGCGCGATCCGTCGATCGACACCTCGATCTGTTCGCTGCGTGCGTTGCCGCCGGCGAACGCGCCGGTGGTCTCGTGGTAGAAAAACAGGCGGAAGCCGTAGGCGCCGTCGGCAGGGAAGGTGTGCACCACCGAGATCCCGCCGCGCGTGCCGATCGGTGCGCCTTCGACGTACTCAAGCTGCGACGCCGTCCTTGGTACGGTGTACGTCGATGCCGCTGCGGCGACGCGCGGGTTTCCGACGGCGAGCCAGCTCACCTCGCTCGCGGCACGCAGGTACGCATCGAGCAGCGTTGGAGAGAGCACCTGCGCGTCGGCGATGTTGTCAAAATTTTCACTCTTGGTGTCGAGCGGCAGGTAATTGCCCGCGTCGATCGCCATGCCCAGTAGGTCGCGGATGGCGGCCGTGTACTCGGCGCGGTTTAGTCGCTGAAATGTGCGTGTGCCGGGATTGGGGTTCGCGGCGGCGTACGCGTCGAGTTGGCGCTCCAAAGTGTCGACGAGCGCGGCCAGAGTGTCCGGGCCCGGTCGTGCCATTCCCGGGGGTGGCATCATCCCAGTCCGAACCTTGGCGATCACCTTTTCGGCGATCTCGGAGTTCTTGCTCGCTGCGGACACATCGAACGAGTCGAGTGAGATATTGCCGCGTCGAACCGTTCCACTGTGGCAACGCTGGCAGCTTCGCCGAACGACCTCGTTGAGCGCCACGGCCGATACGCTCGTCCGGCGGTGACCGGTTGGCGCTTCGGGGGGCACGGTCAAAGGCGTTCGCCCTGGGCCGCCACTGGCGCCACCGGCGCCGAAAGCGGTCAGAATGCCCAGCATGGTCGACATTGCCACGAGCGACTTCACGCGTCCTCCAGGGGAACCAGCCTACTATATAAAGTCGTCCCGCCAACCCCGATTCCGCAATACAGGCCGGAAGCGCTATTCCGGCGCCAACGTCCAAGCACCACTCGGGCGGTCTAGCGCTCCATCGTGAGCATCAGCTTCAGGTGCTCGTCGGCCGTCGCGAGGCCACCCTCACCGGCGTCGGGTGTGATCCGTGCATCGCCGTTCGCATCGGCTCCATTGATGAGCTGGTCGGCGAGCGACGCCATCTGGCTGACGAGCCCGGCGGCGTCGGCGGCCGTTGTCGCCGCCTGGATGCGTTGGGCGAGCGCGATGATCTGGTCGGCGCGGACCACTGTGTTGCGGGCGCAGGTGGCAATGTGCTTGGCGTGGAGGCCCACGTTGGCCGACGCCCCTGGCTGCGTGGCCGCGAGCTCGATATGCACCGCGACGGCCGCGGCTCCCTTCTTGACGCCATAGCCCTGCCCAGGACCCGTCGCGATGATCGACGGATCGAGTGCGTGGATCACGTGGGCTGCGTGCGTCTTCATGTAGTCGAGGTTCGTCGGCTGTCTCGACGCGAGCGACGCGTGTTGCGCGGCGATACGAGCTTCGGCGATCGCGGTCGGCAGCAGGCCCTGGCGGTTGGGTGTGTCCGCGAACGCGTTCGCGACGTGGCCGATGTGCGTGCCGACTGCTCCGGCTGGGAGCGCCGCGGCCGGAGCCGCGACTGGTGCCTGGCTCGGCAGCGGGGCGCCGGTCAGCGTGACGAGCACGCTGTCGTACACCAGCCGCGCCGCCATGTCGAAACTGATCTCGTACGTCCGGCGTCTATAGTCGGCGTCGCTCAGGCCCGCTTTCTGGATGCTCTGGGCTACGAGCTCCTGCAGTTTGCCGCGGAGTTCCCGCTGCTGCTCGTCCTTCTTGTTCCGCGCCTGCGACAGTAGGATGTTGATCGAGTCGCGCGTGCGCGCGATAGCCGATTCGAGTTTCGCCAACGCGGCGATCTCGTCGCGCGAGAGCGTCGTCGTGGGGCGCTGTTGTGCGGAGGTCACCGTGGAACGGGTGGTCAGCGCGGCAAACAGCAGGGCAACGGCGATTGGTCTGACGGTCACGCAAGCCTCCATCGGACGGCGGGGTGGGAGCGCCGAATGTTGGGATGATAGCGCCGAGGTGGCGACTTCGCATCCAAAATACGCCCGACGGGCTGTGGACGCTGCAGCCCCCGGCGCGTGGACACCCGCGGGTCCACTGCCGTAGTTTCTACGTTTCGCCTGATCTCTTCCCGGGGGACGCATGGCCACGAACCGTCGCACGTTCATCAAGTCCATTACCGCCGTTGGCAGCGCCATCGGCTTGGCCGGAGTGCCGAGGCTCGCGCTCGGCCAAGAGGCCGAGTCGGAGCCGGTGTGGACGCCCAAGCCAGTCGGCAAGGCGCGCGTGCCGCTCAACATTCTGATTCTGGGTGGCACCGGATTTACCGGTCCTGAGCAGGTCGAGTACGCCATCGCGCGTGGCCACCGTGTCACGCTGTTCAACAGAAACAAGACGCGCCCCGGCGCGTTCAAAGGCAAGGTCGCTGAGGAACTGGTGGGCGATCTCAACAACGACACTAGCGCGCTTCAGGGGAAGAAGTTCGATGTAGTCATCGACAACCCGACCACGGCGCCCGCGTGGGTGCGGAACGCGGCGAAGCATCTCGCTGGAAACGTCAAGCATTACATCTTCGTCTCGACAACCTCCACGTATAGCGACCAGAGTATTATCGGCCTGAATGAGAACAGCCCGACGGTGGTCCTACGCGAAGGGATCGATCCGTATTCCGTGGACCCGCAGGTGATTGGCGGGAACTACGGCGGTCTCAAGGTGCTCGCCGAAAAGGAAGTACAGAAACAGTATCCGGGAATTTGGACGGTGATTCGGCCATGCTTGATCGTCGGCCCACTCGACCGGACCGACCGCTTCACCTGGTGGCCGGCACGCATCGACAAGGGCGGCGAGGTACTCGCGCCAGACAAGCCGGACGATCCCTGCCAGTTCATTGATTCGCGCGACCTCGCTGAGTGGACCGTGCGCGTGGCAGAGGCACGGGAGTTCGGCCTGTACAACGCGATTGGCCCGACGCACCCGATGACGGTGTCGGAAATGCTGTACGGCGTGAAGGCCGGGACGACCGCCGGCGCCCGGTTCACCTGGGTGCCCTGGGATTTCCTGCAGGAGCAGAAGGTGCGTCCATGGCGCGACATGACCGTCTGGCAGCCGCCGTATGGACGCACAGCGGGCTATCAACGGCGTGATTCCCGGAAGTCGATCGCGAAGGGGCTCACCTTCAGGCCGCTCGCGGTCACGGCGAAAGACACGCTCGACTGGCACAAGACTCGGCCAGAGCAGGAGCAACTGGCCACGCTGAATGGGGAGATCAACGGCATCGGACTCAAGCGTGAAGCCGAAGTGCTCGCGGCGTGGCATGCGAAAGTGAAGGCTGGGCAATGAGCATTACACGGCGGGACTTCCTCACGGGCGCGGCAAACGGAACCCGCCTGCGCGCGGGTTCGCTCGCCCACGAGCGCGTCGGCGCCCCACTCAACATCCTGATCCTCGGCGGGACGGGGTTCACCGGGCCGGAGCAGGTGGAGTACGCCACCGTGCGCGGCCACCGAGTGACGCTATTCAACCGTAATCGCACGCGACCCGACCTGTTTAAGGGGCGGGTCGACCAGCTGATCGGTGACCTCAACGGCGATGTCGAATCGCTGAAGGGGCATTCGTTCGACGTGGTGATTGACAACCCGACGACGGCGCCCGCGTGGGTCCGGAACGCCGCCAAGCACCTCGCCGGGCACACCAAGCACTACCTGTTCATCTCGACGCTCTCGGTCTACCCCAACAACACGGTGACCAACCGCGACGAGTCGGATGGGCTGACGCCGCTGCCCGAAGGGCTGGATCCGTATACGGTGCCGGCGGATCAGGTCCGCCGCCACTACGGCGCGCTCAAGACCGAGTCGGAGAGGGAAGTCGCTCGGCAGTATCCGGGCATCAATACTATTGTTCGCCCGGGGCTGATTGTCGGTCCGCTCGACAAGTCGGACCGCTTCACCTACTGGCCGGTGCGGATCGACCGTGGCGGCGAGGTGCTCGCGCCGGGTAACCCGGACGACCCAAATCAGATCATCGACTCTCGCGATCTCGCGGAATGGATGATCCGCCTCGCCGAGCAGCGCGTGCTCGGCACCTTCAACGCCGTCGGTCCGGTGATCTCGATGTGGGAGCTGCTCGCCGGCATTAAGTCAGTCACAACGGCTGGCGCCCAGTTCACCTGGGTGCCGGCCGACTTCCTGCGGGCCAACGGTGTGACGCCGTGGCGCCACATGCCGACCTGGATGCCTCCTGTGCCGAATGCGGGCTTCTCTACGCGGAACAACGCGCGTGCCGTGGCGGCTGGTCTCACCTTTCGTCCGCTCAGCATGACGGCCAAGGACACGCTCGACTGGCACAAGACGCGGCCCGCTGAGGAGCAGAAGTCTTTGGCTGACGGGGCGATCGCGGGGATTCCGGCGACGAAGGAAGCCGAAGTGATTGCCGCGTGGAAGGCGAAGCCGCAGAGCGCGCCCTGAGTCATCCTGAGCAAGTTCACGCGCCGCCGCCGGTGACCGGCGGGGCGTTGCACCGCCTGCTGAAACGCGCGGTGGAAGTGCACCCGCATGAGGTCAGGTCGCTCGTGGCGTCGTTCCTTTTCTTCTTCTGTGCGCTGGCGAGCTGGTTCGTGTTGCGCCCTATGCGCGATGCGGTTGCGGCGGCGAGTGGCGCCACGCAGCTCTCCTGGCTGTTCGTGGGCACGCTGGCGATGACGCTGATCGCGAACCCGCTCTTCTCGGCGCTTGTCGTCAGATTTCCGCCGCGAAAGTTCATTCCGTACGCGTACCACATCATCGTGGCGTCGCTGCTCGTGTTCTATGTGGTGCTGCGCTGGGTGGCCGGCGGAGAGGGTACGGCCACCGACCTGTGGGTCGGGCGTGCGTTCTTTGTGTGGACGAGCATGTTCACGCTCTTCAATACTTCGCTGTTCTGGTGTTTCATGGCCGACGTGTTCCGGAGCGAGCAGGCCATGCGGTTATTCGGCTTTATCGGTGTGGGCGGTACGCTCGGGTCGGTGGCGGGGAGTGCGGCGACGGCATCGCTCGCCCACCACATCGGTGACGTGAACCTGTTGTTGGTGAGCTGCATCCTGTTGGAGTTGGCGGTGATCGCGGTAGTGCGTTTCCCGCTGCGGGAGCCCGGACCCGCGTCGCGCGACGACGGATTGGCCACCGCGGCGTCGCCCGGGCCTGAGGCCACACTCCTCGACAAGGACGACGCGGTCCCGATCGGTGGGAGCATGTGGGCAGGGTTCACTCGCACCGTGCGATCACGCTACTTGCTGGGCATCGCGCTCTTTCTCGTCCTGTTTACCGTCGGGTCCACCTTTCTCTATTTCGAGCAGTCAGCCATCATCGGTGCGGAGTACGCCGATCGCACATCGCGCACCGTCATCTTGGCACGCATCGAGCTGGCCGTGCAGTTGCTCACCGCGTTTATGCAGCTCTTCCTCACCGGGCGAATCATCCGGTGGTTCGGGCTGGTGACCGCGCTCGCATTCCTACCGGTCGTCTCGATGATTGGTTTCGGCGCGCTCGCCAATGTGCCGACGTTCGGCGCGCTGGCCGTCTTCGTTATCCTGCGGCGGGCCGGTAACTTCGCGCTCACCAATCCATCGATGGAAGTGCTGTTCACCGTGGTGCCACGCGAGGACAAATACAAGGCGAAGAGTTTCATCGAGACCTTTGTGTATCGCGTCGGCGATCAGGTAGGCGCGTGGACCTTCGCGGGCCTCACGGCGATTGGCTTGAGTCTTGCGGGACTCGCGTGGGTCGCCGTGCCGGTGTCGGCGCTCTGGCTCGGACTTGCCATCTGGCTCGCGCGGCGTCACGCGGTGATGGCGGCAGCGACGGGGGGGCGGACTGTCCAGGTAGGATTGGGCGAGCGGTGAAGGGCCCGCACCGTGACCATTCGGCGTCCGGCCAATCGTGTTGAGAGACGGGGCAGCGACTATCTGCCGCGACGCGCCCTCAGATCGACAGTCATGAATGCGGCCTAGGGGGCGCTGTACCGTTCCGCGGCAGACCAGGCGCAGGACGGCCGCGTTGATGTGACGCCTGCGCGACGGGGTGTTCGGCCCCCGTCGCGCAGGCCATGTTTCGCCTCCGATGGACAACCTCTGTCATTCCCTCGCTGGCGCGGCGATCGCGCAGTCCGGCTTTGCCCGGCGGCTTCCACGCGCCACGCTGCTCGGCGTGATTGCCGCGAACATTCCGGACATTGACGCCTTGGTTTATCTGGGCAGCGACTCCGCATTCGCGGTGTCGTTCCGTCGCGGATGGACGCATGGGCTGCCGGCGCTCGTCGTCTGGGCGGTGCTGCTCGCGGCCTGCTTTGCGCGGTGGAGTCGCGCCGCGCCGCAGACTGACCGGCCAGCGGGGCCAGCGGGCCGATTCACCGCGCGCGACTTCCTGCTGCTTGCGGCGATCTGCGTGGTCAGCCATCCGCTGCTCGACCTCATGAACACGTACGGCATCCGGCTCCTGATGCCGTTCAGCGATCGCTGGTTCTACGGTGATACGCTGTTCATCGTGGATCCACCTCTGCTCGCGCTCCTCGGCGTTGGCGCGCTTGTCTCGAGCCAGGCCCTGCGCAGGTCGAAGCCCTGGGCCGAGCGACCGGCGCGTACAGCGCTCGCGCTGGCGCTCGTGTACGTCGCGACGATGCAGGCGATGAGCGCGGCCACGGAACGACTCGTCGTTCGCGAGATGAGCGTGACAAATCCGTCGTCGCATACGGTGATGATCGTGCCGAGGCCGTTGTCCATCTTGAGTCGCGAAGTCCTCGTCAGCCGCGACGGCCGATACGAACGGTCGACTGCCGATTGGGACGGTCTGACACCGTCGGTTTCGACGGCGGTGCTCTGGAGCGAGCCGATCGGCGCTGATTCCGCGACCGTCGCCTCCGTGCGCTCAACAACCAGCGGTGAGCTGTTTCTTCGTTGGGCGCGATTCCCGTATTTCATCGAGGGCACGGGGGCGAATGTGGGGACGGTGTTTGTTGGCGACCGGCGGTATTCATCCGGCGACGAGGAGTCGTGGGCGGGTGTGCGCGTGCGCCCGAATGCGCAAGAGGTGTTGGCGCCACGCTAACGGCAGGCACCGGACGCGCGTCATGTGCCGAGCGGTCCATCCGGCGTTAGTTTGTGACCATGTCGCTCGCGCTCGCCCGTAAATACCGTCCCCGCCGTTTTGCGGATGTCGCGGTACAAACCCACGTGGCGACGACGCTCCGCAGCGCCATCGAACACGACCGTGTGGCCAACGCCTACCTGTTCTGCGGTCCGCGCGGGACCGGCAAGACCACGCTAGCGCGTGTGCTGGCGATGGCGCTCAACTGCGAGAAGCGTCGCCCCGACCGTGAACCCTGCGGCAACTGCCAGAGCTGCGACCGCATCTGGGCCGGTTCGGCGTCGCTCGACGTCATCGAAATCGACGCGGCGAGCAACCGCGGTGTGGACGACGCGCGCGATCTCCGCGAGCGCGCGATGTACGCCCCGTCCGGCGACGACCGCTACAAGGTGTACATCATCGACGAAGCACACATGCTCACCAAGGAGGCATGGAACGCGCTGCTGAAAATTATCGAAGAGCCGCCGCCGCGGGTCGTATTCGTCTTTGCCACGACGGAACCGCAGAAGATCGCAAACGCTGCAGCGCCGATTCTGTCACGCGTGCAGCGATTCGATCTCCGCCGGATGAGTCCGCACGACGTCCGCGAACGCCTCGTCGCCGTGCTGGCCGCCGAAAACGTGACGGCAGAGTCTGATGCGCTTGGCATGCTTGCGCGCGGCGCCGATGGCTCGATGCGCGACGCGCTCTCACTCACCGACCAGGTCCTCTCGCTTGGCACGGGCGCGGTGACCGCGCAACTCGTGCGCGACACGCTCGGACTCGTCCATGACGACGAGATCCTGGCGCTGCTCGCCATTATCGCTGAGCGGCGCGCTGGCGATGTCTTTACGGAAGTGGCCCGCCTCGCAGACCATGGTGCCGAGTTCGGGCTGCTGCTCGCGGGAGTGACCGATGCGTTGCGCGGCGAGCTCGCGATCGCGCTGGGGGCGAAACCGGCTGACCTGTCGGAACTGATGCTGGCTGCCCTTGAAGCGTCGAAAGGCCGGTTCACGCCGCCGGACCTGCTCCGCATGCTGCACATCTCGGTGGAGCTCGAGCCCCACTTCAGGCGCAGTTCGCAGCAGCAACTGCTGTTTGAGACGCTGCTCGTCCGTTTTGCGCTGCTGGACCGCACGGTGGACCTCGAAGAGGTCCTCAAGGCCCTCCCGGGCGGCAGTGGCAGCGCGGAGCGCCCGTCGGAGCGCCCAGCGGCGCGCGTATCGGAACGGCCCCTCGACCGACCGGCCGACCGCTCCGCCGTGCCGCGCATGCCTGACGTCGAGCCGAGAATGTTGGCGGAGCCGACGCGGCCGGTTGCGATGGCCGCCGCGCCGATCATACGACGTGACGCGGCCGGCCCGCGCCCTGTGCCGCCTGCCCCCACCGTGGTGCTCGCCGACGCGCCAGCGCCAATCCCGCCAATGCAACCGATTGAGCTGAACCGGTTGGCCGGCCGTTGGGACGATGTCGTTGAAGCCGTACGGGCTTCTGGCCGCGGGCTCGTGGCGTCCTCGCTTGCCGAGGCGATCCCCGCAAACGTCTCGAATGGTGTCGTGACCATTCAGGTGGCAAGTGAGGCGCTCGGCGCCGCGATCGAGCGCGCCAGCGATACCGTGCTCGGCGCGCTGCGCGTGAGTTTTTCCGGTGTGCAACAGATCGTGATTGTTCGCGCGGAAGGTACCCAGGCTACCCAAAAACGCATGACCGAAGGCGATGTGATCGCGCACCGGGTGGCGACGCTTCGAAAGGGCGCCCCGCTGCTCGATGCCGCCTTTGACACGCTCGATCTGCGTTTGATCGAGTAGGGCCGCAGCCCAACGGCTTCGCCCAACGGCTTCGCCCAACGGCTTCGCCCAACGGCTTCGCCCAACGGCTTCGCCCAACGGCTCGTCGGACTGGTAACTACAGCGGGTTATATAATCGTTTTCACATTCTCGCGTTTTAACCAATGACAGACATTCTCAAGCTCATGCAGCAGGCGCAGCAGATGCAGTCGCGCCTGCAGGAAATACAGGACCAGCTCCAGAAGGTCACCGTGACCGGGTCTTCCGGTGGCGGGATGGTGAGGGTCGAAGCGGACGGAAAGGGTACGGTTCGACGGGTGAAGATTGACCCCAGCGTCGTCAACCCGGCTGATGTCGAGATGCTAGAAGACCTCGTCGCGGTCGCCGTGGGTGAAGCACAGCGGAAGGCGATCGAACTGGCGCAGGGAGAAATGCAAAAAATGACCGGAGGCCTCAACCTCCCGTTCCCGCTGAAGCTTTCATTTTAGCCTGTCGCCGGCCGGGCCGGCCATCGTGCAACGAGCAGCCAACCATCTCAGGAGCAGAGCGAGCGGATGTCGGCGATCGAAGACCTAGTCACTGAACTCGCACGGCTGCCGACCATCGGCCGGAAGTCGGCGCTGCGCCTGACGTATCACTTGCTGAAACAGCCGCCCGAGCAGAGCAAGCGACTGGCGAGCGCGCTCACGGTGGTGGCCGAGCGGGTGCGGAAGTGCGAGCGGTGCAACAACCTCACCGAGGACATACGCTGCGCCATCTGCATGGATCCGCGCAGAGATCAGGGGATGATCTGCGCGGTCGAAGAAGCGGGCGACATCGCCGCCATCGAGCGCACCGGCGAGTTTCGGGGGCTGTTCCACGTGCTGGGCGGTTGCCTCTCACCGCTCGACGGGGTGGGGCCAGCGGATTTGGCGGTTGAATCGCTTGTCGCGCGAGTCAGGGAGGGCGGGGTGCGTGAGGTGATCCTCGCAACCAACCCGAAGCTCGAAGGCGAGGCCACCGCGCTATATGTTCAGGAGCAGTTGGCCGGACAAGCGGTCCTCGTGACGCGTATTGCGCGTGGAATCCCGATTGGCGGCGACCTCGAGTATGCGGACGGCGTGACGATCGCACAGGCGATCTCGGCAAGGAGAGAGATGGCGTGAGGGAGATCCGGTGAGCGGTTGTTCCAGCTGGTCCTTCAGTGAAGGCGCTCACGGCTCGGCGCGAGCCGGTGCCCCACGCCCGATGCGCCAGACGTGAACCTCCCCAACTGGTTGACCGTGGGGCGTATCGCCTTTACGCCGCTTTTGGTCTGGTTGCCGATGCAGGAGGATCCCGGGTATCGGCTCGCGGCATTCGTGCTCTTCCTCGCGGTGGCCGTGTCGGACTATTACGACGGCATGCTCGCGCGGACGATGGGGTTGGTCACCGATCTGGGCGCGATGCTCGACCCGTTCGCAGACAAGCTGCTCCTGCTGGGAACGTTCGTGCCGATGTTCTGGATGATGTCGCCGGCGAGTGATCCGCTCCATCTGTGGCTTGAGGGGATCGGCGGAGTTCGCCAGGTGCTGTCGCACTACCCATTCGTGATCAGTTTCGGCGGCGACGGCCTGCGCGTGCCGCTGCCGTGGTGGGTGGTGCTGATCGTGCTCGGCCGTGAGCTGGCGATGACGGTGCTGCGCCAGGTGGCGCACCGTCGGGGCACAGTGATTGCCGCGATCTTTGCGGCCAAGGTCAAGACCACGTTTCAGCTCATCTGGGTTGGCGCGGCCTACTTCTGGTTCTTTGTCGCGACGGCGGCCCGCATCGACGTGCACAACACGGCCAGCTGGGGTATCGTCGCTAACTTCGCGGGTATCGTCGGCGTGGTGTCGATGGTGGTCAGCGTCGCGCTCACGATCTATTCGATGGCGATCTACCTGTACCGATATGGACGGCTGCTTCGCGCGGATGCGGGTCCCGTGCGGTGAACGTCGAACTCGTCACCATCGGCAATGAGCTCCTCCTCGGATTTACGCTTGACTCCAACGGCGCGCACCTCGCGCGGGAACTAGCGGCGATCGGCGTGTCGATCGTGCGTCGCACCGCAGTCGGTGACGAGGCAACGGCGATCGCCGCCGTTGTGCGTGAGGCGCTCGGCCGTACCGGCGCAGTGATCACCACCGGCGGGCTCGGCCCGACGAGTGACGACCTTACTAAGCCGAGCGTCGCCGCGGTGTTCAGGCGCAGTATGCGCCTAGACGAAGGCATCGTTGAGGCGCTGCGGCAGCGCTGGATTTCGCGCGGATGGGGCACAGAACTCCCCGCGGCCAACACACAGCAGGCGATGATCCCCGATGGCGCGTCGATCCTGGTGAACCGCCACGGCTCCGCGCCAGGCATCTGGCTTGAGGATGAGCGTGCCCGCTGGGTCGCGATGCTGCCCGGCGTGCCCCGTGAGATGCGCGGGATGTTCGCTGATGAACTGCTGCCGAAACTTCGCGAACGACTTGGCGCGTCGGCGACCGCGGTTGTCGTGTCGCGCACGGTCCGCACGACCGGTATTTCGGAGTCGCTGCTCGCCGACACGCTCAAGCCGGTCGAGTCGGCGTTGGCCGGGCTATCGCTCGCGTTCCTTCCTGGCTGGGCGGGTGTCGATCTTCGGTTGACGTCGCGTGGACGCTCGGCCGGGGAATCGGCGGCACGGCTCGATTCAGCGGCGGCGGTATTGCGGACGACGATTGGCTCGTCTGTTTATGGCGCCGAGACGGACGATTTGGTGCGCGCGGTGCTCGAGCGGTTGCGTACCGCTGGTATGACGCTCGTTGTCGCCGAGAGCTGCACGGGCGGGCTGCTCGGTAGCCGTATCACGGCGATTCCGGGATCGAGCCACTTCTTTCTCGGCGGTGTGATTGCGTACTCAAACGAAGTGAAGGCGACGCACCTCGGGGTGGGCGACAATACGCTGATCAAGCACGGGGCGGTGAGCGAGGCGACGGCGCGTGAAATGGCGAGCGGCGTGCGCGCTCGGTACCGGGCCGATCTGGCCGTGTCGATCACCGGAGTCGCAGGCCCGGACGGCGGCACGCCCGAGAAGCCGGTTGGCACCGTCTGCGTCGCGGTGGATCTGCGCGGCGTGCTGACCTCGGCTCGGCGTCAGCTGATTGGCGACCGAGAGGAAGTGCGGCTCCGGTCCACTCAGTGGGCGCTCGACATGGTGCGGCAGGCGCTGGATCGCGACCTGAGTTCATAGCTCCGTTCCGGACTCAGGGATCGAGCACGCTTTTCGCGGGCGCCGCTTCCTCGCTAGAACCGATGAAGCGACCGTCGGTTCATCTCGATATCCGCTGAAACGACCGCCGGTCCCGCCTCGTATGTCGCCTCGTATGTCGCCTCGTGGGTCCCGTCGGTGACGATTCGACATTGCCGGCCTGGCACGCTGGTTGCCTCACGCTCGTACAACCCGCGAAATTGCTTGACCAGCCATGACGCAGCGTAATCCCGATACCCCGAAGCCGATTGAAGCGCCGATGGACGATGGCGCCACGGCGCTTGATGCGGTCGCCGCCGAGCAGGCAAGCGGCGACGCGACCGGCGCGACCGGCGATAGCGACTCCGCTGACACTGCTGCTGAGCAGGAAATCGTTTCGCTCGCGACGGAAGTCGCGAGTCAGAAGGACAAGTACCTCCGCCTCCTCGCCGACTATGAGAATTTTAGGAAGCGATCTGTGCGCGAACGGCAGGAAGCCGAGCTCAAGGGCATGGGGTTGCTTCTCAAAGGCCTGCTCGACACACTCGACGATCTCGGCAGGTTCGCGCACCTCGATCCAGCGTCCACGGACAGCAAGGCGATCGTAGAGGGCGTCGAACTGGTCGAACGTAAGTTGTTGAAGTCGCTTGCTGGCCACGGGCTAGAAATCGTGAACCCGGTGAACGCGGTCTTTGACCCGACCTTTCAGGAAGCCCTCACCACCACGGCGGCCGCGACCGAGGAAGAGGATCATTTCGTCGCGCAGGTCTACCAGGTGGGCTACGTGTTTAACGGGATGCTGCTCCGGCCCGCGCGTGTGGTGGTCAAGCAGTGGCAGGGTGCTGCTCCCGGTGCGGTGAACTAGGCGGTTCCACCGCACCGATCATGGCGAAGAAAGATTTCTACGGCGTCCTCGGTGTGAGCGAAACAGCCACGGCCGAGGACATGAAGAAGCAGTACCGGCGCCTCGCCAAACAACACCATCCCGACGCGAACAAGGGCGATGCGAAATCCGCCGAGCGCTTCAAAGAAATTTCCGAAGCGTACCAGATTCTTGGCGACGAGAAGAAGCGCAAGCAGTACGACGAGATGCGCCGGCTCGGCGCATTCGACGGATTCACGGCGCGCGGCGGGCCGAGTCCACGCGGTGGTGGTCCGCGCGCGGGCGGAGCAGGCGGTGCCACGGGAGCGCGGTACGAGGAATTCGACGTCGGGGGATTCGGCGGGCTCGGCGACCTCTTCAGCTCGATGTTCGGCGGCGCTGCGCCGCGCGGTCAACCTGCGACGGATCCTGAGTCGGGCCAGAGCGTGGAGACCACGCTGGAAATCCCGTTCCGCGTCGCGGTGCTCGGCGGTAAGGTGCCGATCGACCTCGAGGTCAACGGGGAATGCGTGAGCTGTGCCGGTTCGGGCGCCGCGAAGGGCGCGCGCGTGCAGGGGTGTCCCGAGTGTGGTGGCCGCGGTGCCATTTCGTTCGGACAGGGAGGCTTCGCGGTCAACCGTCCATGCCCGAGGTGCCTTGGCAAGGGGACGGTTCCGACCCAGCATTGCGGCACCTGCGCCGGCGCTGGCGACCAGCGCGCGCGCCGCAAGATCAACATCACTGTCGCGCCGGGCACCGAGGTTGGATCAAAGATCCGCCTGAAGGGGCAGGGCGGTCGTGGGCTACGTGGTGGCCGACCGGGCGATGTGCTGCTGACGTTTCAGGTAAAGGACGATCCGACGTGGGACCGTGAAGGGCTCGACTTGGTGGTGTGCCGCAGTGTGAACATCGCGCAGGCCACGCTCGGGTCAAAGGTTACGGTCGAGACGCTCGACGAAAAAAAGGTTTCGATCCGGATCCCGGCTGGTACGGCGAGCGGCAAACGCTTCCGCGTGCGCGGCCAGGGGATCGCCAAGGACGAGAAGCGCGGCGACCTGATCGTGGAGGTCGCGGTGGTGGTGCCAGAGAAACTCACCAGCGAGCAGGAGCGCCTGATGAAGGCGTTCGCCGAATCGGCCCAGCTCGAGTACTAGAGGGGCCGCGGTTGCCGGCTAGGCGCTTACGAAAGCACCGGCATCGGTGCACGTGAGCGACGCGGCGCGGCGATGAACCCGCCGCCGCGGACGACATCTCCGGAGTATAGCACGGCTGACTGACCTGGGGTGATCGCTGCGACCGGCGATTGCAACGCGATCTCAACTTCCGTGCCCTCGAGGCGGACAATCTCTCCCGCGACGATCGGTGCGCGGTGGCGCACGCGCACGCCGACTTCGTCGCCGACCTTTGGTGGGTCGGTCAGCCAGTTCACGCCGCGGGCGATGAGTCCGTTTCCAAGGATCTCCGCGCGCGGTCCGATGACGACGGCGCGGTCGTCGGGGCGGATCGCCACGACGAACATCGGCTCGGCGGATCCGCCGGGCAGTGCGCGTCGCTGGCCGATAGTGTATCGGGCGAACCCTTCGTGCGTGCCGACGACGGTGCCGTCATTGAGCACAAACGGGCCAGGTATCAGTGCGGGCGCGTCAGCTGGGAGCTCGCGCCTCAGGACGGCCATGTAGTCGCCGCCAGGAACGAAGCAGATCTCCTGGCTCTCGGCCTTTTCGGCCACGCGGGGAAGGTTCAGGTGGCGGGCGATCTGGCGCGTTTCGGGCTTCGTGAGCGTACCGACGGGGAGCATCAGCCGCGGAATGACGCCGCGATCGATTCCCCAGAGGAAATAGGTCTGGTCCTTATTATCGTCGGCGCCACGGAGGAGTTGACCGCCTGCGACGCGCGCATAGTGGCCAGTCGCGACGAACGCGGCGTCAATCCCATCGGCTTTCGCGACGAGGTCGCTGAACTTGGTGAACGTATTGCAGCGCACACAGGGAATCGGCGTGCGGCCGGCCGCGTACTCACTGACGAAGTCGGCGATGACGTCGTGCCCGAAGTGGTCCACCATGTTGAGCACGTAATGCGGCATGCCGAGTAACTGTGCGACGCGGCGGGCGTCGCTGGTGGAATCGAGCGAACAACAGGGGCGGTCGGGTAGGTCGGCGCCATCCTCGAAGAGCTTCATCGTGACGCCGACGCAGTCATAGCCCTCGCGCACGAGGAGTGCCGCGGCGACTGAAGAGTCGACGCCGCCCGACATGGCCACGAGAACGCGCGGTTTCTGGCTCATTCGCTGTGTGTATCGGTGTTAGCGCAGTGGCCCGCGGCGGTCCCGGTCAGTCCGCGACCATTGCGCTGGCCTTCATCGCCAGCTTGGTGAAGACGTCAATGGCGCGATCGATCGCCGCTTCGTCGCTGAGCGAGCCGACGCTCATGCGGACCGATGCCCCCGTTGAGGCGGCCGGATTGATGGCGGCGAGTACGTGCGAGCCTCCCGTGCTACCGCTCTGGCAGGCCGACCCGCCCGAACAGGCGATTCCATTCAGATCGAGCGCCATGAGCATGGACTCACCGTCGGCGCCTGGCACCGTGAGGTTCAGAATGTGTGGCGCACGATCAGCGCATCCGGCATTGACCACCGCGTTGGTCACCTTGGCGAGAATGCCGGCCTGCAGGCGGTCGCGCAGTAGGCGGTATTTGGCGCTCGACGTTTCGCGTTCGGCGACGGCCAGTTCGCAGGCGGTAGCGAGCCCGATCGCGCACGCGACGTTTTCAGTACCCGGGCGACGGCCGCGGTCCTGCGTGCCGCCGAAGAAGAGCGGTTCGAGCGGCGTGCCGCGACGCAGGAACATGGCGCCGATGCCTTTGGGTGCTCCGATCTTGTGGCCGCTGATCGACGCGAAATCGAACGGGATCGTTCGCGCGTCGACTTCGATCTTGCCGAATGCCTGCACGGCGTCCGTGTGGAACAGCACGCCGTGCTCTTTGGCGAGCGCGGCGAGCGCGGCGATCGGTTGGATGGTGCCGATCTCATTATTGACCCACATCACCGAGGCGAGTGCCGCGCTCTGGTTGATCTTGGCGCGGGCATCGACGAGCGTGACGGTGCCGCCCGCATCGACGGCGAGCATCCGTTCCTCGGCGCCTTCGCTGGCCGTCTTATGTACCGCCTCGAGGACGGCCTTGTGTTCGATCGGCGAGGTCACCACACCCGTCCGGCCGGTGGAACGCAGCACGCGCCACGCGCCAAGGATCGCGAGGTTGTCGGACTCCGTTCCACCCGACGTGAAGCAGAGTTCGTCGGCCGATGCGCCAAGGCATGCGGCGACACGCTCACGGGCTTCGTCGAGGGCGGTGCGCGCCTCGCGGCCCCAGCGGTGCGTGCTCGACGGATTGCCGAAACGCGCATCGTAGTAGGGCAGCATCGCGACCAGCACCTCCGGACGGACCGGCGTGGTGGCGGCGTGGTCGAGATAGATCGGGTCGGCCATGGAAGACTGAAAGATAACGGGAACGTGGAATCCAAGGGGACGGTGTGACGCAGGGGAGGAGTCGTGGTCGGGGAGGCTGGAGATGTCCTAGCCAGGACTCACCGCCGCGCCCTCAACCCTCACCTTCGATCAGGTCCAAATCCCGAGGCCAGTTGTCCTTGAGCAATCTCGACAGGGTTCTCCCCGCAAGCCGCGTTCCGCCTGTCTGGCACTGCGCGCAGTAGTGCGTCTCCGCGTCGTCGTAACGGAACCGCTGCACCGATGCTCCACACACAGGGCATGGCTTCCCGGACTTGTCGTGTACGGACATCCCATCATGGCCTGCCGTGAGGTGGGCCGGCCAGGCGCCCTGGAGTTCCGCGCGCAGGTGCGAGGTCGATTCGACGAGCGAGCCGCGCATCGCGGCGTAGAGGGTCGCAAGTTCGGCGTCGGTGATCTGCGACGACCACCGCACTGGCGATAGTCGCGCGCGGTGGAGTATTTCGTCGGCGTACACGCTTCCGATTCCGCTGAAGAGCCTCGGGTCGGTGAGCGTCCGCTTGAGTGTGTGATTCTCCGAGCGCACGCGCGCGGCGAACTGCGTGTCCGTGACGGCCATCGGGTCGAGCCCGCCGTGGGCGAACTGCTCCAGAGCCGCCGCGCCACGCACGACGTAGATCGACGCGCGCCGCTTCGTCCCCGCTTCGGTGAGCACGAGCGTTCCCGCGGGAAAATCAAACACCGCCATCATGAGCCGGCGGTGGATCTTGGGCCGTGTCGTGTGCCACTGCAGTCGGCCGGAGACCATGAGGTGCATCACGAGAAACAGATCGCCCTCGAAACCGACGACCAGTCGTTTGCCGATCAGCGCGAACGATAATGGGCTCCGCCCGGCGAGCGCGGAGAACGGCGGCTCGACGCTGCGTACGACGAATGGACTTACCGCGGTGACGCGTTCAAGCGTGTGTCCGCGGGTGCGCGCGTCGAGCGCTTCGAGGTACATGGTGAGGTCGGGGAGTTCTGGCATCCGGCTAGATTACCTCCACACCCGCAACGTGCCCATGGAACGTCTCAACCTCGCCAGTTTCATCTTCCTCGTGGTGTTGTTCGTGCTGACGCCGCGCGCCGCGCTGCGTTCAGCGCGACAGCTGCGCCAGGCCCATGCCGCAGGCACGCCGCCGCCGCGCAGTCGGATTGTGCTTTCCACGATGTTTGCGCTAGCGATTCTCTGGTTCCTCGCGGCCATGAATGCCGTCGCGATGGGCTCCAACGTGTTCAGCGTGGACGGCGTTGGGATCCGGGAAGTATGCATCGGCGTCGTCGCGTTTGCGCTGCTGCTGGCCGCGATCCCGATTACGCGTGCCATGCGAAGCCCCGAAGAAACACGTCGCCGGATGCTGACCAGCCTCGCGCCGCGGACCCGGAGTGAGTTCGCCGTGTTCGTCGCGCTGGCCATTCTGGCTGGCATCGCGGAAGAGTCGGCATACCGCGGCGTTGCGGTCTGGATCCTCACGCCGGTGTTCGGGGGTAGCGTACCAGCCATGTTGCTGTCGGCGATGGCCTTCTCCGTCGCGCATGCGGTGCAAGGAGGCAAGACGATGGCCATGATATTCGGAGTGGCGATTGTGTTCCACTTGCTCGTATACCTCACGAACACTCTCGTGATCGCGATGGTCGTACATGCGGCGTATGACGTGGTCGCCGGGTACGCGGCCGGCAAGCTGGCGAAGGCACTCGAGGCCTCGGCGCCTACGCCGGCCATCTAAAAGGTCGAGACCTCGAGGGTGGACACGTCGTCCACCTTCATCGTTTCACTGGTCCAGAATGGTTCGCCGAAACGGCACCGGATGAGCGATCCGTAGTGCGACGCCTGGTGACGGAGCACGTCGTAGAGTGGGTCGCCCGTGGGATAGGCCTCGCCGGCCTGCGTTGCCCCGTCGAACTGCGACGCATAGCAGCGCACGGCGGCCAGCTTGGTGTCGAAATCGTCGCTGATGTCCACGACGAAAGTCGGCTTGACGTGGTCTTCGCGATATGCGATGGCGTGGACAATCTTGCGCGGCCGGTATGCCGCAATCTCCGGCGCCACCTTGGAGAGACCGGCCACGAACACGGCGTCGCGGATGAGCTGGGCCGCCACGCGATGGTCGGGGTGCCGCCCGTGGGGTGCGGGCGCGATCACGACGGCTGGCTTGAGTCGCCGCAGGACGCGCGCGAGCGCAGCACGCGTTGCCGGCGTGTTGGTAATGCCGGCGTCGGGGAGCGCGAGATTCTCGCGCACTTCCACACCGAGCACGGCCGCGGCGGCGGCGGCTTCGGCGGCGCGCAGGTCGGCTGACCCGCGCGAGCCCATCTCGCCCTGTGTGAGGTCGACAATGCCAATCCGGCGCCCAAGTCGGCTCAATCGAGCGAGCGTTCCGCCGCAGGTGAGTTCGACGTCGTCGCGGTGCGCGGCGATGGCGAGCACATCGAGTCCCTCAGTTCGGTTTGTCACGGTCGGAAAGATACGAGAGGCGAACGCGGGACGGCGACACTCGGCGAGCCTTCCAGCAGGCGAGCCTTCCAGCAGGCGAGCCTTCCAGCAGGCGAGCCTTCCAGCAGGCGAGCCTTCCAACTATCCGCCGACGCAGCGCCAGCACCATGTTTAGACGAACCACGAGCCACGTCTACCAACCCTCCTCATGCAACCAGTCGCCATCCCCAACGCCTTGCCGCCCGCTGGCCATTATTCGCCAGGCGTAGTCCACAACGGATTTGTGTTCGTTTCCGGACAATTGCCGATCGTGCCGGGACAGGCTGAGCACCGTATCGGCACGATCGAAGAACAGACGGAACAGTGCCTGCGAAATGTCGAGCGCGTATTGGTCGCAGCCGGCAGCTCACTGAACCAGTGCGTGCAGATGACGATCTATATTTCCGACGGCGATTTGTGGGGCCGGGTGAATGCGGCGTACGCGACGGTGCTCGGTGCGCATCGTCCTGCGCGTGCGGTCGTGCCCGTGAAGGAGCTGCACTTCGGATATCAGATCGAGATCCAGGCGGTCGGCGTGGTGGCTGGCTGACCATGGGTGCCTGGAGCGGACTCACCGCGGTCGTGACCGGTGGGTCGGGCGGGATCGGCGAGCAACTGGCCGTGCAACTCGCATCCGGTGGTGCCCGTGTGGCCATTGTGGCGCGTCGGCGCGATGAGCTCGAGCGCGTCGCGTCGCGCTGTCGTGAGGCGCAGCGGACCGCGGGCACATTCGGGGACGCCGCCGGCGAAGCCGTCGTGGTCATTCCGTGCGACGTGTCGGAGCGTGCGCAGTGTGAACGGATGGTTGCCGAAGCCGTTCGCCGGTTGGGCAAGCTCGACGTGTTGGTCCACAACGCGGGGCAGGGCATGTGGTCGCGCGTCGACGACGTGCAGGATCTATCGGTCTACGAAACGATGCTGCGCGTGAACTATCTGAGCGTGGTCTGGCTGACCTGTGCAGCACTGCCGCATCTCGAGGCGACGAAGGGGCGCATTCTTGGCGTCGGGAGCCTGTCCGGGAAGATCGGCGTGCCGCTCCGGAGCGGGTACGCCGCCGCGAAACATGCGATGACCGGTTTCCTGGATTCGCTCCGCATCGAGGTGAAGGCCGCGGGGATTTCGGTGACGATGATCCACCCAGGGTTCGTCGCCACCGGATCGCAGGCCCGCAACTTGGGCGCGGACGGCCAGGTGCTCGGCCAGATGCCAAGAAAAGTGGGTGGGATGTCAGTGGCCGTGTGCGCGACGATGCTGCTCGATGCCGGCCACGCGAGGAGGCGCGACGTGGTGCCCAGTTTTCGGGCCAAGCTTGCGCTCTGGCTGCGGCTCGTCGTGCCGGACTACGTGGATGCCTCGACCGCGCGCGCGATCATGGGGAAACCCTAGGACGCGTTGCATGCCGAGACGTCGGCAGCCGTCCGACCCAAACGCAACCGGCGCCGAGGATCTCCTCGGCGTCGGTTGCGTTACTGATACTGCCGTGCAGCGCGGAGCTTAGCGCCCGCCGCCACGCCGGCCACCGCGACCCAACGCGGCGAGGTTTTCGTCGAGCTTCGCCTTGTCGGCGTCCGAGCTGACCAGCGCTTTCAGATCCGCGTTACGCGTGTTGTTCGCGGCGCCCATCTTTTCGGCAAAGTCAGGAGCCTGACGGTCGAGCGCGGCAAGCGCTTCGCGGGCCGCGACGATGACCGTCTTGGCCTTCGCCGTCTGGTCAGCGTTCAGCGTGATGCCGTTGAACGTGCGGGCCAGCGTCGTCGAGTCGCGCACTTCCGGGCTCATCCGGGCGCGACCACCACCGCCACCACCACCCTGGGCCGAAGCCGATCCGACGACGGCCATCAGCAGGCCCACTACTGCGACAAACTTCTTCATTGAGTATTCCCTCAGTCGAGATGTCAATTGCTCCCGTCGCGGCGAAAGTGCCGTGACATCAACTGACACTACGGGTTCTCCGCCCAATACGTTGGGGCGATACCGTCTCCTCAACGATGCCCCGCGTTACTCATAGCGGAGGGCATCAATGGGGTCCAAGCGGGCGGCTTTCTGAGCCGGGATCACGCCGAACACGACGCCGATGCCGATGCTGGCCACCACGGCGATCACGGTGAGCCCAATCGGCGGATCGGTCTGGATGCTCATCATGGCCGACAGCCCACGGCCGGCGGCGAGTCCGACGACGATGCCGATCGCCCCGCCGATGCCGGTGAGCGTTGCCGCCTCTATCAGGAATTGGAGCAGGATGTCGCGGCGCGTGGCGCCCATCGCCTTTCGTACGCCAATTTCGCGCGTGCGCGCCGTGACGGAGACCATCATGATCGCCATCACACCGATACCACCAACGAGGAGCGCGACGGACGCAAGCACGATCATCACGAGGAAGAAGGTCCCGGTGATCTTGCCGAAAGTGTTGAGTATCTGGTCCTGCGTCAGCAGGTCAAAGGTGTTTTTGTCAGCGGGGCGCAAGCGGCGCATTTCGCGCAGTGTCATCGTCACCGCTTCCTGCGCGTCGGACACACTGACGCCCGGTTTCGGCTTCACGCAGATGAAGAGTGCGTTGGTCTTGTCGACTCGGTAGGCGAAGTACACGTACCGGAACGGCATGATGGCCCCGTTGTCGATACCTGGCGGCGCGAAAATGTTTTGCGGCGGCACGTACAGTCCGACCACTTCCACGGGTTTCCCGCCGATCATGATGGTCTTGCCGATCGGGTCCAGGTAGCCAAACAGCTGCCGCACTTTTGCCTCCTGAATGACGGCGACAGGCGAGCCGGTCCGGAGTTCGGAGCGGGTGAACCACCGGCCGCGCGAGAGTTCACCTCCCTGGATGTCCTGGAAGTGGTCGTCGGCGCCCGTGACTATTGTCGGGCGCGTCCGCTGACCAGCGTACTCCAAGCTGGCCTGGACCTGGGCCCAGATGCCGGCATAGAGCACCTCGGGGAGCCTCGCGATGCGGTCCGCCTCTTCGGCGGTGAGGTCGGGCCGGATACGGATTGCCTTCGGGAGGTTCTCCGGGTTCACCGGTGTAGTGTTGAACACCTTCATCACGTAGAACGTCGTCGGACCAGCCACCTCGATGGAGTTCGTGATCTGCTTCTCGATACCCTGGACCATCGACGCCATCGTCATCACCGTGGCGACGCCGATCACGACGCCGAGGATGGTGAGGCCGGAGCGCAGCTTGCTGATGCGCAATGCATCGAACGCGATCCCGAAGTTCTCGGTCGACGTAGCGAGGGAAAACTGACGATGCAACGTCATTCCGCCCTCAGCGCGGTGATCGGGTCAAGTTTCGCCGCGCGCCGCGCGGGATAGACTCCGAAGAGCACGCCGACACCTGCGCCGAGGACCACGGCGAGTACCACCGACCACCAGGTCACGCGGGCGGGCAGCGGCGAGAGCGTAGCCACCAGCTGCGCGAAGCCCCAGCCGCTCAGCACGCCGATGATCCCGCCTGCGGTGGCGAGCGCGATCGCTTCGGCGAGGAACTGTCGCTCGATGTCCCTCGCGCGCGCGCCCACAGCCTTGCGAATGCCGATTTCCCGCGTGCGTTCGGTCACGGCCATCAGCATGATGTTCATGATCACGATACCGCCAACGATCACACCGATCGCGACGACGGCCGGAATGACGCTGAAGAGGACGGCGGTGAGTTGCTTCCAGAAATCCACCAACGCATCGGCGGTTTCGATCGAGAAATCAGCCTCCTCGCGCGGGCGCAGGTGGTGGGCGATGCGCATGGCTTCTTCAGCGCGCTTCATCCCGTCGGCCACGTCGACCGCCTGCTGCATCTTGACCGACACGGTCGTGGTGAGCCGGCGGCCGTACAGCATTTCATATCGTGACAGCGGGAGCAGTGCGAAGCTATCAAACGACTGCCCAAGGACGCGGCCCTTCGATGCGACCACGCCGACGACCTCGAGCCGCTCGAGTCCGAACCGCACCGACTGGCCGATCGGGTTGACCTGCTCGAAGAGCTTTTCCGCCACCTCGTGGCCGATCACGACCACGGCGCGCCGCTGATCAACGTCGAGGTCGGTGATGCCGCGGCCCGCCTCCATGCGGTAGTCCTGTACGATCTGGTAGGGCGGCGTGATCCCGAAGACGAGCACGTCGCCGACGGTGCGGTCGCGCCAGATGACATCGGACTGCGGCGTGGGCCAGCCGGAGGTGATGCCGACCGCTTCCGCGTCGGGGAGCGCAGCCGCCACGGCTGCTGCGTCGGCCCTGGAGATGCGCGGCCGGCGCGACACGCGCTGCCACTGCTCGTCGTTGAACGGTCCGACCTGGATCGGCGTCCGACGCACCTGAAACGCGTTCGTGCCGATCATCGCGTCCGCGATGTTCTCCTTCACGTACGCATTCATGCCCTGGATAATCGCGACCACCGCGACGAGAAACGCCACGGAGACGATGATGCCGAGGAGCGTGAAGAACGATCGGAGCTTGTTGGCTCCTATCTGGCCAAATGCGGTGCCGAGAATATCGCGGGTTTGGATAGTCTACTCGTCTCTTAACGCAGCGATCGAGTCAAGCCTCGGCGCCTGCTGAGCGGGTCGCAGGCCAAGGCGCGCGCTGAGGTGCAGGCAAATGCGCGCGCTGAGTTACAGGCAAATGCGCACGCCGGTGAACGGGCTACTCATGCCGAAGGGCCGCCACCGGATCGAGCTTGGCCGCGCGCATGGCCGGAAGCATCCCGAAGATGATACCCGTGACGGCGCTCATGCCGAGTGCCGCGACGATGGCCAAGGGCGGCACGGAGGCGGCGATTGGCGTCACGTTTTTCACAAGGACGGCCACCATCCAGCCCAGGGCGAGCCCGATCATCGCACCGGTAGCCGTGAGGGTGACGGCTTCGACGAGAAACTGCCAGAGAATCGTGTGCCGCGTGGCGCCGAGGGCTTTTCGCACCCCGATTTCGCGCGTGCGCTCCGTGACCGAGATCAGCATGATGGCCACGACGCCAACGCCGCCCACGAGTAGTCCAACGGACGACAATGCGATCATCACGAGGAAGAACATCCCGAAGATCTTGTTGTAGATATCGAGAATGCGATCCTGCGTGATGATGGCGAAGTTCGATTCGCGGCTTGGCTTGAGCCCCCGCATGCCGCGCAACGTCGCTTGGACGTCATCCATGGCGACCGCTGGCGCGACCGTGTCCGCCGGCTTCACGACTAGGGTCATCCACTCGACGCGGGCGCCAAGGTGGCGGGCGAGTGAGAGAATCGGCATCACGCCGCTCGGGCGCTCCGGCCCGGACAAGAAGCTCGTGGCGTCTTTAAAGACGCCGATCACGAGGAAGGGTCCGCCGCGCGCGCTCCCTGAGGTCAGCATCACTTCCTTGCCCACGGCGGGTTCACCGAGGAACAGCCGCTCAGCCGCGACATGATTGAGCACCACCACGCGCGACGCGCTATTCGCCTCCTGGTCCGTGAACGCCCGCCCGTCGATCAGGTCCGGCGGGTTGATCTGCGGCCAGTTGCTGGTGAATCCCGTCAGGCTCGTGGAGGCGAGGTACCGGTCGCGGTACTTCATCGATGCGTTCCAGCTCTGCTGCGCGCCGACCTCGGCCACAGATGGGATGCGCTCGAGCGCTGCGACTTCGAAGAACTGGAGCGGTGGGTTCGAGCGCCATCGGCACGAGTCCCCGGAATCGCCACAGTTTTCGAACACGATTGGGAACCGGTTCACAAAGAACGTCGTTGGGCCGGCTGACTCCAACTGGGCGGCGACACTGACGTTGATGCCGTGCACGGCCGCCGAGATCACCACGACGACGAAGACACCGACGGCGATGCCGAGGATCGTGAGTCCGGCGCGCGTCTTGTTCGCCCGCATCGCCTCGAAGGCGATGCCCACGCCTTCGAGCGACATCTTGACCTTGTCTACGAACTTCATCTATTCCTGCCGGAGTGCGGCCACGGGGTCGAGCAGCGACGCGCGGCTCGCGGGATAGACGCCGGAGATGACTCCGACCCCGGCGCCGATGAGGACGCCGACCACGATCGACCATGGGGCGACAAACGTTGGCATCGGCGTCGTGCTGCGGATCAGGAGCGCCAATCCGGCGCCCGCGGCAATGCCGAGGGCGGCGCCGAATGTACTGAGTGTGGTGGCCTCAATCATGAACTGGATCAGGATGTCCCGGCGCTTTGCTCCAAGCGCCTTTCTGATGCCGATCTCGTGTGTCCGCTCGGCAACTGCCACGAGCATGATGTTCATGATGACGATCGCGCCGACGACGAGCCCGAAGGCAGGCAGGGCGATGCCGGCAAGCACGAGGTAGCCCTTGATCTTGTTCCAGAAGTCAAGCGCGGTGTCGGCGGTCTGGAGCGAGAAGTTGTCCTTCTGCGACGGACGGAGCTGGTGCCGGGCGCGCATGACGGCGCGGACTCGCTCTTGCCCGTCGGTGATCGCATCTGCGGTGGGCGTCTGGACCACGAGGGCGTCGATGGCGTGTGCTTCGCGGTTGAGGAGCCGGTGGATCGGTGAACGGAACGGCGCGTACACGTAGTTGTCGAACGACATGCCGAAAGCGCTGCCGAGCGACTCGCCGATGCCCACGACGGTGTACATCTTGCCGCCAATCTTCACTTGGCGGCCGAGCGCGTCGACCGTGGGGAAGAGTCGCTTGACCAGATCGGGCCCCAGCACGACAACGTTCGACCCCTGAGTCAACTCGCCGGGCGTGAACAACCGTCCGTCGGTGACGCCGAAGCGCTTGATCTCGAAGTAGTCGCCGTCCACCGCCGTGACATTTCCGCGGCGAGGCCGCGAATACTCCGATTCAACCTGGACTCCTGCCTCAGAGTAGATCGACCAGAGGGTGCCTGACGGGAGGGCGTCGACGACGGGCTGCACGTCGCTTTCGAGAATCCGCGGACGGCGGTTGTACTCCAGCTGGGTGGTCCGGTCGACGCCGGCCATGTTGATGTTCGGGCGGTGGCGCAGCTCGAACGAGTTGATGGCGATCAGTTTGCCGATGAGATCGTTCTCCATGTAGCGGCTCATGCCGTCGACGATCGAGACGACGGCAATGAGGAACATCACGCCAATGCAGACGCCAAGGGCCGTGAAGAAGCTTTTGAGCTTCTGCACACGGATGGTCGCGAACGCGAGCTTAACGGCTTCGAAGAACGGCAAATGGATCTTTCCGGTGGACCTTAGTTGCCCATCTTGGCCGCGAACTTCTCCCGCCGGTCGTCGCTGGCGATCAGGCCGTCGCGAAGCACGACGACGCGGCGGGCGTGCGCGGCGATATCGGGCTCGTGCGTGACCATGATCACGGTCTGGCCGCTTTCGGCGAGCTGCGCGAAAACTTTCATGATCTCTTCGGACGTCGAGGAGTCGAGGTTACCGGTCGGCTCGTCGGCGAGAAGGATAGAAGGCCGGTTGACGAGCGCGCGTGCGATGGCCACGCGCTGACGCTGACCGCCGGATAGCTCGTTGGGACGGTGATGCACGCGATTGCCGAGCCCGACGGAGGCGAGCGCGTCATTCGCCCGCTGTTTCCGCTCGGCGGACGACACGCCCGCATACACGAGCGGCAGTTCCACATTGTGGAGCGCCGTGGCGCGGGGCAGGAGGTTGAACGTCTGGAAGACGAATCCGATTTCCTTGTTCCGGACGCGCGCGAGGTCGTCGTCCCTCATCGTCGAGACCATCTGGCCGTTGAGCCAATACTCGCCCGCACTAGGCGTGTCGAGGCAGCCGATCAGGTTCATGAGGGTCGACATGCCCGAGCCCGACGGTCCCATGATCGCGAGGTACTCGTTGCGCCGGACTGCCAGGTTTACTCCACGGAGGGCGCGGACGACTTCGCCGCCCATGTCGTATTCGCGCGTGATCTCGCGCGTGACGATGACCCATTCCTTGCTCGGCACCTTCCCGGCCGCGCCGACAACCACCTGCCGCTCCGCGGTCGTGGAGAGCGGTGCTTCTTCTGTTGCGTTGCTCACCTGTTATTTACTCCCGGCTTTTTTGGCCACATTGACTTTCGGTGCTGGCGTTTCGCGGACGAGCGTACCGTCCTTGAGTTCGCGAATCGCCTGGTAGGTACCGCCGACGATCTTTTCGGTCCCGCTGAGGCCGGAAAGCACCTCGAAGTACTTCTCGCCGGCGATACCGACCTTTACGGGCTTGAAGGTCACTTTGTTGTCCGCGCCAATCACGAAGACGCCTTCGACATCCTTCTTGCCTACTTGCTTGGTCGGCGTGGTACGGCCCGGCATCTCGGTCGTATCGGCGTTCAGTAGTTCCTCGTTCTCACGCACCGTCAACGCGATGATCGGGATCGCGAGCACCTGCCGGCGGGTGTCCGTGATGATCTTGGCCGTGGCCGAGAAGTCCGGCTTGGTCTCCTTGGGCGGGTTGATCAGGCGGATCGTGACTTCGTAGTCGATCGCCTGGTCACCGCTGGCCGTCGCCGTCGCACCGCGTACGGAGCTGTTTGAAATCTTGACAACACGGCCGACGAAGGTCGTGTCTGGGAAGGCGTCGAGCTGGACGACGGCCGAGTCGGCGATCTTGATGCGCGAGACGTCGGTCTCGTCGACCTTCACCTTGGTCTCGAGTGTGCTCATGTTCGAGATCGTGAGGAGCGTCGCGGCGTCACGATTCATCGTTCCCTGAATCGCCGTTTCACCCTGCTCGATCACGAGGCGTGTGATCCGCCCAGCCATTTCGGCGTACAGCGTTGTCTTGCCGAGCCGCACGCGCGCGTCCTTTACCCCGGCCTCGGCCTGCTCGACGTTATGGCGCGAGGCTTCGACGAGCGCTTGGTTGACGTCCACGGCGGTCTTGAGCTGCTCGAGCTGTTCCACCGACACGAGATTGGGGTTGCTCTGGCGGATATCCTGCGACCGGCGATAACTGTTGGTCACCTGCTGCAGGTTTGCCGCGGACTGCGCGGCCGAGGCCTTGGTATTGGCGAGCTGTGCTTCCGATCGCTGCAGCGCCGCATCGAACTCCTGCGGATCGATCTGCAGGAGCAGCTGCCCCTTTTTGACGTTGTCGCCTTCCTTCACCGCGAGCCGAGTGATGCGGCCGGTGATGTCGGCAGCCACGTCAACCTTCATCTGGGCGCGCACCTGACCGCTCGCGGTCACGGACGCCACGAGATCGCGCTTCTCGATGGTCTCCATCCGGACGTCGGTGGCTTTGTTGCTGCGCTTCGATGCGCTCAGGACGCCGATGGTCGCGATGGCAACCAAAAGTACGCCGCCGACCACCATTTTGGTATTTTTGCTCATAGCTACGGTCTCAGTTAACGGAGGGAGCGACCGACGGTGCCTTCCAGCGCCGCGTACGCTCTGTGGAATTCATAGAGAGCATCGATCCGGTCGGTCTCCGCTCGTTCAAAGTCGCCACGGGCCTGCTGCAGATCGACGAGGCTGTTGAGCCCCACCCGGTAGCGTTCCTGCGCCAGCTGGAGCGCGTTGCGCGCGGCCTGCGCGTTCTGCTCCTGAAGCCGAAACGTGCGGTATCCCACGTTGAGCGTCGTCCATGCGGAGGTGACGTCTGCTGTGAGCCGGAGTTCCTGCGCGCGGATGCTGTAGCGTGCGTCGAGTTGACTGGACGCGGCACTCTGGACGTTTGTTTCGCGGTTGAAGCCGTCGAACAGCGGCAGCGACAGGCCGAGCGACAGGTTGTACGGTTGCGACGTGAACTTGAACGGGTACTGATTGTTCTGATCCCGCAGCGCGTTGGACTGGGCGTCGGTGAACGCGATCTGGTTGCAGGCGGCGGTGATGGACGACATGCCAGCGCCGCGGCGGAGCGAATCGCTGGTGAAACAGCCGCTACGGCTGCTGGCGGTTTGCGCAATGCCCTGATTCACGAGATAGTCGCCGTCCCGGTACTTCTGTGCGGATCCGCCGAAAGAGGCGCTCGCCGACACGGACGGCAGATACGCCCCCTGCGCCGACCGGTAGGTGGCGTTGGCCGACTGCTCGCGATGCTTGAGTGCCCGGAGCGTCGGATTGGCGTCGGTCGCCATCTGGAGCAGTGAGGCGACGGTCAGCTTCGGCTCGCTGACCTCGAACTTCGAGGTCAGCACGACCTGGTCGGGCTTGGCGACGCCGATCTGCTGGAACAGCTGGAGGATCGCCACGTCGGCCAGGTTATGGGCGCGGAGCGCCGCCACCTGTTGTTGCCCGACGGCGACTTCGGCGCGGATTACGTCCAGCGAGGTCGCCGATCCGACGCCGGCCTTGGCGCGGGCGAGGTCGAGCTGCAGTTGCGTTGAGACGATAAGGGAATCCTGAACCGCTGCGCGCGCGGCCGTCTGCAACACGAAGAGATATTGCTGCGAGACCGTCGAAATCAGTACCTGCTCAGATGCCGCCGCATCGCTCTCCGACGCGTTTTCGTTGGCCTGGCTTCTGCGAAGGTTGGCGAAGGTGTTCGCGTTGAGGCTCGCCCTCAAGTCGACTCCCCACGACGACGACATAATGTCGGAATTCGCCCCGAATGCGACGCCGCCGAAGAACTGCGGACGGCCCTGCCGGTATCCGAACCCGGCGCTTGTGCTGGCGCTCGGAAAAAAGGCGCCATATGCGTTTCGCACGGCATACGTGGCCCGCTGGCGCGCGTTGAGCGCCTGGAGATGCGCCGGGTTGTTTTGCGTGGCCAAGCGGATCGCTTCCTCGAGTGTCAGCGAGGTCGGGACCGTCGGCTGTGCCGCGACTGACGCGGCGGGTGCGAGGAGGGCGAGCGAGAGGATGGACAACTTCAGCAGGCGCATCGAGTTCGGTTCCAGATTAAGTGTTCGGTAACAACCAACCTATGATGGCGGTATTGGTCGGGTTTCAGTTGGAGAGCAGTCGCGAAAGGGTGGTGTGAGCGCTGAGCCCGACCGCAGGCAATCGCTCGCGCTTCGGTTCAGTCCCGGAGCGCAGTGAGCTGCAAGGCCGGGATCGAAGCCTTGATGATCCGTCCGTCGGGACTGATCCAGAGTTCTCGCAGTGAACCGCCCGGGCCGTGCAGGGCGAGCCGCACTGTCTCGAACTGGCGGAGGTCGATGCTGAGTCGTTCCGCACCGACCCGTTCGACACGAACCGACTCGACGACGTTGCGCTGCGGCACCAGCACGGGCACCGTCGCGCCGGCGCCGCGCCGGGCGATGAACCAGAGCTGATGGACGATGTCGTCGTCCGCGACCACGGTTCCTGCCGTCAGGCGGAACTCACGGGCCGATTCACCGTCCGCCTGCCGAAGGAGCGAGGCATAGCGATTGCGCGACGCCTGTCCGCTATACGACGCCACCACTTGGCCGGCTTCGCGGACCTCGCGTTGGTAGCGAACGGGAAACCCGTTCGTGTCGGCGTTGACGCCTGGTGCCGTGCGGCGCTGTCCGATGGCCTGGGTGGCCTGCGCCACGAGCATGCGGCCGTCGGCGCCTGGGGCAGAGCGGATTGAAAAATCCTCGCGCCCGATCCGTTCGCCGTCGCGGTACAGCGTAAAGCTGCCCTCATCGAGCGGCGTGACCTGCGCCGCCGCTGACGTGGCGGTTAGCATGACAATCGTCAGGACGAGGAAGGCAAGCTTTAACATCCATAAAAATAACCTGCTTGCCGCGGATATGCAAGGCGGCCGGAAGCACGGCCGGAAGCGCCGCCATCAGTGGGGGCGACAACGGCGCTGGCGCGCGGCCGATTCGGGTGGTGTTGGGTATAATCAGATCGTGACTCGAGCCCGGACCCGGTGGTGGGCCTTGGCGGCATCGGCGGCCCTGCTCGCCGGCGCCGGCTGGCTGCGCACAGGCTCCGTCGCGTTGTTGATCGTCACCTGGGTAGCGGTCCTCGCTACGGGTGCGCTCACCTGGACCAGTCGGCGGACGCCTTCGGCGCTCTGTTGTGCAGCCGTGTTGCTGGCGTTTGTGGTGTGCGACGCCGTTGACGGGAGCCGTGAAGCGAGATGGTCGGCGAACCCGACCGTCGTCGCTGCGAAGGTGACCGGCCGCGCCACGGCTGCGATGACGACCCGGCTTCGGGACGAGGCCGAGAACCTGCGCGCGCTCGCGGTCCGGGCGCTGGACGCGCCGCCTGATGCGGCCGAGGCGTTCGTCGCGCTGGACGCTATACGCTCCAACGAACCGACCCGGTCAGTGGCGCTTGCGCGCGGTGGCACGCTCGTCGCTTGGTCTGGGCATCATCTGGTACCGGTCGATTCGCTCGCCGGTCCGGTCGGCGTCATCGCGAGTGAGTTCTACCTCGCTCTCTACGCCATCGCGGGGAGGGGAGGCGACCGCGCCGTAGCCTCCACGCTGATCCACGCCGAGCGGCCGGCCGATGCGCTGGCCGACGCGCTCGACGAACCGGTGGCTGCCGAGTTCAATGTCGCCGGGTTCGCCTACCTCCCGGCTGGGTCGTCGCCAGCGGACTCGGCGCAGGTGGTCAGCGTGGCTGGCGTCCCGGTGATGTTGGTGCGCGCCATCGCGCTGGGGGCTCCGGAATTGCGCCAGCGCCTGGCGGAAGCCGCGCGTGAGCGCGGCATGGCCATGCTCGGCCTCGCCTTGCTGCTCTTCCTCGGCACGACCTGGCGAACGGGACGTGTCGCCGAGCGGTACGGCGGGCTCGCGGTGTCGCTCTTGCTGATCGCGACACTGCCGCTGTCGGGGTTGTCGAACCGGACGGCGTTGCTCAATCCGGCATTCTACTACATCGCCGCGGGCGGCCCGCTGACCGCGAGTATCGGCGCCATGGCGCTCGCCGGGGTGTGCATCTTGGTCGCGATGCTGGCGATGCAGCGCGCGCACCGCTTTGCACGGGCCGGGTGGCGCGCGGCGGTCGTGATCGTCTCGGTGGCCGTGTTGGGGCCGTTTCTCCTGTCGAACATCTCCCGCGGGATCCGGTTTCCCGCCACCGGCGCGCCGCTCGTACTCTGGATCGCGTGGGAGACGGCGGTCTTTCTCGCTGCGGTCGTCGTGCTCTACGCGGGCGTCGCCGCCGGCGAAGCGATGCTCGGGGCCCGTCGTGGCCTGCCCGGATGGGTCGGTCCTCTGCTCGCGATCGTGGCTGCCGCGATGGCGCCATTCGTCGTCGAGCCGCGTGGCGGCCTCCCGCAATGGTACACGGCGCTCTGGGTGCTGGCGATCGTGACGCTGGCCGTCGCGCGTCACACACGCGGCACGCTCTGGGCGGCTGCGACGGTCGCCGCGTTTGGGGCGGTGACGCTCGTGTGGAGCGAAACGGTGAAGGCGCGCGTGCAACTCGCGGAGCAGGACGTCGCGGCACTGAGTACCGCAGACTCGAGCGCGAGCGTCCTGTTGTGGCGGTTCCCGGAACAACTCGACTCGATGACGGCGCCGAGGTCGCGCGTCGAACTGCTCGCGCGGTACGCCGCGTCGGACCTGGCGAGTAGCGACCTGCCGGTGAACGTGACGTCGTGGAACCCGCAGGGGCGGATTATCGCGAATCTCCGGGTCGGGATCGGGTCGGGCACGGCGCGCGGCGTTGAATATTTCGCGCGCGAAGCGGCGAACGCGATGCAGCCGGTGCTGACACATGTGCCGGGCGAGCTGGGAATCCTCACGCTGATGGCGATTCCACACGCCGACCAGTCCGTGACCTCCGTGGTCGTTGCGCCGCGCACGCGACTCGTCACGCCGGATCCGTTTCCGACGATCACCGGGCTCAGGCGCTCGCGCGACGCGGCCGGATATCCGCCGTACTCCCTCCAGTTCGCACCAGCGGGCATGGCACAGTACATCGCCACGGCGGCCCAGTGGACGCGTCGCAACGAAGAGTTGCACGGCGACTGGTTTCTTCCGCCGTCTGCCGGACGAGTGCTTCACGTACATGCACGGGTTCCGTTGAGTGGATACGGCGCGCTCGCGACGCGCGGCGGACTGATCGCCTTTCTCAACCTTGGCCTACTCGGCGTGGTCTGGCTCCTGCTGATTGTCGCCGATGGGGGCGCGCTGCGCTGGGCCCGCGAACGGGGCCGCATCTGGTTGCGCAGCTACCGCGCGCGGCTCACGCTCGCGCTGTTCAGCGCGTTCATGCTGCCCGCACTCGCGTTCGCGGCGTGGAGTTACCGGTGGCTGCAGGACGAAGATGCCGCGACTCGCGACCTGCTCGTGCGCGAGACGCTGCGCGGCGTGGCCGGCGCAGAGAGCGCGGGGCTGGATTCGCTTGCCGCCCGCTTTGACACGCCGCTCTTTCTCTACGCGAACGGCGTCATGATTCTGACGAGCGATCCGCTCTTTGATGCGCTCGCACCCGTGGGCCGTCTGCTTCCCAACGTCGCGGCCCGCGCCTTGCTCGAAAACGACGACGGGTTTGCGACGGCCGAACTGCAGGTGGCGGGAGAACCGATGCGCTTCGGGTTCCGCGTCCTCAACGACACGACGACGGCGACGAGTCTCGTGCTCGGTGCGCCGTCTCGCTCGGTCGAGTTGGCGCTTGACCCGCGCCGCCGCGATCTCGCGTTCTTCGTGCTCTTCGCGACGGTGATGGGCGCGTTGGGCGCCCTCGGATTGTCGGGCATCACGGGTCGGGCCTTTTCGCATCCGATCGGCGAACTCCGCGCCGGCGCATTGGCGCTCGCGGCGGGTGAACGCGAACCGCAACTCGTGGGCAATCCGCCGTCCGAGTTTGAGCCCGTGTTCCACGCGTTCCGCCAGATGGCCCGTGACCTCGAATCCGGGAGGGCGCGCGATGCGCGGGCGCAACGCGTGCTGGCGTGGGGCGAGATGGCGCGGCAGGTGGCGCACGAAATCAAGAATCCGCTCACGCCGATGCGGCTTGGCGTGCAGTACCTGCAACGCGCCAAGGACGACCCGCGGGTGGACTTCCGAAAAGCCTTTGACGAAAACGCCGCACGTTTGCTCGAAGAGATCGGCCGGCTCGACGAGATCGCGCGCGCGTTCAGTCGGTATGGAGCCGGGCCTGATTCGGCGCCACCGGGGCAGGCCATGGACGTCGCGGAAGCGGTCCGCGACGTCGTCCGTCTAGAACAACTGGGCGCCGATGGTGTGCAGTGGGAGGCAACGGGAGTGGACGCGCCGGTCCTCGGCATGTCCCGCCCGGGCGAGTTGCGCGAAGTGCTGCTCAACCTGCTCGAGAACGCGCGGCTTGCCGACGCGCGCCGGGTGACGGCCTCGGTCGAAACCCGCGACGGCCGCGTCATGGTCACGGTACGTGACAACGGACACGGTGTGGCGCCAGAACTCCTTTCGCGCGTGTTTGAGCCGCACTTTTCCACGCGAACGAGCGGGAGCGGACTTGGTCTGGCCATCAGCCGTCGTCTCATCGAGGGGTGGGGCGGGACGATCAGCCTCGAGAGCGGCGCGGGCGCGGGAACAACGCTGACGATCTCACTGGTTCCGGCAGTCTCCGGCTGACAGCTTTAAGCCTTATGGAGAACGACGAACTCCTCGGCCCCGCCACGCGGACGGTCGACATACCCACGCACCTTGCGGCGTGGCAACTCCCACCGGGTTGGAAGTGGGGGGAAAGCGGGTTGCTTGTCGATCACCGGCACATCCAGGAGATCCGGGATTCGTTCGAGCGCTCCCTTGCCCTCGTGACGGCGCCCGCGCCAGCGTACGAACCGTGGCTGTTCAGCGAAGCAAAAGTTTTTGCACATTGCAACCACCCGGCGATTCCCACCACGTTCCACCACTGGTCTGGGCATGCCGGCAACGGGCGCGGTCCAGGCTATCTCCGCCGATGGATCACGGGCGAAACGGTTGGTACGCGCATTCGTCGGCTCGGTACCGATACGGTGCCATACATGCTTGGCGTCTTGCGCGCTGCCGGCTCGGCGATCGCCTACCTGCATGACTCGTCGCATTTGCATGGCGCGATTTCACCCGAGTCGATTTACGTCACGCCAACCAGCCGCGTCTGGTTGCTCGGGTGGCCGTGGGCCGTGCCGCGCGCGGATATTCCCACCTCGCTTGCGCCTGATCCGCGATGGACGCCGTCGCCGCCTGAGTGGACCGCCACCCAGTGGACGCCATCCGCGCTGAGCGATCAGTGGCAGCTTGCGGCCACCTGCTTTGGCATTTTGACCGGCGAACTCCCGCCGCGGCGCGAAATCCCGCCGATTCGCTGGCTTCGGCCAGACTGCCCCTCCAATGTCGCCGAACTGCTCGAGCGTGCGCTCAGTGTCAATCCGGTCGACCGGTTCCATTCGGTGGCATCGCTGTTGCGTGCGATCGAGCAGATCTCATCGTCTGGCAGTTCGGCGATCACGGGACTCGGCGTCGCGTCGGGCGAGTTCAAGCCGATGAACGAAGAGCAGCGCCTCCGCTGGGCCACCGGGGACGAGTACGAGGTACTGTCGTTGCTTGGCTCGGGCACGTTTGGCACGGTGTGGCGCGTGCGTGACCTTACGCTGCAGCGCGAAGTGGCACTGAAGATTCTGCACCCCTCACTCGCGAAGAGCGAGAATGCCCTTTCGCGTTTTAGAAAGGAGGCGCAACTCGCCGCACAGCTGCAGCATCCGGCGATCGTGCCGATCTACTCTTGGGAACAGAGGGGTGGCTTACACTGGTTCGTGATGGAACTTGAGGAAGAAGGCTCGATCGGCGATCTCGTACGGCGTTCGGGGCCGCGTCCGATCGACGAAGTCGCACCCCATCTGGCTACCCTGCTCGAAGGGCTGGCCGCCGCGCACCAGAATGGGATCATCCACCGCGACCTCAAGCCGGAGAACGTTTTGCTCAGTCGCTACGGGCAATGGCGCATCGCCGACTTCGGAATCGCGTCGGCCCTCGGCGGGGACGGCGCGGGCACCAGTGGCACGCCGGCCTTCGCGCCGCCGGAACAGCTCCTTGGCGAGCCGCAGGGCGTGCCCGCCGATCTCTTCGCTGTCGCGGCGATCGCCTACTTCGCGCTCGTGGGGGTGGCTCCGTTTGTTGGCGCCGATGCGCGCAGCATTCTCGCGCAGCAATTGGCGAGCAAGGCCGATCTATCGAAGGTGCCAGCGGAGCTGCGCGGCTGGTTCACGAAGGGACTGTCTGTCGATCCCGACGCACGGTTTGCCGATGCGCTCGTCATGCGCGACGCGTGGAACGACGCCGTGCGCCCATCGATGCGCGAGTCCGAAGATCAGTCGCTCGCCGCGCGCATCAAGCGCGCGGCGGCGCAGTTATTCCGGTAGCCGCTACAGTCGGTAGAGTTTCGCGGCCGTCCCACCCATGATGGCGGCGCGTTCGGCGTCGGTGATCGTGAGCGCGGCCAGCGTATCCTTCATGAGCGGAATGCTACCGATCGCGTGCGGGTAGTCGCTGCCAGCCATGATATGATCCGCGCCGGCGAACTCGATCGCGAGATCCACCGCTTTCGGATTGAAGTTGACCGTGTCGTAGTACCAGGTCTTAAGGTATTCGCTCGGCAGCTTCTTGATGTTCGCGCGGCACTCGGGAAATGCGCGGTAGCCGCGATCGAACCGTTCGACGAGGTAGGGCACGGCGCCGCCGAGATGCGAGAGCACCCAGCGAATCTTCGGGTAGCGCTCCGCGACGCCGCTGAACACGAGCTTGCCGGCGGCGAGCGTGGTATCCATGAGGAACCCGACGAGCGGCATCAGCCAGTACTTGGTCATCGATTCGACGCCGACCGGGTTCGTCGGGTGAATGTGAAGCACGAGCTCGCGGTCGTTCGCGTACTCGTACAGCGGCCAGTAGCGCTCATCGGCAAGGGCGACGCCGTTGACGTTACTGAAGAGCATCGCGCCTGGTGCGTTGAGTTGCTCAACGGCGCGCCGTAGTTCCTTAAGCGAGGCCACCGGGTCATTGAGTGGCAGGGTGGCGAGCCACGCGAATCGTGGGGCCCGTTCGCGCGCGATCGTGGCGAAGTCGTCGTTGGTGAGCGCGGCGAGTTTCGCAGCGACAGCGGCCGTCTCGACGTGCGTGCCCGGTGTGGTGAGCGTCAGAATCTGTGTGTCCACGCCTTCTTGCTCGAGCACGCCCTGCCGGTACGCGATATCGCGGTGGCCCGCGACGGCGACGTTGTAGTCGCCCGGGTAGTGGATCTCGGGGTTGCCGTCCGAGTCGTACTTCACGACGATCGAGCTGTCGCCGCGCCTGAGCGCGTCGAGATAGGCCGGCGGATAGAAGTGGTTATGGACGTCGACAATGCGCACGCGGACACTCCAAGACGGTGAAGAGCGGCGGTGGTTACGCGGAACGCGTGGGGCGCCCAACCCAAACGTAGTAAATGGGCAGCCCGATGAGAACGATGCCGAGGCCAGACGCTGCCTCGGCCGGCGTGCGAATGATCTGGTTGATGACGATGACCACGGACGACACGATGAACAGGGCCGGCAACACGGGGTAGCCCCAGACGCGATATCGCGGCGTGTAGTCGTGGCGCCGCCGCAGCGTGAAGAGCGCGACGGCCAGCAAGGCGAAGAAAATCCACTCGGTGTACACGACGCGAGTGAACAGCGCCCGGTAGGTCCCCGTGGCAATTAGGACCGCGGCCCAGGCCGCCTGCAGCGCGATCGCGCGGTGCGGAGTGCCGAACGCCGGATGCAGCCCGGCCGCCCACTTGAAGAGCAGTCCGTCGACCGCCATCGCCTGATACACGCGCGGGCCGGCGAGGATGACGCCGTTCATCGCACCAAGCGCGGAGAGCATGACCAGCGCCGAGACGACGCGTCCGCCCGCTGGGCCAAGGACCGCGTCGGCGAGCTCTGCAGCGACGCGCGTTGACGCGGCGACCCGTTCCATGCCGAGGGCATGCAGGTAGGCGGCGTTAGCCAGCACGTAGAGGACGGTGACGGTCAGCGTCCCGATCATGAGTGCCTTCGGGATTGTGCGCGTCGGGTCGACGGTTTCCTCGGCCGTATACGACACCATATGCCAGCCACCGTACGCGAAGAGCCCGGCGATGAGTGCCATCACGATGCCGTCAGCGGTCACGGCTCCCGTGGCGAGGGTGGGCGCCGTCGCCGGTGCGGCTGGATCGCCGAGTAAGAATGCCATGCCGATGATCAAGACCAACGCCATCACCTTCACGAGCGTGAGCGTGACCTGCACGGCACTGCCGTGCCGCACGCCGCGGTAGTTGACGGCCGACAGGACGATCATCGCCACAATCGCCATCACCTTGGTGCCAGTGGGTCCAACGGGTACGAAGGTGCCGGCATACCGAGCGAAGATCATCGCGATGATTGCGATGATCCCGGTGTGCATCGTCCAGAACATGGCCCAGCCCCAGAGAAACCCGACGGCGGGCGAGAAGGCGCGCTTGAGATACACATACACGCCGCCACTCGCGGGCCAGGCCGACGCGAGCTCGGCGATGACCAGTGCGCCGATGAGCGTCAGTAGCCCGGCGCCGAGCCAGACCGCGATCGCGGCGCGGCCGCTCGGAACCGCGAGGAGGATTTCCGAGGGTTGCACGAAGATCGACGCGCCGATGATGATGCCGGCGACCATTGCCGAGGCGCGCCAGATGCCGATGGAGCGACGGAGTCCGCTGGTCGTGTTCGGAGGGGTGATGGGCATGCCACAACCTATGGCCGCCTCGCGCGGCCTCGCGAGCGTGCCGGGCTTGGTGGGCGTTATCGTTCACCCATGACGAACCATCCGCGAATACTCATTGGTACTGTTGCGCTGCTCGGTCTGGTGCCTCTGCCGACCCTGTCCGCGCAACGCGGAGTGACCGCTGCCGATTCCGCGCGCGCCGACTCCGTGGCGCGGACGCTCTCGCAGGTGCGGGTGACCGTGACGCGGAGTGGCACCAGCGGCACCACCGTGCAGCGATCGCCGTGGGCCGTGGCGGTGCAGGACCGCGGTGACATCACGCGCGGCCAGTCCACGACCGGCATCGACGAAGCGTTGAACAACGTTCCGGGCGTGATGGTTGCCAACCGGTACAACTGGTCGGTCGACCAGCGGCTGTCGATTCGCGGCGCGGGTGCGCGCGCGAACTTCGGCATCCGAGGCGTCAAGGTGCTGCTCGATGGCGTGCCGCAGTCGTTGCCCGATGGACAGAACCAGCTGACGAATGTGGACCTCGCTAACATCGGTCGCGTCGAAGTGCTGCGCGGCTCGGCGTCCTCGTTGTACGGCAATGGATCGGGCGGCGTCGTCGCGTTCGAGACCGATCGCTCGGCGCCCGACCGGCTCGGGGTTTCGGCTCGCCTGACCAGCGGGTCGTTCGGGATGTCGAAGGTGCAGGGTCGCTTTGCTGGGCGTGCGGGCGGTGCGACCGGTTCATTGTCGTTCTCGCGCACCAAGATCGGCGGATTCCGAATGTTCGACAGCGCCGAAGTGCGTCAGGTGATGAGCACGGCAGATTTCGCGGCCGGTCCCGGCAACACCGTCGAACTGCGGGCGAGCTTCGCCGACATGCCGACGTCGCTCAATCCCGGCGCGCTGACGGTTGCCGAGTACGCGAAGAACCGCGATTCTGCGTCGGCGACGAACCTGGCGCGGTACGCCAACAAGGTGCTCGCACAGTCGCAGTTCTCGGCGCGCCTGAAGCACGAGGGCGAAGGCGCTGAGTGGGGTGTAGTCGCGTACGTGCACCGGCGCTTTGTCGACAATCCGCTCGCGGCGCCGCCGCCCGGTACGCCCGGCGTTGGCGTTGGCACGCTCTCCACACTGAACCGTTGGGTGACCGGTTCGCGCGCCGATCTCACGTTCTGGCGGCCGTCCGATGCGCGGCGGCCGCGCATCAATCTGGGTGTCGATGTACAGCGCTCGCTCGATATCCGCCGCAACTGGCGTGTGACGAACGGACGCCGCACCGTCGGCACCGACACGCTGCTCCTCGAGCAGGGCGAGAGCGTCATCGCCGTGGGCCCGTTTGCCTCGTTCCAGTGGTCGCCACTCGAGCCGCTCACGGTGAGCGCCGGCGTGCGTCGCGACCAGCTCACCTTCGATGTCACTGACCGATTCCTCAAGGACGGCGTGAACAACTCGGCCACGCGGGACATGACGGCCCAGACCATGCATGTCGGCGGCAGCTGGGTGGCGTCGCGCGCACTCACGGCGTACGCCAACGTGGCGACCGCATTCGAGACGCCGACGACGACCGAGCTGTCGTCGCGGCCCGACGGCGCCGGCGGGTTCAACCCGGACCTCGGTCCACAGCACGTAGGCACCATCGAAGCGGGGCTTCGGGGCGAGTTCAGTCGGATGACCTACACGGTGTCTGCGTTCCGGACGTCATACCGTGACGCCATCGTGCCGTACCTCGAGTCGAATGGCCGCGCCTATTTTAGGAACGCCGGCCGGACGCGCAACCAGGGGCTCGAGATGGGGCTCACGGCCGCCGTAGCGTCGTGGTTCGACGTGAACGTTGCGTGGACCGAGTCGTACTATCGATTTACCAGCTACCTTGCGCCACGCACCGCGATGATCACGGACACGCTTGATGGCAAGCGGGTGGCGGGCGTGCCGGACCGGTTTGTGCGGATCGGCGCGCGTACGCGGTACCACGCCGTGACGCTCGATCTGGATCACACGTGGAGCGGCACGGTGTATGGTGACGACCGCAATACGGTGCAAGTGGACGATTGGGGGAAGGGCGCACTCAACGCGCGCGTCGCGTGGGCCGGCAACGTCGGTGCGGCACGGGTTTCGCCGTTTGTGGCAGTCAATAATGCGTTCCGTGTCGCCTATGTGGGTTCGGTCAATGTGAACGGCGCGTTCGGGCGTGTGCTCGAGCCAGCGCCCCTCCGCAACTTCTATGTTGGAGTCGAAACAGGATGGCGCGTCGTACGGTAAAGAAGCAGCTGCCGCTGGATCAGCCGTTTGTCATCAGGAAGTCACGCATTGCTGGCAAGGGCGCCTTTGCGAACCGAACCATTAAGAAGGGCGAGCGTCTCATCGAGTACCTCGGTGAACGGCTGACCCATGCCCAGGCGGACGCCCGCTATGACGATCACGCGGGCGGCGCCCATCACACATTTCTGTTTAACGCGAATCCGTCGACGGTCATCGACGCCTACGTCGGGGGCAACGACGCGCGTTTCATTAATCACTCCTGTGCCCCGAACTGCGAGTCGGAGATCGAACGCGGTCGTGTGTTTGTCGACGCGATCAAGCGGATCCGCAAGGGCGGCGAGCTCTTTTATGATTACGCGTACGGCCGTGACGGGACGGAGACGCCCGAGGAAGAGACCGGGCTGTACGGCTGCTGCTGTGGTTCCCGGAACTGCCGCGGCTCGATTCTTGAGGAAGTGACGAAGGCCAAGAAGGCGCGGTTTGAGGTGGGAGCGCGGCGCAGGGGGGATCAGGAGGAGCGCGCCGCGGCACGCGCGGCCTACACGGCCAAGGCGAAGAAGAAGTCGAAGTCGAAGTCGAAAAAGAATACGATGAAGACGAAAAAGAGGCGCTAGGCGGGGTGCGGCGTGTGATGTACAGGCGTTCGAGTGTCGTGACCGGAATCCACTACACGGAGTCGGAATGATTGTAGGTGCCGTAATGATAATTGCCCTCCTGCAGGCTCCGGTCGTGCAGGGGTCCGCGAACGACGGACGTGCTCGGCAGCTTGAGGTGCGCCCTCCGCGCATCGAGGCGGAGGTCGTCGTGGACGGGCGGCTTGACGAGCCGGCTTGGCAGCGTGCTTCGGTGTTGTCAGGGTTTTCACAGTTCACGCCACAGGACGACCTGCCCGCGCCGGATTCGACCCATGTGCGCATCTGGTACTCGCCGACGGCCATCTACTTCGGCGTGCGCGCGTTTCAGCCCGCGGGCACCGTGCGCGCCACGCTCGCCGACCGGGACAAGATCACGAACGACGACAACATCCAGCTGCTGATCGGGACCTTCAACGATCGTCGGCAGGCGACGGTGCTGATGGTGAACCCGCTGGGCGTTCAGGCCGACGGCAACCTCGTGGAGCGCGGGAGCGTGAGCGGCGGCGGATTCAACAGCACCGGTCAGGCAGCCCGCGAGCTTGCAGACCTGTCACCTGATTTTGTCTTCACCTCCAAGGGACGCGTCACGGAGTTCGGATACGAAGTCGAAATCCGCGTGCCGTTCAAGAGTCTCAAGTACCAATCCGCCGACGTCCAGATCTGGGACATTAATGTCGTACGTCAGGTGAACTACCGCGGGTATGAGTACAGCTGGGCTCCGGCGCGTCGTGGCAATGCGTCGTTCCTCGGCCAGGGTGGCACCGTCGTCGGGCTCACGGCGATCAGTCGCGGCCTTGTGATGGACATCACGCCCGAACTCACGCAGCGGACGGAAGGCGTGCCGGATGCCGCACCGGGACAGTGGCACTATACGTCAAAGCGTCCGTCGCTCGGCGGCAACGTGCGATGGGGCATGACAAACAACCTGACGCTCAACGGCACCATCCGCCCCGACTTCTCGCAGGTCGAGGCGGACGCAACGCCCGTGCAGTTCGATCCGCGGCAGGCCGTCTCGTTTCCCGAGAAGCGGCCCTTTTTCCTCGACGGCAGCGAGCAGTTTTCCGTGCCGAACAACCTCGTGTATTCCCGTCGGATCATCCAGCCGGACGCGGCGGTGAAGTTGTCGGGCAAGGTGGGATCTACCGGCATCGCGCTCCTTTCAGCCGTCGACGCGACGGCCGGCTCGGCGTCGCGAAAGGATCACCCGGTCTACAACATCCTGCGCCTTCAGCGTGACCTCGGTACGCAATCCCGGATCGGGATAGCGTACACCGACAAGGTCGACGGCAGCAACTACAACCGGGTGCTCGACGTGGACGGTCGGTTCGTCTGGAACCGCGTCAACTCGCTGCAGTATCAGTTCGCCGGCAGCCTGAACCAAGTGGCTGGCCTCGAGACCGCCGGTCCGCTCTGGGACATCCGGTACAATCGCAGCGGACGCAACTTCTCGGCGCGCGCGAGCTTCAAGGGCATCAGCGACCGGTTTATCACGCAGACCGGATTTATTTCGCGGACCGGACAGACGCAGGAAAACATCGGCGTCCGCTTCACGCAATACGGTGAGCGCGGTGCCTTGCTCGAGCAGTACGCGTTCGATCTGATGGTCGACGGTCTGTGGGATTACCGGAACTGGCTAAACCACGGTGATGCCCGTGACAAGAAATCGCACTTCAGCATCCAGACGCAGTGGCGTGGTGGGTGGACCGCGAGCACGTCGCTGCTGCTCGAGGTGTTCGGATACGATCCTGCGTTCTACGGCCCCCGCTTCCGTGTGCTGCGCGCGCCAGGCGACACGATTCCGTTCACCGGAACGCCGCGTCTTCCGAATCGCGACTTATCGCTGTCGATATCGACGCCCAAGCTGAAGCATGTGACATTTTCGGGCACGTTCATCTATGGCCAGGACGAGAACTTCGCGGAGTGGTCGCCGGCAGAGATCTATTATCTCAACCTGTCCGCCGAGTTCCGGCCGACGGACCACCTGCGCATCACGCCGACGTTTGTGTTGCAGGACTACCTGCGTGTCACCGACGGCTCGCGCGTGCAGCGCCAGCAGTTGCCGCGGATCAAAGTGGAGTACCAGGTGAATCGCGATCTGTTCCTAAGGGTGATCGGCGAGTACAGCGCCAACTACCTGGACCAGCTGCGCGACGATTCGCGAACCAATGCCCCGTTACTCGTGAGGTCGGGGAGTCAGTGGGTGCTCACCAAGGCAACACGCACGAACAACGTGCGCGGGGATTTTCTCATCTCCTATCGCCCAACCCCGGGGACCGTGTTCTACGCCGGCTACAGTTCGCAGCTGCGTGAACCGACCGCATTCGCGTTCGAGGATCTGAATCGGACGAGCGATGCGCTGTTTCTGAAACTCAGCTACCTGTTCAGGTATTGAGCCAACGGTGAGGAACGAGTGAGCGGTCCGTTGCCTTCAGCGATCGACCTTTCCCGCCACCATGTCGTACACGGAGGCGTCCCACGCCTCAAGCGCTGGCTTGTCGCGCGCGAGGAGCGACACGACGATCCCGACGAGAAATGATCCCGGAATCGTGACGATGCCCGGGTTTCGCAGCGAGAACCAGGCGCCCGCTTCCTTGAGGATGTCCACTTGGATCACGGGGGAGAGGTAGATCAGGAGCAGCGTACCGATCGTGCCCGTAAGCATGCTCGCCACCGCGCCGGCGGTGGTGTAGCGACGCCAGAAGATCGACAACACCAAGGCCGGGAAGTTGGCGCTGGCCGCGATCGCAAAGGCCAGGCCGACCATGAAGGCCACGTTTTGTCCCTTGAATAGAATGCCGAGGAGGATGGCGACGATGCCGAGTCCAAGCGATGCGGCGCGCGCCACCTTGAGCTCCTCTCCGTCCTTCGCCTTGCCCTTGCGGAATACGCTGGTCCAGAGGTCATGTGAGATCGCCGCCGCGCCGGAGAGTGTGAGTCCAGCCACGACGGCCAGGATCGTCGCGAATGCCACGGCCGCAATGAATCCCAGGAACGGCGTGCCGCCGAGAAACTCGGCGAGCAGCGGCGCCGCCATGTTGCCGCCCTTGTCGATCGCCTTGATTGCGTCGGGGCCGACCCGCACCATCGCGCCGAACCCGAGGATGAAGGTGAG